>ERZ1034976.2679-NODE-2679-length-11863-cov-18.213584_pt1 | contig 11863 bp, 10 predicted proteins | sample MGYA00520623_ERZ1034976 | MGnify/ENA primary metagenome ERZ1034976 (study PRJEB33766, sample SAMN09781774) | gut metagenome | biome: gut microbiome | host: Homo sapiens | place: Madagascar | study: EMG produced TPA metagenomics assembly of the PRJNA485056 data... | reverse complement strand
TAAACATCTCGCTTGACCATCATCACAGAGCGGTGGATGATGCCGCATGTACCGCAGAGATATTTGTCAAATTCATAGAAAAGCTAAAGGACAGGGGCATATCAAGCTTAGATGAGGTAAATGCCCTGGCAAAATCATCTGTTGAGATGATAAGGAAGATGCCTACATACCATGCCATCATTCTTGCAACCTGTGACCAGGGGCGTACCAATCTCTACAGGCTTATCTCGCTGTCACACATCAAGTATTATAATAAGAGACCGAGAATACCAAAATCAGAGTTTAACAAGTATCGTGATGGGCTTTTAATAGGCTCAGCCTGTGAGGCAGGAGAGCTTTACAGGGCTATTTTAAACGGAAGACCACAGGAGGAAATCACAAGACTTGTGAATTTCTATGATTACCTGGAGATACAGCCTCTTGGCAACAACGCATTTATGATACGTGACGAGGATTCCGATATTGCTTCAAACGATGACCTTATCGATATAAATAAGCGAATCGTAAAGCTTGGAGAGGAATTTGGAAAGCTGGTTGTTGCAACCTGTGACGTACATTTCTTAAATCCCGAGGACGAGGTATACCGTCGTATTATCATGGCCGGTAAGGGCTTTAAGGATGCAGATGAGCAGGCTCCGCTTTACTTAAGGACCACAGAGGAAATGCTAAAGGAGTTTGAGTATCTCGGAAGCCAAAAGGCTGAGGAGGTAGTCATCACCAATACCAATAAGATAGCAGATATGTGTGAGCGTATCTCACCGGTCAGACCTGATAAATGTCCGCCGGTTATCGAAAACTCTGACGGCATGCTTCGTGAAATCTGCTATAACAAGGCAAACAGGATGTACGGTGATCCGCTGCCGCCGATAGTTAAGGAGCGTCTTGACAGAGAGCTTAACTCTATTATTTCAAACGGCTATGCCGTAATGTACATCATCGCACAGAAGCTTGTGTGGAAATCAAATGAGGACGGCTACCTGGTTGGCTCGCGAGGCTCCGTAGGAAGCTCGTTTGTTGCAACCATGTCAGGTATCACAGAGGTTAATCCGCTGCATGCTCACTATTTGTGTACACACTGCAAATACAGTGATTTTGATTCACCAGAGGTACAGGCATTTTCAGGCCGTGGTGGCTGTGATATGCCGGATAAGCTCTGTCCAAAGTGCGGCAGACCGTTAAGCAAGGAGGGCTTTGATATTCCATTTGAGACCTTCCTCGGTTTCAAGGGAAACAAGGAGCCGGATATCGATCTGAACTTCTCCGGTGAGTACCAGTCAAAGGCACACAAATATACCGAGGTTATTTTCGGAGAGGGCCAGACCTTTAAAGCCGGAACCATAGGTACACTTGCTGACAAGACCGCATTTGGATACATTAAAAACTATTATGAGGAGCGCGGTGTCAGAAAGCGAAACTGCGAGATAGACAGGATAGTGCAGGGCTGCGTTGGTGTTCGACGTACTACGGGACAGCATCCGGGTGGTATAGTCGTGCTGCCGATGGGTGAGGAGATTAATACCTTTACTCCTGTACAGCATCCTGCGAATGATATGACCGTTGACATCACGACAACGCATTTTGACTACCATTCAATCGACCACAACCTGTTAAAGCTCGATATACTTGGACACGATGATCCTACCATGATTCGTATGCTGCAGGATCTGACAGGTGTTGACCCAACAAAGATTCCGCTTGACGACAAGGCTGTCATGTCACTGTTTCAGAACACCTCCGCTTTGGGCATAGAGCCTGAGGATATCGATGGATGTCCGCTTGGAGCTTTAGGTATACCGGAGTTTGGTACCGATTTTGCCATGGGCATGCTCCTTGATACAAAGCCAAAGGAGTTTTCTGACCTCATTCGTATCGCCGGATTATCACACGGTACCGACGTATGGCTTGGCAATGCACAGACTCTTATCGAGGAAGGCACAGCTACCATTTCAACCTGTATCTGTACCAGAGATGATATTATGACATATCTGATTTCCATGGGACTTGAATCTGAGGAGGCCTTCAACATCATGGAGAAAGTGCGAAAGGGCATTATTGCCAAGGGCAAATGCCCTCAGTGGCCACAGTGGAAGGAGGATATGAAGGCACACGGTGTGCCTGACTGGTATATCTGGTCATGCGAGAAAATCAAGTACATGTTCCCTAAGGCCCATGCTGCGGCATACGTTATGATGGCATGGAGAATCGCCTACTGTAAGGTTTTCTATCCGCTTGCATACTATGCAGCATACTTTTCAATCCGTGCCACAGGCTTTTCATATGAGCTTATGTGTCAGGGAAAGGACCGACTTGAAAACTACATGAAGGACTATAAGAAAAGAAAAGACACGCTGTCAAACAAGGAGCAGGATGTATTTAAGGACATGCGTATCGTACAGGAGATGTATGCCAGAGGCTTTGATTTCATGCCTCTTGATATATACAGGGCTCATCCTAACCGTTTCCAGATAATTGACGGTAAGCTCATGCCGGCCATAAACAGTATTGACGGACTAGGCGACAATGCCGCTATTTATATTTCGGAAGCGGCAAAGGACGGACCATTCCTCTCAAAGGATGATTTCAGGGAGAGAACTCATGTATCGCGAACAGCCGTAGACCTCATGTCAGATTTGGGACTGCTTGGTTCACTGCCGGAGTCAAACCAGCTTTCACTTTTCGATTTCGGAGCATAATCCGACAGTTTAGCATAAAACATATACTTTAACAATAATAAAAATCCACTACTCATTGACAGACTCATAAATCTGTAAATAGGGTAGTGGATTTTGCGTATAATATGTATTGATTTTAAATATTAAATCTTATTTTAATTTTCTTCAATAAAATCTATCTGATACTCATCCATGTACTTGATACGTGCAAGTGAGTAAACCTCATAGCCCTGCTCGTTGATCTTTCTTCTGCCAGGCTGGAATGACTTCTCAATAAGGATTCCTATACCGGCAACTGTAGCATGAGCCATGCGAAGAAGTCTGATGGCACCTGTAGCAGCCTCTCCGTCAGCCATGAAATCATCAATCAAAAGAATATTGTCATCCTCTGAGATAACATCGCGTGAGAGTGTAAGCTCATAGCTCTTCTCTGTTGTAAATGAAGTAACCTGTGTCTGATATAAATCATTATGTAATGTCTTTGAAGGCTGCTTCTTTAAAATAACAAGCGGTACATTCATCTTGGCTGCAGCCATAAGTGCAGGAGCAATTCCTGAGCTCTCTATTGTGACAACCTTTGTGATTCCCTTATCAGCAAAGTGATTTGCGAAATCCTCACCGATGTGCTCCATAAGCACCGGATCTACCTGATGGTTGATAAATTTGTTGACCTTTAAGATGTTTGTGCCAATTACCTGGCCATCCTTGAGAATTCGATCTTGCAGTTCTTTCATTTTGTTCACCTCATAAAAAATAAATTGTTATTATTATAGCACTATTCTTCGACAATATCACTATAAATTTTAGAATAAATTTCTTCAACCATATGATCGAGGAAGCTTTCCTCAAGCAGGCTGTATTTTTCAGTAATGACTGATGTGATAAGCTCAGCTCTTTTGTAGTATAAATCGCCTGAGCAGGCATCTCCTTTTTCGCCAGATGACGCTAAAGTCATAAGCTCGTCCCTATGAGTGACGGTCACGTATTCCATGATTTCCTCTTCGAGGGAATTATTCCGGTCAATTTTTTTTGAAATGTCCTTTAGCTCCATAAATGACTTCATTCCTATGATAAAAAATATCAAGAAAACGAGCCCCATTACGATAGAAACCATGAGCTTGTTTACCGAGTCTAAAGCGGCAAGCTTTATAACTCCTGTATCAAGCAGCACAATAGCAATAAGCCCTATCGCACCGACTCCGGTGAAGCACTGTCCGGTTGCTTTTGTATCCTCGTATCGTTTTTGTTCATCAACGTATATTTTCATACGGCCTCCATATTGTTTAATTATAGTTATATGTTATAATGAAACGATGAAAATTACAATATTATGTGTAGGAAAAGTTAAAGAAAAATTTTACAGAGATGCGATTGCTGAGTACTCAAAGCGCCTAAGCCGTTACTGTAAGCTTGAAATCATTGAGGTTTCCGATGAAAAGACAAGTGAACAGGCCACACAGACAGAGATAGACATCGTAAAAAATAAAGAAGGTGAGAGGCTTCTTAAAAATATAAAAGACGATTCATATGTATTTTGTCTGGCGATAGATGGAAAACAGCTTGATTCGGTTGAGCTGTCACAGAAGATGGATAAGCTTATGACAGGAGGCAAAAGTCATCTTGTTTTTGTAATAGGAGGCTCTCTGGGGCTGTCCGATGATGTATTAAAGTGCGCTGACTATAAGCTTTCATTTTCAAAAATGACATTCCCCCATCAGCTCATGCGCGTAATTTTACTGGAGCAGATTTACAGGTCGTTTCGCATCAGCAATAATGAGCCGTACCACAAATAACCGGCATAATTCAGCCTAAATAAACATATGTTAATATATGAAGATGCAAAAAGTAACTGATTCGTTCGAGCTTCCAAAGGACATAGTGCTGGGGCTTCCAATTGTAACAGCATATGGTTATAATGAGTTGACTATAGAAAACCACAAGGGTATTCTGTCATTTTCGGACAAGGCCGTAACTGTAAGGGTAGCAGACAGTACCATAAAAATATCCGGCAGCCGCCTTGAAATAAAGGAATTTACAAAGGATTTAATAATAATAGCCGGTCATTTAAAGGGTGTTATATATGAGTATTAAAGCTTATGCAACAGTAAGGCTGACAGGCTGCAATATCAGGCGCTTCATAAATCTGTGCACGGCAAACCATATAAAAATATGGAACCTTAAATATGTAAGTCCAAAGGAATATGAGGCCTGCTGCAGTACAGAAGATATTTTTCTAATGAAGCCGCACCTGAAAAAGACGCATACAAGGCTTCTCGTGGTAAAAAGACAGGGATACTTTGCGATAAGAGCATTTCTATATAAAATACGTATTATTACGGCTGCAATTACCGGCGTTTTTTGTATACATGCACTCATCTGCACAAGAATCTGGCACATTGTGCCTGAAGGAAACCGTTTCACGTATGATGAGTCGGTCATCTCCTTTATGGAGAGTGAAAATGTAACAATAGGCAGCCACAAGAGAGCAGATTACAGCCTCCTTGAAAAGAAGCTTGAGGAAAAATATCCCGATATCACGTGGTGCAGTATATACATAGAAAAAAATACCATGAAAATTGATATATCAGAGGGAATAAATTATAGGTAAATTATGACAAATTTTATTTTTATGTTATAATGAAAAATATTTTGATTGAAAGGCACATGAGCTAATGAGTTTAAATGAAGTATCTATAAAAATACCGGGCGAATATATTCCAAACGTCTTTGGGCAGTTTGATGCATTCGCCAAGAAAATAGAGCGCACACTGCACGTAACGCTTGTCTTAAGAGATGATTCCTTAAAGATTATCGGAGCGCAGGGGAATATTGATGGGGCAAAAGAGGTGTTCGAGCAGCTCATTGCGCTGGCTGAGAGAGGCAACGTCATTACAGAGCAGAACGTAAACTATGCACTTGCACTTTTAGAGGAGCACAGAGGCAGTGAGATTGTTGAGATTGACAAGGATATCATTTGTCACACAATAAATGGCAAGCCTGTAAAGCCAAAAACCATAGGCCAGAAGGAATATGTCGATGCAATCAGGAAAAAGATGATTGTGTTTGGCATGGGTCCTGCCGGAACAGGAAAGACCTATCTTGCCATGGCAATGGCCATAACAGCTTTTAAAAATGAGCAGGTGGGCCGTATTATTCTGACACGTCCTGCGATTGAAGCAGGCGAGAAGCTTGGCTTTCTGCCGGGAGATCTGCAGAGCAAGATTGACCCATATTTGAGACCGTTGTACGATGCTCTTTATCAGATAATGGGAGCTGAGAGCTTCCAGCGCAACATGGAAAAGGGCCTTATTGAGGTGGCTCCTCTTGCGTACATGAGAGGCCGTACACTTGACAATGCATTTATCATACTTGATGAGGCACAGAATACAACTCCTGCACAGATGAAGATGTTTCTTACACGAATCGGTTTTGGCTCAAAGGTTGTCGTGACAGGTGATGCGACACAAAAGGATCTTGCACCGGGAGCAAAATCAGGGCTTGATGTGGCACTTAGGGTGCTTAAAAACATAGATGATATAGGCATATGCAATCTGACAAGCAAGGATGTCGTGCGTCATCCGCTTGTACAAAAAATCGTTCAGGCATATGATGATTATGAAAATAAGCAGACTGCAAAGACTGCAAGAAAGCAGAGGAAGAGCAATTGAGAAGGGTTGTATCACTAATATCAATTTTTATATCAATCTTAGCTCTTTCATTTGTGCTGTGTCTGCTTGGTGATGTATATCCGGATGAGTGGATATGCATGGGATTTTTAGATATCATATTTTATATGCTGCTTTTATTTGAGCTTGAGTACGAGCGGAACACACTGCAGCTGTCGAACAACTCAAGAACCGATTATCTTAGGTTTACGTTTGCGTTTATCATTTGCTCTGTAGTGTGTATCATAAGCGGTTTTATGCCACTGTACAGCAGGCCGGTGATGATTTTTCCTATATTGCTTTGTCTGATTGGCAATGAGTTTCTGGCTTTTATAAGCGGTACTTATTTTTGTATATTGCTTTCAATCACTGTATCCGGCGACTGCTTTGAGCTCGTATGTGAGCTGCTTCTTGTAATCACAGGTGCTATCCTTGCAAAGATGCTAAAGGAGGACAAGCTTCAGATATGTATATATCTGATCACAATCAGTATGAGCATTGTGACACCGGGCATATTCTATTATATGTCAACAAAGGAGTTTTCTGTTTCCATTATTATTGCCGGAGCTGTAAGTGGCATGATTGTTTCGCTTATCGGCATCATTTGTGCCAGGGTATTTAAGCCACTTAGCGCTGATGAAACAAATGACAGGCTTATAGCAATAATAGAGGAGGATTTTCCTGCTGTAAAGCAGCTTAAAAAGAACAATTTCTCTGAATACAATCATGGCAATTTCGTATCGACGATTGCCATAAAGGCTGCAAAGGCTGCAGGACTGGACACAGCGCTATGTGCAGCAGGAGGCTTTTATTACCGCATAGGACAGTGGCAGAAGCATAAAAGCGTCATGGAAGGAGTGGAACAGGCATTAGCCATGCATTTTCCTGAAAAGCTGACCAATATACTCTATGAGTACTATGGCAAGCTAAGACATCCACAGACCCCTGAATCCGCACTCATCCATATGGTCGATGCTTTAATAGTAAGGCTTGATCATATTAAAAACGATGTGGCAGACAGTGAATGGAATCATGAGATACTTATTATCCAGACATTAAACGAGCTGTCAAGCTCAGGAATGTATGATGAATCAGGGCTTTCCATGAATCACTTTTTAAAAATACGAGACTATCTTACAAAGGAGGAGCTGCTTAAATGAGTTTTTTTATCGAAAAAGAAGTAGAATGCAATTTTAATTTTGATTATGAAAAGGTCGCAGAAGCTGTTGTTTCTGCTTCACTTGAGCAGGAGAGCTTTCCGTATGAGGCGGAGGTTAATTTGACACTGACAGACAATGAAGGAATACATGCCATCAATAAGGAGTACAGACAGATAGACAGGCCTACAGATGTATTATCTTTTCCGATGCTTTCATATGAAACACCCGGGGACTTTTCTTTCCTTTCAGATGAGAATGAGGATGATTTCAATCCTGATACAGGAGAGGTCATGCTAGGCGACATTATCATATCCGTCGACAAAGTAAAGGAGCAGGCCTTAGAATACGGACACAGCGAAAAAAGAGAGTTTGCCTTTCTGATTACACACAGCATGCTTCATCTGTTCGGATATGACCACATGGAGGCTGATGAGGCGGCCGTAATGGAAGATCACCAGAGAAAAATACTTGACGCTTTAGGTATAACACGCTAATATTTAAGCTGGTTATCAATTGAAACAGAGGATTTATAAATGTCTAAAAAAAATAACGGGGCAAGTAATGCCTTAGTACAGGGCTCTATACTTGCCGTAGCATCTATCATAAGCAGAATAATAGGACTCATATATCGCATACCTATGCAGCGTATATTGGGCGATATCGGAATCGGCTATTATTCCACAGCCTTTGAAATATACAATGTCATGCTGATTATATCATCATACAGCTTACCGCTTGCCGTATCAAAGATGGTTTCAGCCCAGATGGCAAAAAAGAGGCGGACTGCGACGTATCAGATACTTAAGTGCGCTCTGCTTTTTGCAACCATCAGTGGCACAACAGTTGCACTCATACTGTTTTTCGGTGGCAATTTTTTTGCAACAACGCTTCTTAACACACCATACAGTATTTTTGCTTTAAGAGTACTGGCTCCCGGGCTTTTGATAGTTGCAGTGCTCGGCGTCATCAGAGGTTTTTTCCAGGGACTGGGAACCATGATGCCAAGTGCCGTATCACAGATAATAGAGCAGGTAGTGAATGCTATCGTCAGTGTGTGGGCAGCCTACGTGCTCTACCGTACAGGTACAAGAATTGGTGCAGTACTTGGTGATAAAGAACACTATGCCGCTGCCTACGGTGCAGCAGGCGGTACACTTGGAACAGTGCTTGGCTCTGTAGCAGCACTTTTATTTGTGGTATTTATCTTTGCCATCTATATGAAGGTGTTCAAAAGGCAGATGAAAAGAGAACGAAATGTCAGGGTGAGCTCATTTGGCTACACAATGAAGGTTCTTGTAATTACGGTTATTCCGGTGCTTTTAAGTACTACTATATACAATATCAGTGGTATTATCGACCAGGGTATTTTCAAGCAGGTTGCACTGCTTCAGGGATACACTCAGAATGATATAGACGTATGGTGGGGTGTATACACCGGAAAGTACAAGCTTTTAATCAATGTGCCTATATCCATAGCATCAGCTATGGCAGCATCCTTTGTGCCTGTGCTTACAGGCGCATATCACAGGGACGATATGGAGGCAGTGAGAGGACAGATTAATCTTTCCACACGCTTTATCATGGTTGTCGCATTCCCATGTGCAGTAGGGCTTGCCGTGTTTGGACTGCCAATATTTAATATACTGTTCTCCAGCACCCGTGCAACAAATGCTGAGGCATCACTTATGATGTATGTCGGTGCGGTTGCGGTAGTATTTTACTCGCTTTCCACTCTGTCCAACGGACTGCTGCAGGGCATTGACAGGCTCAAGGTTCCGGTAATCAACGCTGCGATATCCATTGTAGCGCATGTCATAGTGCTCATACTGCTTATGCTCATATTCAGGCTCAATATACATGCAGTTGTGCTTGCCAATACGTTTTTTGCATTGCTCATGTGTTTTATGAACAGCATGGCTTTAAAGAAGTACAGCGGCTTTAAGCAGGAAATAAAAAAGACCTTTATCATACCGGCCATCAGCTCGCTCATAATGGGAGTTATTTCGTATATAGTATACTTTATACTTTACAAGGCCTGTCATATTGAGATTATCGCCTTCATTCTTGCTGCAATCATTGCGGTTATCTCATATGCAGTGGCGCTGCTTTTACTCAAGGGACTGACTGAGGATGAGCTTAGACATTTTCCAAAGGGCACACTTATCATAAAAGTGGCAAAAAAATGTCATTTATTATAAAATTGAATAAATAACAAAAATTTACAGATACTGATTTTGAGGTGATAATATGAAAAGCAAAATCAGTATCTGTTTTTTAACTATTGTTGTAATTCTTCTTGCACTTGTTATAATAGAAAAAATCAATACGCAAAGAGCAGCAGACAAGGCTGCGATAATTGCACAAAGCAATGAAAATGATAAAGAAGAAAAAAATGAAAAAGAAAGCCTTCTGACATCAAATGAGGCTAAGAATGCAAAATACTGCATCAAAAATGACTCCGGAATGCTGTCTGTATACAACGCCACTGCAAGTGAAAAATACTTTGACACAGGCGTATATTTTGAAGAACTGCCCGATGAAGCAAAAAATAAGGTTACAAATGGACTCTACTTTTTTAACGAAACTGATTTGTACGATTTTCTTGAAAGCTATTCAAGTTAATGTTAAAATAAATCAGTTAGGGGAAAGAATATGTACGATGTAATTATAATAGGTGCCGGTGCATCCGGGCTGATGGCGGCAGCAGCTGCTGCATCAAAGGGAGCACGCGTGGCACTTTTAGAGCACAAGGATGATATAGGAAAGAAAATACTTGCAACAGGAAACGGCAGATGTAATTTCACAAACACTGATATGTCTGTAAACAAGTTTCACGGCAGTAAAGCACTGATTAAAAACGGGTTGTCGCAATTTAATTATGCAGACACAATACGTTTTTTTAAAGAACTTGGAATACCTGCATATGACAATGCAGGCTACATTTATCCAAATTCAAGACAGGCTGCATCTGTTGTGGCAGCCTTTCGCATGGAGCTTATGAGGCTTCATGTGGATGTGAAAACAGGCATAAGTATTACAGAAATCAAGACTGCAGGGATTACGACTAAAGACACAAAGTCTGCTGTTAATCCGGCAACTAAGAAGAAAACAGATGACCGGACCGGTTACTGCATTCAAACAGACAAGGGCAGTTTTAAGTCCAAAAGGCTTATCATAGCGTGTGGCCTTACGGCTTCCCCAAAGCTTGGAAGTGACGGAAGCCTGTTTCGACAGATAGAAGCTCTCGGACATCATATCCAAAAGCCATTACCCGCGCTTTGCGGCTTTAGCTGTGATGGCCTAAATTTCAAAAAAATCACAGGTGTCAGGTGCGATGCTACCGTCGCTTCCGTGATAGACGGTCAAATGACAGAGCAAAATACAGGGGAGCTGCAGTTAGCTGACTATGGCATCTCAGGCATCCCGGTTTTTCAGATTTCAAGTCTTATGTCAAGAGCCCTCGATAAAGGTCAAAGGGTCGAGGTGATAATTGACTTTTTGCCGGCTTTTAGTGATGATGAGCTTAACGGGTACATAAAGGACAGAAGCATTACAACGACAGACAACCGCTCGCTAAATGAGATGCTTAACGGACTTTTAAACAATAAGCTTCTTCTTGAGCTGATACACAAATCAGGTGTATCTCCTGACAAAAAGGGAAGGCTGTTGACAGATGATGATTGTAAAAGTCTCACCCGCTCAATAAAGCATACAGCCGTTTCGGTAAAAAAGCCAAGAGGAGTGGAATTTGCACAGGTGTGTGCAGGCGGCATATATACAAAGGAAATAGATGTACGTACATTGGAGTCCAAAATCCATCCGGGACTTTACTTTTGCGGAGAGCTGCTTGATGTGGACGGCATATGCGGTGGCTACAATCTGCAGTGGGCATGGACAAGTGGATATATAGCAGGAGAAATGCAGTAAATGATTAAAATTAACCAGATAAAGCTCCCCGTCACGCACAGTGATGAGGCATTAAAAAAGAAAATAATAAAAATGCTTAAGCTCAATGCCAAGACAGGCTTTACATACCGGATATTAAAAAAATCACTTGACGCACGTAAAAAGCCCGAGCTGTTCTATACATATTCAGTTGCTGTAGAGATAGAGGATACAAAAAATAGCGAAGAAGCAATTGTAAAAAGAGCAGCAAGTTCATCTGTGCTCATATATAAAGAAAAAGAGTACCGGATACCTGCGCACGGAAATATATCGCTTGACAGGCGCCCTGTTATTGCAGGTGCAGGACCTGCCGGGCTGTTTTGTGCATATATATTGGCAGAGGCAGGTTTTCGCCCGATAGTTATCGAGCGTGGCAGCCGGGTTGAGAAAAGAACCTGCGATGTACAAAAATTCTGGGAGA
>ERZ1034976.2677-NODE-2677-length-11868-cov-26.439262_pt1 | contig 11868 bp, 7 predicted proteins | sample MGYA00520623_ERZ1034976 | MGnify/ENA primary metagenome ERZ1034976 (study PRJEB33766, sample SAMN09781774) | gut metagenome | biome: gut microbiome | host: Homo sapiens | place: Madagascar | study: EMG produced TPA metagenomics assembly of the PRJNA485056 data... | reverse complement strand
CCTGTATTGATATTGCCTGCAAGTATTAACTTGGCTGCCAGTGTCTCAACTGTCTTCTGGACATATCTCTTAAGCGGTCTTGCACCATACATTGGGTCAAATCCGTTTTCAACTATGAAATCCTTGGCTGCATCTGTAAGAACAATCTCAAGCTCTTTATCTGCAAGTCTCTTGTTAACATCTGCAACAAGAAGGTTGATAATATTGCTGATATTATCCTTAGTAAGAGGCTTGAACATAATTATCTCATCAAGACGGTTAAGAAATTCTGGTCTGAAATGATTCTTTAAATCACCCATAACAGCTTCCTCTGCCTCTGGCTTAATTGAGCCATCAGGATTGATGCCTTCAAGCAGATATGAAGAACCAATGTTACTTGTCATTATGATTATAGTGTTCTTGAAATCCACAGTTCTTCCCTGTGAATCAGTGATACGGCCATCATCAAGTACCTGTAAGAGGACATTAAATACATCTGGATGTGCCTTCTCAACCTCATCAAAAAGAACAACTGAATATGGTTTTCTTCTAACAGCTTCTGTAAGCTGTCCACCTTCATCATAACCTACATATCCTGGAGGCGCTCCGATAAGTCTGGATACGGAATACTTCTCCATGTACTCGGACATATCAAGTCTTACTATATTAGATTCATCATCAAACAGGCTCTCAGCCAGTGCCTTTGCAAGCTCTGTCTTACCTACACCTGTAGGTCCTAAGAACAGGAATGAACCAATTGGCTTAGTCGGGTCTTTAATACCAGCCTTAGACCTTATGATTGCTTCTGTTACCTTAGTAACACCTTCATCCTGACCGATAACTCTCTTATGAAGCTGTTCATCAAGATTAAGAGTTTTCTGTCTCTCAGACTCACTTAACTTGCTAACCGGAATACCAGTCCATCTTGATATAATCTTAGCAATCTCTTCCTCTGTAACACTTTCATGAACAAGGCTCATATCTCTGTTACTTGACTTCTTTTCAGCTTCTTCCAAAGCCTTCTGTGCCTGTGGAAGCTTACCATACTGAAGCTCTGCTGCCTTATTAAGATCATATTCTCTCTTAGCCTGTGCTATCTGGGTATTAATCTGGTCAATCTCTTCCTTTAACTTGCTTACCTGGTCAACAGAAGATTTCTCGCTGTCCCATTTAGCTTTCTGGATATTGAAATCAGACCTTAATTCAGATAATTCCTTCTGTAATGCATCAAGTCTTTCCTTACTGAGGTTATCTGTCTCTTTCTTAAGAGCAGCCTCCTCAATCTCAAGCTGCATAATCTTTCTTCTCTTCTCATCAAGTTCGGCAGGCATTGAATCAAGTTCTGTCTTAATCATTGCACATGCCTCATCTACAAGGTCAATAGCCTTATCTGGCAGGAATCTGTCTGAAATGTATCTGTCTGACAAAGTAGCTGCACTTACAAGTGCGCCATCTGTAATCTTAACTCCATGGAACACTTCATATCTGTCCTTAAGGCCTCTAAGGATTGAGATAGTATCCTCAACTGTAGGCTCATCAACCATAACCGGCTGGAATCGTCTTTCAAGTGCCGGGTCTTTCTCAATATACTCTCTGTGCTCATCAAGAGTTGTAGCACCTATACAATGAAGTTCACCACGGGCAAGCATTGGCTTTAACATATTACCTGCGTCCATAGCACCTTCTGTCTTACCTGCACCGACAATAGTGTGAATTTCATCAATAAACAGAATTATCTGTCCCTCAGATTTCTTAACCTCATCAAGTACAGCCTTAAGTCTTTCCTCGAATTCACCACGATACTTTGCACCTGCAACAAGTGCTCCCATATCCAGTGCAAAAAGCTTCTTATCCTTTAAGCCTTCTGGAACATCACCTCTTACAATTCTCTGTGCAAGTCCTTCAACAACTGCTGTTTTACCAACACCTGGCTCACCAATAAGAACCGGATTATTCTTCGTCTTACGGGAAAGGATTCTTATTACATTTCTGATTTCATTATCTCTGCCGATAACCGGGTCAAGCTTTCCGTCCTTGGCTCTTTCTACAAGGTCTGTAGCATATTTGCTGAGAGTATCATAAGTTGCCTCCGGATTATCCGAGGTAACACTCTGGTTACCTCTTACTGTAGCAAGGGCTGACAGGAATGATTCCCTGTTAATTTCATATGTCTTAAAAAGCTGCTTTATGCCCTTGTTAGGTGCTGCAATCATCGCAAGCATAAGATGCTCAACAGAAACATATGCATCCCCCATTCTCTTTGCTTCATCTTCAGCATTTACTAAAATCTTATTAAGATCATTGCTTACATAAAGCTGTACATTTCCTGAAACCTTATTCTTCTGGCTAAGCAGAGTCTCAATATTCTTTATAAATGCATCCTTATCAATTCCCATCTTCTCTATCAGGCTCGCGATAAGACTATCTTCTATAGTTAAGAGACTGTACAGAAAATGTTCCTGATCAATCTCCTGATTACCATAATCGTAGGCAATCTTCTCGCACTGGTTAACAGCCTCAATAGACTTCTGTGTAAACTTATTAATGTTCATACGATTACCTCCTTCTATTACAATGAATGCTTAACTTCACTGTTTATCTATTGTTTTCCTCTTACAATTGATGTTATACATCTCATTGTTAGCACTGTCAAGAGGTGAGTGCTAATGAATTTATTAAAAAAATATAAAGCCAGCAAAATACTGGCTTTACACTATAATAAATAATTAAATTATATATTTTTATCGCTTTATGTACCTTATCAATCTGATATAAGCAGCACAGAAACATCATTAACATTTGTTCCCGTAGGACCTGTTATAATAAGTCCCTCCGTTAGTTTCAATGCATTATAAGCATCATTATTCTTAAGCACTTCAAATATATCTATTCCTTTATTCTTTAAGACTCCTGCTGTATCACCATCGCTATATCCACCTGCCGCATCCGTTGGTCCGTCTGTTCCATCACTGCCTATACTGAATACAGCTGCATTTGACATTCCCTTAATACCTTCTGCTGCCGATAATGCAATTTCCTGATTTCTTCCACCTTTCCCATGACCTGTAATATTAACAATCGTTTCACCACCTGCTATGTATGCCAGCTTCTTTCCTGACTTACAATGTGTCTTTGCTATTGATGCCAGAAAGCTTCCGGCTTCTTTTGCCTGACAGCATAGCTGGTCAGTAAGCATTACTGGTTCATATCCATACTGTAAGCACTCTCTTGAAACTGCACTGCATAATTCACGCACACTTCCATTAATAAAAGTTGTTACATTATCCAGTTTCTTCGGTGTCTCAATATTCATCAGCTTTTTTACATCTTCACTTATATTAAGATTATATTTTTCTACAATGTGCCATGCTTCTTCACATGTTGTTGTATCTGCACATGCCGGACCTGAAGCAATCATATCCAGTGGGTCACCAAGTATATCTGATAATACTATTGATAATACATGCGCCGGTTCACATAATTTTGCAAACCGTCCGCCCTTTACTTCTGATAAGCGTTTTCTTATCGTATTAATCTCAACAATATCTGCGCCGCATGCAAGTAACTGATTAGTTATATCCTGCAATTCTTCTCCTGTAATCTTCGGCTTCTCAAATAAAGCACTTCCTCCACCTGAAAGAAGAAAAAGCACTGTATCATTCTTATTGAGTCCGCTTACCATCTCAATAACCGCCTGTGTTGCTTTAAATGAATTCTCATCCGGAACAGGGTGGCCTGCCTCAAAACATTCTATTCTTTCAATCGGCTCTTTTACATGTCCATACTTCGTTATTACAATTCCTTCATTTATTCTGTCTCCCAGACAGTCACTTGCCGCCTTTGCCATCTGCCATGCGGCTTTTCCTACTGCTACAAGAATAACTTTTCCATCAAATTTCCTGTCTTTAAGTGTTTTCTTAACTGCTTCATCCGGAAGAACTGCTTTAATTGCCGCATCAATTATATTGTCTGCAACCGCTCTTAATTCTTTATTCATAAGATTCTCCTTCCTGACATTATAATAACCTGTCAACAACATTTATAATTTTGTGTCTGCCAGTTTTTCATAATAATGTATAATTGCACTGTGGTCGCTGCTTCCATCTCCATTGTTATGCAGATACTGCATTATTTCCTGAACCTGTGCTGTCATCGGTACTGGAGCTCCAACACTATGAGCACACTCAAGTGCATTATTCAAATCTTTAATATGTAAATCTACTCTGAATCCTGGTTCAACATTGTCCTCTATCATCATTGGAACTTTGGCATTCATAACAGTAGACCCTGCAAGTCCGCCTTTTATTGCCTCAAATACACGCTCAGGGTCTACTCCGGCTTTTTTTGCCAGAATGAAGCTTTCAGAAACTGCCTGGATATTACATGCAACAATTATCTGATTGGCAAGTTTTGTTGTATTTCCTGCTCCAAGTTCACCACATCTTGTAACTGATGAACCCATATGTGTAAGAATCTGTTTATACTTATCAAATGTTTTCTCATCTCCACCAACCATAAATGCAACTGTTCCATCTATTGCTTTAGGTTCTCCTCCTGACACAGGTGCATCAAGCATATCAATTCCTTTTTCTTTTAATACATCACCAATATATCTGCTGTCGACAGGATTAATTGAACTCATATCTATAAAACATGTTCCTTTTTTCATATAACCCGCAATACAATTTTCCCCAAGCATTACATCCTTTACCTGAGGACTGTTTGGAAGCATTGTTATAACCACATCACTCTCCATGCCAATCTGTTTTAAATCACCACTTCTCGCACCTGCCTGTACAAGTTCATCGACATTTTCCTTATGATGGTCATTAACAATCAATGTGTATCCAGCTCTGCAAAGATTCTTTGCCATCGGTTTTCCCATTATTCCCAATCCAACAAAGCCTATAACCATATATAATCCTCCTGATATTGTTCTAAATGTATTGTTATTATAATCTTTCTTTTATATAATAATGCGGCCATACTGATAAGTCCATATAGTTCTCATAAGTATAGCCGCATTATGTAACATTTATATTATAAAATTAATGAAAGAATAAATATTTCAACCATTGCTGCAATACCCATTATTAATGTGCACACTGTCTGTGTCTTATATCCCTGTTCAGGATCCATGTCACCAAAATTAGTAACTACCCAGAAGTATGAGTCGTTAGCATGTGATACTGTCATGGCACCAGCACCTATAGCCATTACACAAAGTACTGTCTTAACAGGTGAAGCAAGTCCAAGTGCACCAAGCAGTGGAGCAATGATACCTGCTGTAGTTGTAATTGCAACTGTCGAAGATCCCTGTGCTGTTTTTAATATTGCTGCAAGAAGGAATGGGAAGAATATTCCAACTGCTGAAAGCACTTCTGCATGCTGTGTAATAAATGCAACCATTGAGCTTGATGAAATAACCTTTCCTAATACACCACCAGCTGCTGTTACAAAAAGTATAGGACCAACTGTCTTTAATGTCTCATTGGTAATATTGTAAAAATCGGACATCTTATGTGCTGTTGCAAGCTGTATTATTGCAAATATTGTACCAACAGCAAGTGCTATAATTGGTTTTCCAAGGAACTGGCATGCTATGTCAAGTGCGCCAGTCCAGCCTGCCATTGATGATATTGAGCCAAGTGCCATAAGAATGATTGGTACAAGAATTGGAGCTAATGCATTAAATCCATTAGGAAGCTTTCCATACTCTGCAACTAATTCTTCATATGTCTTGGTAACCTCTCCATTGTCTGTTACTTCATCAGCACTCTTTACTCTCTTTCCAATAAACTTAGCATATACAAGACCTGCTATAAGAGGAAATATTGAACATACAACACCAAGTCCCATTACAAGTAAAAGATTATCTCCAACTCCAAGTGTATTAGCAGCTGCTATCGGACCAGGTGTTGGCGGAATAAAAACATGAGAAATATAAAGTCCTGCTGAAAGTGCTACTGTCATTGCTACACTTGAAACTGCTGTTCTTTTTACAAGTGCTTTTCTTATTGGATTAAGAATTACAAAACCACTATCACAGAACACAGGAATTGAAACAACCCAGCCCATAAGTTCTATTGCAAGTTCTGGTCTTTTCTTTCCTACTACCTTAATTACCATATCTGCCAGCTTCAATGCTGCTCCTGTTTTTTTCAAGTACCGATCCAATCAATGCACCTAATATAATAACAATACCGATGCTGCTGAATGTACCTGAGAATCCAGCTCCTATAACTGTTGGAATTCCAGACACCTTCGTTCCGTCTGGTTTTACAGTATCAACAAATGGAATCCCTGCCAACATTGCAAGAATAAGTGATACCGCCATAATTGCTAAGAAAGGATGAACCTTAAACTTAGAAATTGCAACTATCATCACAATGATAGCCAAGACAAATGCAATTATCAATGCTACTCCTGTCATAAAAACACCTCATTTCTATTTTATTGTTGTACGGTTTGCACAAACCTTTGTGCTTTGTATGACACAATAATAGCATGTAAAGTTTAATAGTAAAATGTTACACAGCACATAATATCTTTTTTATTTTGTATTATGTAACAATAATGGTAAATCATATTTTTCATTAATTAATTCATCAGTAATTATGTATGCCAGATACAACGCTGGACTTTCTGTTGGTTTCCTGACATCAAGTCCTGTTATTTCTTTCAGTTTTGATATTCTGTATTGTAATGTATTCTTATGAATATACAGATTGTCTGCTGCTTTCTGTATTGATCCCTGTGCATTAAAATACGCTTTCAGCAACGCAATATTCTCACATATATCATTATAATCCATATCTTTGAATACCTTCTTTAAATATTCAAGCTTAATCTCTGTCGGTACATTGCTTATTAAAAGTTCAAGACTAATATCCTCATAGCATATAATCTGTTCATGTTTTTCAGCTGCAGCCGTCCATGCCCTATGTGCTTCAACATAAGCTTCATGCATATCATAGCTTTGGGCTGAATCTATACCAATATTTAATTCAAACTTATCTTTTTCCCACACATATCCTGCCAGCTCTTCTGCAAATTTAATCACATCTTCCGTATCCATATTATCTATGATTATTATCTGTCTTGACGCGTTCCTGAAATGCATTTTATAATTATTTCTCTTTAAAAATACATCAACATCATTCTCAAATTTTGCAATCTGAGACTGTCCCTGCTGTGAATCTTTAAGGTTGTCCAACTCATCTATGCTGGCAATAAACACTCTTCTTGGCTTATTAATATCTATTCCCAAAGCCATTCCACGGTCTTCTAAATCAGCATTCTTATATCCTCCATTTATAAGCCATTCTTCAAAGAAAGCATTCCTTACACGCTTATTCATAAGCTGTCTATAGTTTGCACGGCTCTCCATCAAAAGAATTTCCGTCATCTTTTTTAACAGTTTTCCAGACGTTATAACCTCTTCATATCCACCTGTCATTCCTATCACTCCTACTATTCCGCCATCAAGTTCAAGTGGAAGATTAATTCCTTTTTTTATGCCTTTTGATAAATCATCTTCATCAATATAATATTCCTCAAGATTTTCAGATATAATCTTATATGCACCATAATGAAAATCCCCTATTCTGGATTTATCACGACTTGCAATTATATGTCCTGTCTCATCCATAAGATTAATATTCTGTTTAACAAGTTTTGAAATTTCTTCAACAATCTGAGTTGCAGAATTCTTTGATATATGCATAACACGTATCTCCTTTTTGATAAGGATGTGACGGATTCCGTCACATATTCTTTCTATATAATATTGTACCATACATTTTATATCATTAAATTGTCATATCATACAAATTTTTGAATAAATCAGATATTCAGAATTCATAATATTAATTAATAATTATGAATGAAAAAGGAGTATTATATGAGTAATAATATGGATCTTGGATACGATATGTTCTGCTATCAATGTGAACAGACAGCCGGCGGAAAAGGCTGCACTAAACTCGGCGTATGCGGAAAGACGCCAGAAATAGCCAATCTTCAGGATTTGCTTATCTACCAGCTGAAAGGTATCAGCTTCTATGCCAGACATATTCTGGATTCAGGACTTAATGTTGACAAATCTGTTGTCAGCTTTATTGAGAATTGTCTTTTTACCACTCTTACCAATGTTAATTTCAATGTAGATGACCATGTCCATCTTCTTAAACAATCCCAGGACATCAAAAATAATCTGAAAAATATAGTAGGGACAACTGATTATATTACCCCATCTGCTGCATACGAACTGCCAGAAACTAAAGCTGATATGCTGCGTGACGCGCCAATGGCAGGCATTATGTACGACAAAACTCTGGATCCTGATATCCGCTCATTAAGACAGACTATTCTTTATGGTCTTAAAGGAATAAGCGCCTACGGTCATCAGGCAAGGGAACTTTCATACTATAGTGATAATGTTGACAATTTCTATATCATTGCACTCGAAGCAATAACAGATAACACCCTGACTGTCGAAGAACTTATCCGTCTGACTCTTAAAACAGGTGATATGGCTATTGAGATAATGAAAAAACTTGATGAAGCGAACACAACCATATATGGTAATCCATCACCACACCCGGTCAACGTTCACATTAAGAAAGGTCCCTTCATCATTGTTTCCGGTCATGACCTTAAAGACCTTGAAATGCTTCTTAAACAGACCGAAGGACTTGGCATTAATATATATACCCACGGGGAAATGCTCCCTTCCCATGGTTATGAAGGTCTTAAAAAATATAAGCATCTTGCAGGTAATTTTGGCGGCGCATGGCAGGACCAGCAGAAACAGTTTGATAATCTTCCCGGCTGTATCCTTATGACAACCAATTGTCTCATGCGTCCAAGAGACACATATAAAGACCGTATATATTCTACTAATGTTGTAGGCTGGGATGGCATAAAATATATAGAGAAGAAGCCTGACGGTGAAAAGGATTTTTCTGAAATCATAAAACAGTCTCTTGAACTTGGAGGCTTTACCGAAGAGCAGGAAGTAAAAGAAATTCTAGTAGGATTCGGACATGAAGCTGCTCTGTCTCATGCAGGTGAACTTGTTGAAGCAGTAAAATCAAAACAGATACGACATTTTTTCCTGATTGGTGGCTGTGATGGTGCAAGACCTGGCAGAAGTTATTTTACTGATTTTGCCACTATGGTTCCTGATGACTGCATGATTCTCACTCTTGCATGCGGCAAATATCGTTTCAATAAGCTTGATTTCGGCACAGTTGCCGGACTTCCAAGGCTTCTTGATATCGGACAGTGTAATGATGTATATTCTGCTATTCTTATTGCCAATGCCCTTGCAGATGCATTTGATACAGATGTCAATGGACTTCCTTTATCTCTTATTGTTTCATGGTATGAGCAGAAGGCTGTTGCAGACCTTCTCGCCCTGTTAAGCCTTGGCATTAAGAATATTTATCTCGGTCCAACACTTCCAGCATTCTTAAGCCCTAATGTATTACAGTACCTTGTAGACACTTTCCAGTTAAGACTTATAAGCAATCCGGAAGATGACATTAAGACATGTCTCGGACAGGCTGTTTAAATGTTCCTCCTAAAAAGGCTGCCACAAAGTGACAGCCTTACATACCTCATTAACATTCTTATAATTCTGCCAGTCCGGCAAGTGCAACATATTTTTCTGATACTGTAAACCATGTAGGGAAATCTGTTATTCCTGACTGTGGCAGATTGAATATCCGCTGGAACTCCTTAACCGCTGCTGCCGTCTGCTCACCATATATTCCATCAGTACTCAGGACCGGAATAGAATTATAATACTCCCCTATAAGATTAAGCTGTTCCTGAAGCTGTCTTACCTTCTGCCCTGATGAACCTATATCAAGATTAGTTCCCGGCCATGAATAAGGAATTCCGCTTATCTGTTCTGCAGCATTAATATACACATCCTGACCATAATAATATCTTAATATATCAATCGATGAATAATTCTGATCTCCCAGATACTTGCTTCCCCACTGTGAAAGCCTGTTAGGACATGTCACTCTCTTTCCATCACAATACTGTGTAAGTATTGGCTGCTTTACATTAGGTCTTGATATGTAATTGTCAAATATATCATCTACTACCTGTGATATACTTTCGAACACATTTCTTCCATTAACCCATTTCTGGTCATATGCAGTTGATGAAGTTATTGTAAAATCATAAAATTTGTTTCTGTACCATTCTGTATATACCCGGTTTAATGTAAATGACATAATAGCAAGCACATTTGCCTCAATTGTCTGCCTCGGCCATGTTGAATATATCTCAGAGCTTGCTACATTCTTAATATAATCCTTATAAGTAACATAATAATTATCTGCCTCAGTATCTTTAGGCGGTCCGTCATGTACAACTACAATTTCAGGAACAACAACTCTGTCAAGCACAATTTCACCCGACTGACCCATAGGCTTAATCTCTTCTTCATCAATCTTAGGTGGGTAATCTCCATATAATGTGTTAACAGGTATGACTATATTATTCTGTGAATTATCCCTTGCAGACATCTTTACATTCTGAATGCTTAGCTCCCCCGAAAACATATCACTGCCTGATATATTTACATTATCAAATCCTGGCGCACTTACAGCTATGTCATACTCTGAAAATGGCTGCCTGTTCCCCGGTTCCATGCTATATTCAATTGGAGGCGTTCTTAAGTCGTTAAATATACTTATCCCGTCTCCGTCTGTACCACTTTCTCCTATTATATTATCAGGATTTCCTGTATACGACAGTCTTACAGCCGCTCCTTTAATTGGCACATTTTCTTCATTGACAACACTTACCTTCAATCGGCCTTTATCAATATTATTTTCTGGCACTTCAAATGTATGTACATATCCAACGTTCATAATCTGTCCTCTTTCTCATCTTAAGATAAATATATGTGACAGGTACGCTTATTATGTCTTTTGCATACAATAATATGATTAATGTTATCGGAGATATTATGGCTCAATATAAGATAGCTGTAGATGCCGGACACGGCGGTAGCGACTATGGTGCAACATATAATGGCAGGGCTGAGAAAGATGACAACTTAAAGCTCGCTCTTGCCGTAGGTGATATATTAGAAAAAAATGGTATTGACGTTGTGTACACCCGTACTACTGATGAATATGAGACACCTTTTAAAAAAGCGACTGATGCCAACGATGCTAAGGCTGATTATTTTGTTTCAATCCACAGAAATTCATCCCCTACGCCTAACCAGTACACAGGCGTGGAAACTCTTGTTTACAATAATTCCGGTATTAAATCACAGATGGCTGCCAATATCAATTCTGAGCTGGAAAAGGCTGGCTTTAAAAATCTTGGAATTACCGAACGTCCTAACCTTGTTGTACTCAAACGGACAAAAATGCCTGCCGTACTTGTAGAAGCCGGCTTTATTAACAACGATAAAGATAATGAAACATTTGATAAGAACTTTAACCAGATTGCAAATGGAATCGCAGATGGCATTCTTAAGACCCTTGGAATTAAACCAAAGACAAATAATACTACTGCACAGGCTGCTTCAGGTGAAGTCCCATCAGTGAAATCAGATTCTGCCAAATCCGCTGAAATCATGCCTGCAGCATGCGAAAAAAAGCCTGCACCTCCTGCTAAACCATCATGTAACTGTGATGATGACCTCTCTCCTGAGCCACTTTATCGTGTTCAGGTTGGTGCCTACCGCAATAAAAATAATGCAGACCGCATGCTTAATTCCCTGCTTATTGAAGGATTCCCAGCTTTTATCATATATGAAAACGACTATTATAAAGTTCAGGTTGGTGCTTTCAGACAGCTTTCAAACGCCATTAAAATGGAGCAGAAGCTGCGTAAATTCCGATACAACAC
>ERZ1034976.2668-NODE-2668-length-11911-cov-8.569669_pt1 | contig 11911 bp, 10 predicted proteins | sample MGYA00520623_ERZ1034976 | MGnify/ENA primary metagenome ERZ1034976 (study PRJEB33766, sample SAMN09781774) | gut metagenome | biome: gut microbiome | host: Homo sapiens | place: Madagascar | study: EMG produced TPA metagenomics assembly of the PRJNA485056 data... | reverse complement strand
CACATAAATTTTAGCTATGCACCTTGAAAATTCAATATCTGGCAGTTATTCAGTTGTCAATGTTCATACTTTATGTAGCTTGCAGTCGTATTTTCAACATAACTGGAAGTGTATTCATAAATGCACTCTCCAATTTGTTGATTTTTTCGTCTGAAAGTTCAATGTTATCTGAAAGTATTGTTGTGAAACGGATCCAGTTGATCTGAATCATCTTCATAAAACGATACACCATATCCTTTGCAAAAGCAAGAGTGTTCCGTTCTGTGATCAGATTCATATACATGCTTCTGTTAGAAAAGATCAGAAGGAACAGATACTGGAAGATTTCCATTATAGGAACACCTTTCTTTTTGTAGGCATATGAGGCTTTCAAAGCTGAGGAAACATGGAATCTCGTGAAATTTTTTTGATAGAATTTGAAATCTGCTTATCATTTTGAGTCGCTTGTGTTATACTTTTATTCATAGCATGAGCCTTTGGAAGTATGATTGTTTCTGAACAACTCAATTATACCAAAACCTGATGGTTTCATGCTATTTTTTTGCCAGTTATTATTGAATTTTCAAGGTGCGTAGGCACTTATTCAAGTGCGAGGTTTGAATTATTAATCTATAATTCCCGACATACTTTCCGAACCGCGCCATTATTTTCTGACTACAAACTTGCCTTAAGCCTTTGATTTTGCTATATTTGTAGCCTGATTTTATTACTTTTTCATATAAAATATAATAGCCTTTTCCTTTTTTCGGTTTAAATCTTCTTATATCGTATCAAACCCTTGTGTTTCAAGGCTTCCGAGGTGTTACGAAAAGGAAAAGGCTTTATAAATCGGCTTAAATCGGCTTAAAAAACACCCTTTCAAAGTAGTAAATTGAGTAGTAAAACTCACGCGACTATACTCAACATTTCTGTCATTGCAGATTCACAAGAAGCATGTGTGTAATATCCAAGCGTCATTGTGATATTCTTATGCCCCATGATGTACTGTAAATTGTTTGGTGTCATTCTTGCATTTGCCATATTTGTACAGAATGTATGTCGTAATACATGTGGGCTTATATGTGGAAATTCATAATCTTTGTACATCTTATTATGCTTTTTAACCAATCCGTTTAAAGCATTATTATAAAGAACTGCATACATCGGATAGTTTCTAGCATTCAAAAATATAAAATCTGAATATCCGTCTACTGCAATCGCACATTTCCCCTTGCTTTTCTGTAGCTGTTCCTGTAAAGCTTTACGCGTAACTGCCAGCATTGGTATCTTGCGTAAACCACTTTCTGTTTTAGGCACATCAACATGATAACCGTCCTTATCTCTTAAAAGCTGGTGGTTTACGTTGATAAATCCATTCTCGAAGTCTAAATCATTTACAGTAAGTCCACACAATTCTGAGATACGAAGTCCTGTATTGAGCAGTACAACAACCTCATTATAATATCTGTTGTAAACAGCATCATTCTTTACAAACTCAAGTAGCTTGTCTGTCTGCTCTTTTGTCAATACTTCTTTATGTTTCGTATCATCTGTAAGTATGTCCGTCAGCTTCCAGTTGAAGGGATTCTTGCGAATCAAATCATCATTAACAGCAGTGTAAAACGAAGCCTTTAGAGAACGTTTATAATTATTGATAGTCTGAAATGCGTAATCTTTTTTACTCATGCGTAAAGCCCATTCTTTGGCATCTGATGGCTTTATATTTTCGATACACATACTTCCAAACTTATCCGCTTTCAATAGGTTCATAAGCTGATTACGTCCGTTCAGAGTACCTTTTCTGACGTTGGGTTTTAAACTGTTCTGCTTTTCGTAAAGCTCACATACCGTCATTTTCTTTTTCGATGAATCTATGCCGTCCATTTCATCACGTAAAAGTTCTTTCTTCATCTCACGTAATGATTTACACTGACGTTTTCCCTTTGGAATCGGGTCAGTCGGATTAAGTTTCCATGAATATATGAACTTGGATTCTCCATGCACATTCGTGTATTTGTATGCGTATCGTCCGTCCTGCCTTTGACTTTCTCCTGTTAATAAAATTCTGCCTTTACTGTCTGTTCGTTTTGCTGCCATGTGTAAAACTCCTTTCTGATTATGAAAAGAGCCTTGCTGTTATAAAGAATATCACAGACAAGACTCTTTCACAACTTGGTTATATTAAATTGTTTCTGATTCAAGAAGAATCTTCTCTAACTGCACCCGCTTTACTAAAGCTCTCTGTCCGTTATAGAGAATCCATGAGGGATTATCTTCGATATTTGCCATGTTGCGGAGCTTGCCCTCGCCAATGCCAAAATATTTGCTTGCTTCTGTAAAAGTGAGCAGAAATTTATCTTTCAAACTGACATTATTACTTTCATTTTTTATCATATTTCATAGTTTTTCCTTTCTTAATAACAGGCTTGTACGGTAAAAATCCGCACTGCCTGTTATTATGATTAATCATAGTTAATACGGTGTGTTATTAGATTCTCAATGCACATTAATTATGCTTCATCTGGATTTTCGCCAATGTAGTTAAATACAGTATTTTTTGGAACAATACGTTTTAATCCACTATATTTTTCTTTTACGTAGCTAAGCCATCCGTATGAGTAATTCTCAAATATGAGAGTGTCGTCAGCAAAAGACCTAATATTATATTCTTTAAGAAGAGGTTCATAACCCATCATTCTATCTCTGCTTCGTGTTGAGTTTGTCCACTCAAATTCCGAATTGTTTTTAGGGTCATTTACAAACATTTTGACTTCTTTTATAAAGGTATTTTTGCCGAGAGGTTTGGTACTTGGATAGTATCGCTTGAGCCACTCTTTATACAGAGGATATAAGAATGCATCTGACGGCAATAAATCCCAAACGCACTTAGGCAACATTTCCTCACAAAATGCGTGTACATTATTATTCTGCATTTTAAATTCAATGAGAGCTTCTTTAACACAATCTGGTTCTGAAAAGCTGTCTTTTATTGGCATCATACTAAGGACTTTATACAGTACATATTCACGCAATGCTCTGTCATGAATAAATTCTGTTTTTATCTGCTTGTATTCCCTGCCTGTAAAGCAGCTCGGCATAGGAACGATAAGCGTACGTCTGAGAAAGCTGCCGGATTTATCAGCAATCTTTAGTATGGCGTTGATACATTCTACAATCAATCCAGACCATCTGAATAAGTATTCTGGCTGGAACTTTTCAGCAATTCGGATAGGGTCTCCTGTGATGAGACTTTTTAATGTCTGGTTAGAATCACTAAAATGGTTAGTATCATTTTCATCACACACAATAGCGACAGCCTGTGGCAGTTTTCCAAGGGCAAACTTTTCTGAGAAGTCTGAAATCGGTATGGAAATCGTTCTGTTTTCACCAATCAAAGTGCGAATCAGCGCACATAAAGTTCCTTTACCATTGTTACCAAGCTCAGAATAGAGACAAACCATTTTATTTCTCGGTATTCTCGCAGTCACGCTGGCTTGTAAAATTTCCCAAAGCAGCTCGCGTAATTCTGGATTACCTCCAGCAAATGTATCAATGCCGCTTTCAATATCCCAAGTTGTGCCGTCTGGCAAAATGAAAGTGGGATTAGTGGCAAATGGATTATAAAAAGTACGAGCCTTGCTTGTGAAAATAAATTCTGGTGAAAATTCAAGGAGCTTCTGTGTTGAATAGTCAAAGATGCCATTGCCTACTGGAATTAAATGAATATCGCTGCATTCATTTTTTACAGGAAGCATCGTTTTTAAAATTGCTATAACTTCTAATTTCTCTGAACGCGTTGCGGCAGGATTATATTTTGCAATCAGTTTTCCCAATGCACCGTTAATGTCAACACAAATCTCATAAACTCCTCTGTTTGTTCCATCGCGGATATAGACACCGATTGGAAAATCAGAGGATTTATAAGCTTCTGCATCATCGTCATCATCAAAGATTGAATTCTGCATTTTTGCTGGTGCGATAATGCATACATCCCCTCTGGCACAAATAAATGACGCTATAGAAGGTGGAGACATTTCTTTAGGGTATTTCAACTTTGCTCCTGCTGGTCTGTTATTATTTGCTATTTCAATTTCCGTATAGAGTATTGATAAGTAGTCCATTGGAAGAGATTCTGGTACGTCAATCAGTTCATCTTCTGGTGTTTGTGAAATAATATCCTCAGCAAGCTCTTTCTCTATATAGGCGAGTGTTCGAAAACCGCGATGTGTACCACCAGTATCAATAGGAGTATCTGATTTACTCATAACCAAAACCTCCTTTTGTTTTTTTGATAGAAATGTAGTTGTTTAAAGCCCGAATATCAGTATGTGATACTTTCTCGCCTTTAATAATACGTCGCTTTATATCTGCTGCTACATATTCGTTAACTGCTCTGAAATCTGTAAGTAAATACAAAGCATTACTTTCCTCAACGGTAAGTTTTCTAACTTTTGACTCTCCGAGAAAATTATCGAAAATGTTCCGTAAAGATAACAGGTTATAATAAAGGTCTGTTCCATTATGAAAAAGACCTTCTTCCTCAGCTCGTTCACACATCTCCACATATATTACTGTATCTGGTGGAATCATAGCTGAACTGTCATAATGATATGAACCGTCTCCTTCTTCGTAAAAGATGCCAGCTGGCTCTAATCCACAATATACAGATGCTTGGAGAAGTTCTAAATCATCATATCTTATTTTGCTTTTTTCCATTTGGTATTTCTCCTTTCTCACCTATCTTGTTTTGGGTAAGATAGTGTGCTAATATTTAGTTGTTGTTTTTAAATCAGTCATTCCAAAATATTGGCAATCCTACTTGCTATTTTTGGAATGGCTTTTTTTGTCGGTGCTCTTATGCTGTTCATAATGAGACTTCCTTTCCTCAGTAAACAGGATAGGAATCATATCGGCTCTGTCCTGCTTCTGTTTTCTTTGTTGACTCAATCATAGCTTATTGATGTTGGACATGTCAAAGCAAATCAATGAACGTTTCAAAAAGCCGTTTAAGTCCGTAAAACGCTTATATTTATTGACTTTATATTGTTTTTGATGTATTGTTTGTGTTGGACAAATAAAAATTTATATTGGACACATCGAAAGGACAATGTTATATGGCAAATAAAAAGAATACCAATTACGAGCAAATATTGAATGCTTATAGGATTGGCGATAAGGTACTGAGCGAATATGAAGAAAGACACAAAGTAGTATATGGGGCTAAACACAAACGCTCCTATGGAATTAAAAGTGCTGTAAAAAAGCAGATAAGGCGAAAATTCCACGAGATATATCATTATAATGATAATAAGACGTGGTTATGGGATGAATTATCGGAAATGCAGCAACTAGCTTTTATCTACATAACAATGCATGATTATTTATTTAAGATTGTAGATAAAGTATATGATGCAAAAAAAGCAGATGATATTAAGAAAGAAGTAAATGAAAAGGTTACGCTTAATCTTCAAGTGTTTAATTTGCAGAATCAGCAGAATCTTATATCTGATAAGTATTATTATCGTAAAGAAGTTTATGAAAGAATTGCAAATCAAGAGGAACAGATTAAAGAGAAAGAAAAAGATTATAATGAATTTAAAAAAGCGTTCAAGCAGGTTCTTCCTCCTCATTTAAATCCACCAACATTTGAAGAATGGGATAAAGAGAATCAGCAGATTCCCCGACGGTTAAAGGATTATGAGTTGGAAGCTGTTTTGAATAATACGAGCAATGAACCATACGATTCAGATGAATATATTGATACAACAATGTCAATAGCTGAATTTAACAATAGAGTGAACGCAGATACAGACCATGTTGTTTTGCAGTGTATCGTAAAAATTTTGGAAGAACTTGAATTGGCTAAAATTAATATAGATGAAATTGAAAAGAACAGTCAGGTTCTTATTTCCAATATTGATATGTCAATTTCACCACCATTAGACTATGACGAACTTCTTGCAATGAGCAGGGAAGAATGTTTGCAAGAAATAGATAAAATGTATGGAATTGATAAAGACGGTACACTTGAGAATTTGACATATGAAAAAAGACAGGAATATATCGCTATGCGAGCTAAATACGATTCAGCGCTTAGGTTAAGCAAAGAAGAACAAGAAAATTATAAAAAAGAGCAACAGGCTTTTGGCAGGGAATATAAGAAACGTGAGCAATTAGATTTTTATGAACTGCTCTGAAAGTATCAAGATGTTGTAGCTAAGTTTAAAGAGAAAAAACAGAAAGAGTATGATTATTGTTCGTTGCAGTATTATGTAAACGTATTAAAAAGAAATGACAACATTTCCAGTTCCAGTTTTCTTCTTATTAGAAGTGCTGTTGCTGTTTGACTTGTTATCTGATTTATCAGATTTCTTGTCAGATGCTGACTCAGACTTTTTCGCATCGTCTTTCTTAGATGCGTCTGTAGATTCTGTGGATTCAGTCTTTTCTGAGTCCTTTTTGTCTACGTTTTTATCTGAAGTCTTATCTTCAGAAGTGATTTTGTCAGAAGATTTTTCTGTCGATTCTGACACTACGGGTGTGTTATCGTCTTTTGAAACTGTATCAGTGTTCTTAGGACCACACGCCGTAAACGACATTGCAACGATTAGGGCTGTTGCAATAAGCCATGTTGGTTTCTTCATAGTGGTTCACCTTTCCTTTTCTCATTTTTTAATACGTGATACTCCCAATACTTATTGGACGTTTTGTCCTTTTCATAGGAATGTAAGTTTAAATGAAGTGACACGTTACATCTCACACTCATTCACACACCCACTCGACCCAAGATGTATGTAGTGTAGGCATATTCTCTCACGTATTCATTTATAATTTATAATTTATAATTCTCACGTATCACAACAATTTTCTTGTAAAAGAAAAGCCCGCCCCGGCAGGGACGGGCTTATAGGTAGGAGATGGGGCTTATTTCGTATTGCCTTTCGTAGCACCGCAGTCAGTGCAAATCTCACCATCTGGAACCTGTTCTGTCCAAGCATTTTTCACTTTGACGTGATTGGTACCAGTTTGGACACGGTTAGTGCCAACTTGTACTCGTTGAGTACCGGTTTGTACTCGTTCCGTACCAGTCTGAACTTGCTTTTTCTTAGCTGTGTAAGTGGAGTCACAGACATCCATACAGTGGTCCATCATAGTACCAATGTCTTCTGACTGAAAACCACAGATACGGCATTCGTAGTATCCTACCCACTTGTACACAGGACGGTCTTCATAGACAGGTTCGTCTTTGTACACAGGCTGGTCTTCATAGACGGGTTCGTCTTTATACTCAGCGTCGTGAGTGACAGTTTTGTAATTGGTTTTCCACTTATGCTCGTGTGGTTCTTCAGTAGAACCGTTGTGGTTGCCGTTATTGCCACCGTTATTGCCATTGTGGTTACCATTGTTACCATTACTATTGCCGTTATGGTTACCATTGTTACCGCTGTTATTCTTACCAGCATTGCTGTTACCAGTATTGCCAGCAGGCTTTTCAGCAGGCTTGCTTGCTACAGCATTATCGTTGGCTTTTGCCTTGTTGCTCTCAGCAACAGACTTTTCAGTCTCTGGTGTAACGACGTCAGTAGCACCATTTGCGATAGCTTTGTCAGCGTCTTCTTTTGTAGCTACAGTGACAGTGACTGTAGTCTTTACGACGATAGTATCACCGTCTGTGTCAAAGTTCACGTTAAGGTTGTTGTCTTTGACATAGTCACGAAGCTTGTCACCTTCAAAGGTGATAGTGTAGATAACTTCGTAAGTGCCAGCTTTGCTGTAATCAACAGCACTGTCGTCGATATCGACACTCTTTACGATGCTCTTGTCAGCATAGACAAGGTCGTTAAGGTTCACGTCAGTGCCTTCTGCCACAGTGATATCTTTCACACCAGTGATGACACCTGCGTCAGCAAGTGGTGTTAATGCATCTGCTGTAATGTCCTGTTCCTCAATCTGTTCTGTCTCGGTTTCAGTTTCACTAAACATTTCAGTAGCAGCGGATGATAATTCGTCTTTCTTGTCCGAAGATTTACTTCCACATGCAACACAGCTTGCCGCCAGCATAGAAGCAAGCATCAGTACCAATATTTTCTTTTTCATATGTACTCATTCCTTTCCATTTTGTATTACAATTAAGCAATTATTCTTTATTTTACTCGCATATTCTTAACGTGTCAATTTGCAATTATCATAATGATAATCGTACAGCCAACAGGATAATGCAGTTTCATTCTGGTTATCATACAATCAAAACGAAAGGACGTAGTCAGTATGATAGCAGAACGCATTAAAATGTTAAGAGAGAACAAACAGTTATCCCAGAGTGAGTTATCAAAGAAACTGGGAATAACCAGAAGCAGCATTAACGCATGGGAAATGGGTATCTCTACTCCATCAACAACATATCTTGTTGAGCTATCCCAGATATTCCACGTATCCATAGATTATTTACTCGGACTTGATAAGAACGTGAGCCTTGACATAACAGGGCTTGACACGGAACAAGTGCGGATTCTCACAGACCTCGCGGAACACTTTCGCAAAGAGAAGAACGTCAAATAAAGGAAATCGTTTACAGGGGATAATTGCATGGATGTGGTTATCCTCTGTCTGATTGTCTGACTTTTTTGGGTAAACTCTTTTTTATTTACATCGGATATGTTGTCTTGATTGATTATATCATATAACACTGTCTGGTTGTCTGGTTTTTTTTAAAGAATCTATATTACTTTTTTATCATATATATACTTTCCCTATCTATCGCACGTAAATATTATATGAACTAGATAGATTATTACATATATGTAAAAAAATAAAAAAACAAATGCGTAAAAAAAAACAGACAAACAGACAAGAACATATATCTGTAAAAATATAATTATCTTTCTGCCAAAAAAACCAGACAAACGGACAGGGCAAAACGAACGATGCAACATATCCGTTTCACCTTGCCTGTAAACCATATCTGCCTATCACGCTGGAATCTCTTCAATGTACTCCTTGAGGCTGTCTGTTAATGAGATATATCCATTATCAGTGTGGATGCCGCCCTCTTCCAGACGGATGTCTCGACCATAGCTCTCATAGTCGATATAATTACGCAACACTCCAAGCGTTTCAAATGCTTCTGTAAACATTCCGCTTTCTTCCGCATACTCATAGCCTAAATCATAATCGTTTGCAACATCTGGCATGAAATAGAAGCAGTCTGCACTGTAAACAAGGTTCATCAATTCCTCAACACTTCCTGTTGATTCCCCATATTCTATCATGGATTCCAACTGTTGAAAGCTGATATCTGATTCGACAATCATCTCAGCGAGACGGTTCAGCATCCTCAGATTCTCATATTCACCGAACGATTCTGTTAATCCAGCAACGTTGCTTTCATAATCCGTGATGAAGTATTCCTCGTAAACCTTGCCGTCAACCTTAATTCTTTTCAGCATGTCATTGATTGATTCATCAAATGTCATACCCTCGCGCTCAAGCGGAAAGCTGACCCATTCGCCAACCAGATAGCCATCATTGTAAAGTCCTAAATTTGTCACATACGCTCTGAAAACACAATTTTTCATCATAGCCGTAAATCTCCTTTTTTGCGAATGCTCCCGAACAGCGTCAGCTGTCTCTTCTGTAAATTGAGCCGTAAAGATAAAATAGATAGCCTTAACACTGGCGGTGGCAAAAACAGGAAGTCCAGAGGGGTGTTAACCACCCTTTGGCAAAATATGGCGAAAAACTTTAGTGTTCGCTGTATTTTGCTACAGCGAAGTGGAAAGTTTCGGCACGTTCGCGGTGATGCCATTTTCACAACCTAAAAGGAGAAATAGAACTATCGGGAAAGCCAGAAAATTAACATATTTACAGGAAAATACAGGAAATATTTGCGCTGGTGACATTGACAAAAATTTAACAATCTGGTATAATAATATCATCAAGATATGAAAACTTGATAACAGACGAACATCTGTAAATACATTCAGCTATGACCTCAAGTGCGCTGAGTACCCTCGCTTGAGTGAGTATTGATTAAGGGGAATGGGGACAAGCGGTGTCCTACCACCAGAAGCCGCAAACGCTAAACCATAAAGAGTAGACGAGCAACAGATGTATGGAATTGCACATAGACTATGTGTATTATTTCATACGTTTGTTGCTCTTTTTTGTATTTTTAAATCTATGAAAGAGAGGAAAAAGGTATGGCAAGACTTAGCTTTGATGCAAGCATCAAAATTCATCGTTCTGGATGATTTACAAGTACAAAAACTAAGAAATCTGGACATGGTGGTGTCGCTGGATATTTGCGGCATATCGACCGCGAAACTGACCGCCTTAATAATTGTGAGGTAAGTCATAGCAATCCAAACATAAGAAGCGAATTAACGTTGCTCAATGAATCTTACTTTAAAGATACTGGCGGTAACTGGCGCGGTACGGATAAGCCGCAAGATATGCTCGATGCAATTAACCGCAGAATTGATTATGCGCGTGAACACGGTGCAAGAATCGCCTGTAAAGGTCAGAATGACACGGTTATTGTTCGCCCATTGGTTGTCCAGCTTGACGAGGAAAATATCAGCAAACATCCAAAAACATGGATGTGGGATGTTATTTCAGAAACCGAAGCAATGTTCGGAAAAGATAATATTGTCGGATTCTCTTTACACAGGGATGAGACAAACGAACATCTTCACATTGCGTTTATTCCCTGTGTGGAAAAGCAGACAGATAATGGAACTGTAAAATGTGCAATCTCACAAACCCATTATTTCAGAAATCCGAAATCGCTTGCAGGAATGCACCGCCGCTTGCGTAAAGCATTAGTATCAAAAGGATATGACATTGACATGGAAAACAAGCCGATTGAGGAACATCTTGCAGGGTACACGGATAAAGACGGTAACTGGCATCAGCAGGGATTAACGCCCGACCAGTTAAAGGAACTTGAAAATAGGCAATTAGAATTAAAGATAGGAGAGATACAAATGAATATTAGGAAATCAGAACTGGATAAGTTAGAAGCTACAATGCGTGATGTACAGAGCAAAGCAAAGGAAACGCAGGAAAAACTGGATGCAGAACGTGAAAAGCTGGAATTACAGCAGTCCATTCTTGCTACTGACAGGCAGAACGTGCAGGAACAGTTAAATGCTTTACTCGAAGAAAAAGAGAACGTAAATAAGATGAAAAAAGATGCTGAGAACATGATGGAACAGGCATCTGCTACAGCCGCAGTGTGCGGACAGATTTTAGATGATGAAAAACATCTGAATGCAAAGTTCTTAGAGTTTCTCGATAAAGAGGGAGCAAAGAGAAATAAAGACTTCCGTGGTTTCGTAGAACGTTTATATAAGATGTTTATGAAACAGCGTAAAGATTCAATGAGCCCTTGGGCTTTAGAGCTTATGCGTGAACACCAGAAACAGAGAATCCAGAGAGAACAGGGTCAGTTCCCGACAAATACATCAGCTTATGATAATTCGCCATTCATTATCGACAATAATAATGGTGATATGGACTTGATGTTTTAACTCTGATAATTCGTAAATCGTAAATTAAAAAACATGACATATATTCCTTTCGTAAAGAGATAGCCGTAAAAAGCTATCTCTTTTTCGTGTCTAATCGGCTGGGCATTTTTTGCCCATTTTTGGTACAAATAACAGCCCAAAAACCGCCCACATTTTGCCACAAATGATAATTACATATAAATACGCGTTGTGGGTTGTAAGTGGGCGAAAAATGGGCTAAAATTGGGCTATAATTTGCCACTTGCATATGAAAAAAATAAGAGATACCCGATACGCATAGTATCGAATATCTCTTTACATGTTCATAATAGCAAGGCTCTTGAAAAGTAGTAAATTGGTAGTAAAATCACCGTCTTTACCTGTGTAAACCCTTGATTTTCCTTTATTTATGGGCTTTCTTG
>ERZ1034976.2664-NODE-2664-length-11918-cov-35.131838_pt1 | contig 11918 bp, 9 predicted proteins | sample MGYA00520623_ERZ1034976 | MGnify/ENA primary metagenome ERZ1034976 (study PRJEB33766, sample SAMN09781774) | gut metagenome | biome: gut microbiome | host: Homo sapiens | place: Madagascar | study: EMG produced TPA metagenomics assembly of the PRJNA485056 data... | reverse complement strand
CCGCACCTCGCTCGCCGTATCGGCACTTAGAATTATGCGGTATTGCCCTAAGGTTCCAGATACACTTTAGGGTGTATCTGAAAAGTCGAAAATATCGTCCATTTCTTTGTTTTCAGGTATACCTTAGAAAAAAATTCAGAATTTACCGTTTATTTTGAGCGCACGTTAGCGTTTGAATCTTGCAAAACCAGGGTACGGCCTTCATGGGCTGCCGAAAAATAAAGGAAACACACTGCGGCTGCAATCGTTCAAGCATAAAAACAGACCGGCAGGGAAACAGCATACCCCCGCCGGTCTGGTATCTTATCTATTATAATATAAAAGCAAACGATAACGGAAGAAAGCTGAATTTTAATACCGCTCCTGCCGCAGCATCCATTGTTCGCACATATCCTGTGCGGCCTCAACGGTGGAGGCAATGCAGGAGAACAGCTCTCCGCGCTCCGTGCAATAAGAATATTCCACGCGCTTTTTGCCGTTTTGCGGGGGCAGCGCCACACAGCGGTCCTGGCCCGGTAACAGATACGCAACTTCCATCCCTAACAACTCCTGCATGCTGTAATTATGCGGTCAACCGGTGTATCTGAAAAAACTGTTTTGCCCTTGCGAAAAAATCCGGCATTTCTTTGTGTTCAGATGCCCCCGAACCACACACCGTCAGCAATTATACCACCATTCCCCCACAAAACGGAATGGACGAAACCGCCCAAACCCGCTTGACAAAAGAATGCCGCTGCCGCCGCGTTCCCGCCAAAAGGGCTGGGCGGTTCTTTGTGTTTTGGTTGCAGGTTTTGCAAAATGGAACGGGAACCCCAAAATAGTTTTACCTCATCTGTTGCGCGGGAATCTCTTTATTGCTTTTTTAATGCCCCAACGATCCACACAAGAATGACCAGAGCCAAAAAGTACAAGGCAGTGACCGCAATCCAAACATAAAACGGCGCAGAGTTGAAAGTTGTTGTGTAGGGTGTATCTGAAAAGTCGAAAATATCGTCTGGTTCTACAAACGCAGCGGGAGCTTGCGTTAAAAAGCCTTGGAACCCACAAAGGATTCCTGCGGCTCTTTGCCTTACATCCTGCTTGTGTGTGCGAAATATCCGTCATTTTCTTTGTTTTCAGATACACCTCAGGTGGAATAAGCAACAATGTTTTTTATACCACCAGAGCGCCTATAACACCATGGGAAAGCAGGCGGCAGCCTTTATTGCAGACTTTTTTGATAGCGCTTCCTGCTGAACATGCCGCCAAATTTTTTCAGCCTTTCTTCCTGCCGGGTCTTGCAGGCGCTCTTTTTTTGTGGTACCATGCCCTACAAAAGCAAAAATAGCCGCAAGCGGCAGGGAACCCCCCCCTGACCATGCAGTCAACAACAGGAAGGGCACATCATGAAATTTTTCAGTCTCGAAAATCCAATCTGGAAGTTTATCGGCAATTTGGCGGATTTTTTCCTTTTGTCCTGCCTGTGGTATCTCTGCTGCCTGCCGGTGGTAACGGCGGGTGCGGCCACAACGGCGCTGTATTACGTTACCTTAAAGATGGCCCGCGGGCAGGAAGGCCAGCTCATTCCCGCGTTTTTCCATTCTTTTAAGCAGAACCTCAAGCAGGCAACCGCGCTGTGGGTGGGGTACCTGGCGGTTGGCATCCTTCTGGTACTGGATCTGGTGATCTGCCTGCAGACCAGTTCGGTGTTTGCGGGGGCAATGTTTTTTACCAGCGTAGTGCTGCTGGCCTGCTGGGCGCTGTTTATCACCATGCTGTTCCCGCTGGTTGCCCGGTGCGATAACACCATCGGCGCGCTGTTCAAGATGGGCATTGCCATGGCGCTGCGCAATGTAATGCCTGTTCTGGCCGCGCTGATGGTCACCGTAGCATTTTTTGCCGTTGGCGTTTTTGTATTCTGGCCGGTGCTGCTGGTGGCGCCGGGGCTGGCGAGCTACTGCAACGCCTTTTTGTTCAACCGCATTTTTGATAAATATGGCATGACGCTGGAATAACTGCACAATAAAATACGGTTTGGTTACGGCACTCCGTGCGTTACCCGTTATCCCGCAGGTGGGGGTGGATGGGCAGCCCGGAGTGCTTTCTGTATTCACGGGGGGAACGCCCGGTGCTGGCGCGGAACAGATCCTTGAAATAGTTGCTGCTGCCAAAGCCGCACAGCATGGCAATTTTGGTGATGGAGTTATCTGTCATCAACAGCATCTGGGTGGCCTGGCGCAGCCGGATGTAATTCACATGCTCTTTGAACGTCTGCCCGGTGATCAGCCTGAACTTGCGGGAAAAATAGGTGGGGCTCAGGTTGCAGTATCCGGCCACTTCCTCCAGCGTTAAGGGCTGCTGGTAATTCAGCGCAATGTATTTCAGCGCGCGTTCAATGTCGGCGCTGTAGCCCTCTTTGGGAGACATGGTTTCATGGCTGAAAATGCCATTCCGCAGCAAAAGCAGCACCAGATGCAGCGATTCCAGCTCCAGCACCTGCTCCGAATATTTGCGCGGCAGGTCGTTTTCCAGCAGCATCTGGTCCAAAAGAGCTTCTACCATCGTGCGGGTCTCGGCGTTCAGGATCACCTTGCAGGAACGCTCCAGCGCCTGCTGTACTTCGGTCGGGTCGCCACGCATCATGCCGGCAAGTACATCTGCTTTACAGAACACGATAATGCGCTCGCAGCTGGTTTTGCCCTCGTAGCGGGTGCTGTGGGGGTCGCCCGCAGCCACAATAAACAGGTCGCCCGCTTCCAGGTGCCACTGGCCCTGGTTGACGGTGTAGGTGCAGGTGCCGCTTTTCAGGTAAAAAATTTCGCAATAAGTGTGGGTGTGCTCGTAAGACATGCGGAACACCGGGCCGTGCAGAGCACGCTCTACATAAACATCAACAGTTTGCTGCTCCAATTCTTCCGCCGTGCAGGAGTTGGAGTCGTTCTCCATCGGTTCGCGTTCGGGGCTCATTGGCAAAGACGTCCTTTCATAAAGTTGTAACTTTTAGCATTATGCATAAATTGGCGAAAATTGGTTTATGTATTATGGATATATATAATACACTGTTTTTAAGAAAAGTCAAGAAAACTGTGTTTTGTAGCAAAACGGCATATTTTTTTAGTATTTTCGGTGCTTTCCAGCAGGTATAATGACAGTGTTGAAAGAAAGACGGGGTGCACACCGCCTGAATAAAAAATGTTAACGGCAAAGCTGGTTCATCGCTTGCCCAGCCGCCGTTCCACTGCTTGACATTAAGGAGAACACCATATGAAAAAGAAAATTATTGCAGCCACAATGGCCGCCGCTATGTGCGTAAGCCTGGCAGCCTGCGGCGGCAGCACCGCTTCCTCCGCCGCTGAAAGCACCGCTGATTCTACCGCTGCCGAAAGCACTGCATCCTCTACTGCAGACGCTGCTTCCACCGGCGATGAAGAAGTTGACCTGCGCATGGCATGGTGGGGCTCTCAGGACCGCCACGACCGTACTATCAAGGCCATCGAGCTGTATGAATCCCTGCACCCGAACGTAAAGATCGAGTACGAGTATTACTCCTTTGATGACTATTTCACCAAGCTCAAGACCCTGGTTGCTTCTGACCAGGTGTGGGACATTTTCCAGCTGGGCGGCAACTTCCCCATGTACATAGACAAGATCTATCCGCTGGATGACTACATCGCTTCCGGTGTTGTGGATGTTTCCGGCATCGGCGATGCCAACCTGAAGACCACCCAGGATACTGAGGGCCATCAGCTGGGTATCTCTAACGGCCTGAACTCTTACGGCATTGCTTACGATCCCGACATGTTCGCTGAAGCCGGCGTTGCCGAGCCCACCGATACCTGGACCTGGGATGACTACGCAAACGCAGCCAACACCATCCATGAAAAGCTTGGCATTTACGGCTGCTCCTCCATGCTGACCTCTGAATTCATCGCTGGCTGCTCCGTTTACGTTGCACAGTATGGCGATGTTGGCCAGTACAGCTTCTTTAACCTGGATCTGACCGGCATGGGCTTCGATGACCCCCAGATGCTGACCCCCTACATCCAGATGCGTGCTGACTCCATCAAGAACGAAGTTTACCCCGATGCCGGTGCTTCCGCTGAGATTACCAACATCGAAAACGACTTCCTGGTAACCGGCGAAGCTGCAATGGCTTGGGTTGCTGCCAACCAGTTCCCGACCATGTACAACGTCTGCCAGGAGCAGGGCCGCACCCTCAAGCTGGCAACTCTGCCCCGCATCACCAGCGATGGCCCTTCTGGTGCTGTCATCCAGTCCTCTCAGATGCTCTGCGTCTCTCAGGACAGCCAGCAGAAAGAAGAAGCTGCTAAGTTCATCAGCTGGTTCGAAAATGACCCCGACTGCAACAACATCCTGCAGGGCGAGCGCGGCATTCCTGTAAACGCTACCGTTCGTGAGACCCTGTCTGCCAACGCTACCGAAGGCCAGCAGATCATGTACGACTTCATGGACAAGGTTTCTAAGTTCAAGATGCCGGACAAGGTCAACGTGCTGAGCCCCGACGGCCAGGACGAGGTTGTTGATAACTACCGCAACTACATCCAGCAGGTTGTTGACGGCCAGATCACCGCAGAAGAAGCTGCCCAGAAGACCTATGACGATGCAGCTGCACTGTTCACTAAGTAAGTTTTAACACAAATTCATAATGCTCCGGGCGGGCACGGTCAGGAAGAAAGGGCTGTGCCCGCCCTTTTTGAAAGGGAGGTATTCTTTCGTGAAAGGTCAAACTTCCACCTCGGCACTGAAAAGGTTCATGAACAAAGATAATACCGTCGGCCATGTGTTTGCGTTCCCGTTTATCTTTGGTTTTGTCTGCTTTTCCCTGATTCCGGTGTGCATTTCCTTTTATTATGCATTCACCAACTATTCTCTCGGCTCCAAAACCGCAGCATTTATCGGGTTCAAGAACTTCCTGCGCCTGTTCCAGGACGAGGTTTTCCTGAAATCTCTGGCCATCACCTTAAAATACGTTTTGATCTCTGTGCCGCTCAAGCTGACGTTCGCTTTGCTGGTGGCGTACCTGCTCACCCGGCCCAGCCGCATGGTTACGTTCTACCGTTCGCTGTATTACCTGCCGTCCCTGGTTGGCGGCAGCGTAGCCGTTGCCCTGGTGTGGAAACAGCTGTTTGCCCGCAAAGGTCTGTTCAACAGCGTGCTGGCCGAAATGGGCATGAGCACCATCAACTGGTTCGGCAACCAGAAACTGGCGCTTTACCCACTGATTTTGATGTCCGTCTGGCAGTTTGGCTCTTCGATGATTATTTTTGCCGCTGGCTTAAAAGAAATCCCTGTCAGCTATTATGAAGCTGCCAGGATCGACGGCGCACGTGGATACCAAACCTTCTTCCGCATCACGCTGCCCTGCCTGTCTCCCATCATTCTGTATAACCTGATTATGCAGACCATCTCTGCTTTCATGGCATTCACCCAGGCTATGATCATCACCAACGGCGGCCCCAACAACAGCACCATGCTGTACGCCCTGTACGTTTACAACCAGGCTTTCAAGTACAATGATATGGGTTACGCCTGCGCCATGTCCTGGTTTATGCTGGTGGTTATGGGCCTTATCACGTTCATCATCTTCAAAACATCCAAGTTCTGGGTGTTCAGCGAAGCAAACTAAGCAGGGAAGGAGAGTACGGTTATGCATAACAGAAAAGCAGTCACCAAAGTACTGTATCACGCATTTGTCATTTTGTTCGGCTTTATGATGGTTTATCCCGTATTGTGGATGATCAGCGGCTCGTTCAAGGGCAACGCCGAGATCCTGCGCGGCACCCTGTCCCTGCTCCCGAAAGAGCTGAAGCTCACAAACTATGCCACCGGCTGGAAAGGCTTTGGCGGCACCACCTTCGCAACCTTCTTTAAGAACTCCATCTTCATTACGGTCATTGCAACCTTCGGCACCGTCATCAGTTCCTCTCTGGTGGCCTATGCTCTGTCTCGTGTGCGGTTCCGCGGCCGCAAGTTCTGGTTCACCTGTATGCTGATTACCATGATGCTGCCCACCCAGGTCATCATGATTCCCCAGTATCTGATTTACTACCGTCTGGGTCTGGTTCCCGGTTATGTGCCCCTGATTCTGCCTTACTTCTGCGGCCAGGCGTTCTTTATCTACCAGATGATGCAGTTTATGCAGGGCATCCCCAAGGATCTGGACGAAGCCGCTACCATTGATGGCTGCAGCAAATACCAGATTTACAGCCGCATCATCCTGCCGCTGATGAAACCCTCCATCGTGACCACCGTTATCATCCAGTTCTACTGGAAGTGGGACGACTACATGGGCCCCCTGCTTTACTTGAGCCGCCCGCAGTCCTATACGGTATCCATCGCCATCAAACTGTTTGCCGACTCTGCTTCCACCACGGACTACGGCGCAATGTTTGCAATGTCCACCCTTTCGCTGATCCCCGTGTTCCTGATCTTCCTGTTCTTCAACCGCTATCTGGTTCAGGGCATTGGCACCAGCGGCCTGAAAGGCTGATGTTTGTATGAAAACCATCCAGAACCCCATCCTGCGCGGCTTTTGCCCGGACCCCTGCATGATCCGCACCGGGGACGATTATTACATTGCCACATCCACCTTTGAATGGTGGCCCTGTGTCAACCTGTACCATTCCAAAGACCTGGCCCACTGGGAGCAGCTGCCAAGCCCGCTGCGCGAACCCGGCCAGATGGACCTGCGGGGGGACCCCAACTCCGGCGGTATCTGGGCCCCGGACCTGAGCTGGGATGGGCAGTATTACTACCTGCTTGTCACCAACGTGACCACCAAAAAGGGCCGTTGGTACAACACCCATAACTATATGAGCCGTGCCGCTTCCATCACAGGGCCGTGGAGCCAGCCGGTGTACTTGAACAGCATCGGATTCGACCCTTCGCTGCTGCATGATACCGACGGTAAGTGCTACCTGGTCAATATGGTCAACGGCTTCAAAGGCGTGCTGGTGCAGCAGATGGACCCCGAAACCGGCGCCCTGCTGGGCGAACGCCGCAAGGTATACAGCGGCTCCGGCATCGGCTGCACCGAAGGTCCCCGCATCTATCACATTGGCAGCTGGTACTATCTGGTTGTGGCCGAAGGTGGTACTGGGTACTCCCATTGTGTCACGATTGCGCGGTCGGACAACGTGTTCGGCCCCTATGAGACAATGCCGGACAACCCGCTGCTGACTTCGGATCAGAACGATCTGACCGCCATCCAGAAATGCGGCCACGGTTCCTTTGTGGAAACGCAGAACGGTGAATGGTACATGGCACACCTGTGCTCCCGCCCGAACTCTGCCCGCGGCAGCCTGCTGGGGCGCGAAACAGCGCTGCAAAAAATCACCTGGCAGGATGGCTGGCCGCGGCTGGCCTGCGGCGGAAAAATTGCCCAAAACGCCGTGCCCGCCCCAAAAGATTTGCCAGAAGTGGAGCTGCCCGCAATGGCGGAACAGGATGACTTTGACGTTCCGGCCCTTGCCCCCGGCTATGCCACGCCGCGCACCCCGCTGGGCGATTGTGTGAACCTGACCGTCCGCCCCGGCTGGCTGCGGCTGACCGGGCAGGAATCCATGAACTCGCTGCACCATGTCACCCTGGTGGCCCGCCGCCAGCAGGAGCACGAAATGCAGGCCGAGACCCGCATGGACTTTGCCCCCGTCTGCCCGGAGCAGATGGCCGGTTTTACCTACTGTTATGACAGCATGAACTTCTACCTGCTGGGCAAGACCTGCGCCGAGGATGGTACCCCGGTGCTGGAACTGTTAAAAAGCGATACCGGCGTGGTGGAAGATGTGTGCGACCCTGTTCCCGTGCCGGATGGCACGCTGGACTTTAAGCTGACCACCACCCCGGACGGCGGCATGGCGCAGTTCTATTACCGCCAGCCGCAGGGGGAGTGGCAGTCCATCGGCCCGGCCTGCCCCACCGATATTTTGACGGACGAGCACTGCCGCGGTTTTACCGGGGCGCATGTGGGTGTGTATGCCCACGATATGGCAGGGCTGCATAACCATGCCGATTTTGATTATCTGAACGTACATTTTGAGAGGTGAGCTCCCATGATGCAGGCAAACACCGGCGTCCGGTTTGAAACCAAAGACCCGCTGCTTTCCCAACTGGTCAAACAGGCGGAAGAAAAGTGCCGCCTGAACATTAAAAACTTTGGCGGCGACCCCGTTCTGGTTGAGGGCGGCGGCTATGAAAAAATCTGGCTGGAAACCCAGCCCATGGGCGGCGCAATGTATGCCAGCCGTGATTTTGCCACCGGCCTGAACAACAGCCTGATGTTTATGCGCCACCAGCGTGTGGACGGGCGGATTCCCGGCAGCATTGCAGTGATTGATGGCAAAGTGGTGCCGCAGTTCAACAAATTCCAGGGCTTCTGCTTCCCGGAACCGGCGCTGGATCTTTACTATCTGGGCGGCAAGGATGCCGAATACCTGGCCCAGCTGGCCAAAACGCTGGAAGCGTTTGACGCCTACCTGTGGCGTGTACGCGATTCCGATGGGGACGGCTGCCTGGAGACTTGGTGCAAGTACGATACCGGCGAAGACCACGCCATGCGTTACGCCGATGCCCCCGACCCGTGGGAGGAGGAAACCCCGCCCCAAGGCTGCACAGCGGTGCCCATTGCCTCGATGGATGTGATGAGCTACTCATATGCCTGCCGCGAAACATTGGCGGAAATTGCACGAATCAGCGGCGATGCCGAGGCACAGGCCCAGTGGGCCGCCAAGGCCAAAGCCGTGCAGGACAAAATGGTGAGCTACCTGTGGGACGATGCCCGCGGCGCGATGTTTGACCGCGACAAAAACCACAACCAGATGCCCACCCTGATCCACAACACGCTGCGCTGCATGTATTGGCACAGCCTGCCGGATGCTTTGGCGGAGCGCTTTGTCAAGGAGCACCTGCTGAACCCGCAGGAGTTCTGGACCAAAATGCCGCTGCCCAGCGTGGCCGCCAACGACCCGCTGTTCCGCAACGTGACCACCAACAACTGGAGCGGCCAGGCTGAAGCGCTGACCTATCAGCGTGCCATCCGTGCGCTGGAAAATTACGGCATGTATGAGCTGATTCCCCAACTGGGGCAAAAGCTGATGCAGGCCATTGGCCCCCAGTGCCGCTTTGTGCAGCAGTATGACCCCTTTACCGGCGAACCTTCGGTCATCTGTGAACCTGGCCAGCCCCCGCAGGATGCTTACGGCCCGGCTATGCTCTCGGTGCTGGAATACACCGCCCGCATGTACGGCGTAAGCCTGGTGCGGGATACCGTGGTGTGGGGCACCTGCCCGCTGGAATGCCGCTATACCCAAGCCCTGAACGGCCGCAGCTGGGAGATCGTGAACAGTGGTCACGGGGCGGAAGCCTTTGTGGATGGCCGCAAGGTGTTCACCGCTGGCCCCGGCCTGCGCATTACCACCGACCTGGATGGCAATATTCTGGGCACGGCCCGCTACCTGCCGGATGCAGACCCCGCCCAGGTGACGCCGCAATAAACGTTATATAATAAGGAAGCGAACACGATGGAATACCTGTATCCCGGTGGGCTGGCCAAAGCCATTACGTTCAGTTATGATGACGGCCAGGTATATGACCGCCGCCTGATCGAAATTTTTAACCAGGCGGGCTTCAAGGGAACCTTCCACCTGAACTCCGGCAACCTGGATAAGGACGGCTATGTGCAAAAGGCCGAGCTGCCTACCCTGTACGCCGAGCACGAAATTGCCTGCCATGGTGTGACCCACCGCCACCCGCGCCAGATGAACCAGACTGAATGGCTGCGGGAAGTGTGGCAGGACCGCCTGACGCTGGAAGAACTGACCGGCGGTATTGTGCAGGGCATGAGCTATGCCTTTGGCGAATACTACCCCGAACAGGTGGAAGCGCTGTGCGCCATGGGCATCCAGTACAGCCGCACGGTGGAAAGCACCGGAAGTTTTGCCCTGCCGCAGGAGCTGCTGCGCTGGAAACCCACCTGCCACCACAATGATAAACTGCTGGAACGCGCAGAAAAGTTTTTGCATGTTCAGGGATATCAAAAAATGCCGCTGTTTTATATCTGGGGCCACAGCTTTGAATTTGAGCGCGAAAACACCTGGCCCCTGATGGAGCAGCTGGCAGAAAAGCTGCACGGCGCACAGGATATCTGGTATGCCACCAATGGCCAGATTGCAGATTACCTGACCGCGCTGCGCAGCACGCGCGAAAGTGCAGACGGCAAGCGGCTGTATAACCCGTCGGCACAGCCCATCTGGTTTGTGGCCGATGGCAAGGTGCGCGTTGCAGAGCCGGGTAAGCTCTGCGAAATTTAAGAAGCTGTTTTATCAGCATTGCGCACCAGATAAAGCCGGTGCGCAATGATGACAAAAAATAGCTTCTAAGGTGTATCGAAAAATGGAAAACAACGATTACCTGTGAAGATTATCTGGGCTTTCGGCCCAGCTGATACACCCTGAATACTCCCCAAGGAGGCCAATCATGATTTATGATATTTTGCAATATGGTGCCGTGGGTGATGGCACCACAAACGATGGCCCTGCCATCCAGAAAGCCATTGATGCCTGCGCGGCAGCCGGCGGCGGCCGGGTGCTGGTGCCGGGCGGCCATATTTACAAATGCGGTTCCATTTTGCTGCACAGCCATGTTGAGCTGCACCTGGAGCACGGCTCCCGCCTGAAAGCCAGCGAAAACAAAGAGGACTTCTTGGAAGTGGAAGCTGCCTACCGCGACCATTACCGTGATACATCGCTCAAAGTGCCCTCTTACGAAAACTGCGAATATGACGGTGAGCCGAAGAATTATTTCATTATGGCTAAGGATGCCGAGGATGTCTGCATCAGCGGCAGCGGCGTAATCGATGGCTCCGAAGAAAACTTTTACGGCGAGATCGATCATAACTTTATTGAGGGAACCTATTACCCGCGCATTCCCATGCTGCTGATGAAAGGTGTGCAGCACCTGACCATCCGTGAAGTCACCCTGACCCGCAGCGCGTTCTGGACCGTGCATATGGTGGGCTGCCAGGATGTGCTGATCGATGGCATCCGCATTTTGAATAACCTGAAAATGGTCAACTGCGACGGCATTGATCCCGACCACTGCCGCAATGTACGCATCAACAATTGCCATATTGAATCCGCTGATGACTGCATTGTTTTCAAGACCACTGAGAAAAATGCACATCTTGGCCCGTGTGAGAACATTGTGGTTTCCAACTGTACGCTGACCTCCACCAGTGCCGCTATCAAGTTTGGCACCGAGAGCGTTTCGGACTTCCGCAATATCACCGTCACCAACTGCGTTATCTCCCGCACCAACCGCGGCATCTCTCTGATGCTGCGTGATGGCGGCAACATTGAAAACGTGACCTTTGCCAACCTGCACATCAACACCCGCATGTTCTCTGACCAGTGGTGGGGCGAAGCCGAGGCCATCTGTGTGACGGCGGTAGACCGCAAACAGGGCAACAGGGCGGGGCATATCCGCAATGTACACTTTGAAAACATTAACTGCAGCGGCGAAAACGGCATTTTCCTGCACGGAAGCGAGGGCAACAGCCTGGAAGATATCTCGTTCCGCCACATCCGGGTGGACATCCGCAAGCAGACCGCATGGCCCATTGACCATTGGGACCTGCGCCCCAGCGAGGTGCCCGGCATGATTCCCGGAAAAGTGAATGGCTTTACCTGCGTACATGGCAAAAGCATCCGCTGCGAGGACGTCGTCATCCGCAAAGACAGCTCCATGGATCCGTGGTTCAACCAGGATTTCTGCTGGCAGGACACCGAGGATGTGACTGTGGTAAAGTGATGATATACAGCGGCAAAATGCCTGTTTGGCGGTCGTAAGCTGCTGTTAATATTCAAAAGCAACACCGCACAATTCCCGCCTGACGGCTTAAGCACCGCTCCGGCGGCTGCGGC
>ERZ1034976.2663-NODE-2663-length-11920-cov-18.011041_pt1 | contig 11920 bp, 6 predicted proteins | sample MGYA00520623_ERZ1034976 | MGnify/ENA primary metagenome ERZ1034976 (study PRJEB33766, sample SAMN09781774) | gut metagenome | biome: gut microbiome | host: Homo sapiens | place: Madagascar | study: EMG produced TPA metagenomics assembly of the PRJNA485056 data... | reverse complement strand
GTAAGGTTCACCCAGACGTAATCTCTGTCATCAGCATGCTGAAGAACGAGGGCTTTGAGGTTCCTGAGATTAATATGAGCGCTTACATGAAGGCTCGTGCCATGACTCAGGAGTTTATCGATGAGTGGTTGGGTTACTTCATCAACCCAGGTAACAAGATTATGTCTTCATTGTTGCTCGGTTGCGGTCTCCCTGGCGGTATGATGGGTTCAATGATGGCAGACCTCGGCGGTATGCGTCAGACAATCAACAATATCCGCAAGAAGAAGGGTGAGGAAGAGTTGTCTATGGACGACCTCCTGATCAAGCTCTTCGACGAGGTAGAGTATGTATGGCCACGCGTAGGTTATCCTCCATTGGTAACACCATTCAGCCAGTATGTAAAGAACATCTCATTGATGAACCTCCTCACCATGGAGCAGGGCAAGGGCCGCTTCGTAATGATGGACGACTCAATGTGGGGTATGATTCTCGGTAAGAGTGGTAAGATTCCTGGAACTATCGACCCAGAACTCGTAGAGCTTGCCAAGAAGCAGGGTCGTGAGTTTACAGATGTTGATGCTCATACATTGCTTACTAATGCACTCGACGACTTCAAGAAGGAAATGGACGAGAACGGTTGGGATTACGGTCAGGACGATGAGGAGCTCTTCGAGCTCGCTATGCACCCAGAGCAGTATCGCAACTTCAAGAGCGGTCAGGCTAAGAAGAACTTCCTGGCTGACCTCCAGAAGGCAAAGGATGCCAAGCTCGGTACAACCCTTACACCTGCACAGCTTGCAGAGTTCAAGCACGCCAAGGCAGATGCCATCGTGGCACCAGTAGCCGGCCAGCTCTTCTGGGAATTCCAGGGCGAGGGCGAGTGCCAGCCAGCTGTAGAGCCATACATCGGCAAGGAATATAAGGAAGGTGATGCCTTCTGCTATATCCAGGCTCCTTGGGGTGAGTTTGAGACCGTTCCTGCCGCTTTGGGTGGTAAGCTCGTAGAAATCAATGCCAAGCAGGGCAGCAAGATCCGCAAGGGTGATGTCATTGCTTACATTGAGCGCGAGAATAATTAAGAATTGATAATTAAGAATTAACAATTAGGCTACGCCGTTGTGGACGGCTACGAATAATTATTAATTATGAATTATAAATTATTAATTGATAAGTATTATCCTGAGGATAATGAGCTTCGTCATATCCTCATTACACATAGTCAATCTGTAGCGCAAAAAGCGCTACAGATTGTTTCGTCTCATCCTGAATTGCATTTGGATGCCCAGTTTATCGAGGAAGCAGCGATGCTTCACGATATAGGAATCTTCATGACTGATGCTCCCGGTATCATGTGTTTTGGCTCGCAGCCATATATCTGTCATGGTAGATTGGGTGCCGAACTGTTGCGCAAGGAAGGCTATGAGCGCCATGCTCGGGTATGCGAGCGCCATACGGGTGCCGGCATCACAAAAGAGCAAATCGAGAAGCAGCAACTGCCTCTGCCTCATCAGGATTTTCTGCCAGAAACCATGGAGGAGAAGGTAATCTGCTATGCTGACAAATTCTTCAGCAAGACTCATCTCGACAAGGAAAAGAGTATAGAAAAGGCAGAGAAAAGTCTCGCTAAGTTTGGCGAGGAAGGAGTAAAGCGCTTCCAGGAATGGGAGCGGATGTTTGAAATAGGATAGAAGTTCAGTTGGGTGACTTCTTAACAATAATTTCTGAATGAGAAAACAATCAACTATAGCTGTTCTGATGTTTGCATCCATCGCTGCCATGATGGTTGCAAACCCGGGTATGCCTTCTAAAAAGAAAGACAAGAAGGCTCAGGTGGATTCTACTGCCGTGGCTGTGGGCGACTCCGTCTTTGTCGATTCGCTCGGCAATGAAATCATCAATACGGAGACCGATACCACCCAGATGGACTCGCTGCAGAAGGCTATATGGAAACATAATAAGGTGGTGGATGACAGTATCCGTCTGGACAGTATCAACCGTAAGAAATCGGGTGGTATTGACGCTCCTGTCAGTTATCAGGCAGACGATTCGCTGGTCTATGATGCTCATAATAAGGTGGCGCATCTCTTTGGTAATTCGAATGTGAAGTATCAGAACATGGACCTTTCTTCAGATCGTATCTCCATGGATCTCGACAAGAGTAATGTGAAGGCAATGGGTACTCCCGATTCTTCTGCTGATGAAGGCGTCAAGGGAAAGCCAGTCTTCAAGATGGGAAGCGATACCTACGATACTGATACCATCAAGTTTAACTTCAAGAGTAAGAAGGCTCTTATTAATAATGTATATACAGAGCAGGAAGATGGTTTCTTGAGAGGTATGAAATCGAAGCGAGATTCTACGGGTACAGTTTATCTGAAACATGCCACCTATACCACCTGTGATGATCCGCATCCGGATTTCTATATCTCACTCTCACGTGCCAAGATGCGACCGAATAAGGATGTGGTCTTCGGACCTGCTCATCTCGTGGTGTGCGATGTGCCGGTTCCTATAGCCATACCATACGGTTTCTTCCCGTTCTCCAAGAGCTACAGCAGCGGTTTCATCATGCCGACATACGGTGATGAGAGTGCGCGCGGATTCTATCTCAGGGATGGTGGTTATTATTTTGCCATGAGTGACAAGTGGGACTTGAAGCTCCTCGGAGAAATCTATACCAAGGGATCTTGGGGACTTTCGGCGGCAAGCAACTATCGCAAGCGATATAAGTATTCCGGTTCCTTCTTCTTCAGTTACCAGGATACGAAGAATGGAGACAAGGGAATGCCTGACTTCACTGAGCAGGAGAGTTTCAAGTTGCAGTGGAGCCATAGGCAAGATTCAAAGGCTAATCCGTTCAGTTCGTTGTCGGCAAGTGTCAACTTTGCCACATCCAGCTATGAGCGGAATAATCTGAGTTCACTCTATAATCCTCAGACGATGACGCAGAGTACTCGAACCTCTTCCGTCAACTGGAGTACAACATTCTCCAGCATCGGTATGTCGCTCAGTTCTACTGCCAATCTTTCGCAGAACATGCGTGACTCTTCGATAGCGATGACCTTGCCAGACCTCAACATCTCTATCTCCCGATTCTATCCATTCAGAAGAAAGAAGATGGTGGGTGATGAAAGGTGGTATGAGAAAATCTCCATGAGCTATACCGGTCATATCTCCAACAGTATCAATACCAAGGAGGATAAGCTGATGCACAGTTCGCTTATCAAGGACTGGCGCAACGGATGGCAGCATCAGATACCAGTGAGTGCATCGTTCACTCTCTTCAAATATCTCAATGTGAGTCCTTCGTTCAACTTCACCGACCGTATGTATACCAATAAGGTGGAGAAATCATGGGATAGCGAAAAGCAGGTTGAGAAGAGTGATACCATATATGGTTTCAACAATGTTTATAACTGGAACATGAGTGTAGGTCTCTCTACCAAGCTGTATGGATTCTGGATTCCTAACCGTAAGCTCTTCGGCAATAGGATTGACAGAATTCGCCACGTGCTCACTCCGACGGTCAACTTCAGTTATGCCCCTGATTTCGGTGCTAGCCGATATGGATTCTGGGATACTTATCAGAAGACCGATGCTGACGGTAACGTATCGCTCGTCAGTTATTCACCATACCAGAATGCACTTTACGGTGTTCCGGGTAAGGGCAAGAGTGGTAACATTTCATTCACTCTGGGCAATAACCTGGAGATGAAATGGAGAGATAAGAACGACAGTCTCAAGAAGGTGAGTCTCATTGACGCGTTCGATATCAATATGAGTTACAACACCGCAGCCAAGGTTCGCCCTTGGAGCGATATGAACATCAACCTCCGTCTCAAGTGGTGGAAGAACTACACATTCAACATGAATGCCGTCTTTGCAACATACGCATACGAACTGGATGATCAGGGTAATGTGTTTGTTGGCAACCACACAGAGTGGGGCAAGGGTCGATTCGGACGATTCCAGGGAATGTCTCAGAACTTCTCATTCACGCTGAATCCGGAAAAGTTGAAGAAACTCTTCGGTGGTGGCGATGATGATGACGATAAGGACAAGAACAGAAAGAGTGATGATGACGATGAAGGAATGGATACCGACATCGAGAGTAACGTGGATGATAATATCGAGAAAGGTAAGACGGCTGCCAAGAAGAGTGGCGGCGGTAAAGCAAAGACCGACAGTGACGGTTATATGGCATTCAAGATGCCTTGGTCTTTGACCTTCGGATATGGTGTTACCATGCGTGAGGATACTCGACGAGAGAAATTCAACGAGAAGACCATGCGCTATCCTTACAAGTTTACACAGACTCTTAACATGAGTGGTAATGTTCGCTTGAGCGATGGATGGAACATCAGTTTCTCTTCTGGTTACGACTTCGAGAATTCCAAGATTAGTATGACTACTGCCAGTCTGGCTCGAGATCTCCACTGTTTCAACATGAGTTGTTCAGTAGTGCTTGCGCCATATACCAGTTACAACTTCACCTTCCGATGCAATGCAGCTACATTGACGGATGCGCTGAAGTATGATAAGCGTAGTGGCTATTCTAATGCAGTAAAATGGTATTAATCTGAAAATAGAAATCAAATAAAAATCAAACGAGGATAACAGGTATTTGAAAAAAATGCCGGTTATTCTCGTTTTTTTATGATATATCTTTGTTATTTCAGATATTAATCGTAAATTTGTACCGGATATGGAAAATCATATTTTGGATAATTCCCAAAATAGCAATTGAAAATAATAATTGAAAATTTAAATTTATATACATCATGAACAAGAAAACCGTAACTATCTTTACCTTGGCTATGCTGGGAGCACTTCAGGCTTCAGCACAGCAGAAGACTTCATTGTCTTACTGGTTTGACACGCCTGTCACCTTGAAGGGACAGCAAATCTGGTATGGAGGCCATCCTGAGAAGTGGACTCACAAGAAGCCTATCTCGGCTGGTGATACTGCCCGCAATCCGGATCCGGATTGGGAGTCTAAGTCATTGCCTATCGGTAATGGAAGTATTGGTGCCAATATTATGGGATCGGTAGAGGCTGAACGTATTACCCTGAACGAGAAAACACTCTGGCGTGGCGGTCCGAACACCAGCAAGGGCGCTGCCTACTACTGGAATGTAAACAAGAATTCTGCCCATGTGATGCAGGAAATCAGAGATGCCTTTGCTGCCAATGACTGGGAGAAGGCTTCACAGCTTACCCACAAGAATTTCAACAGTCCTGTGCCATACGAGTCTTATGCAGAAGATCCATTCCGCTTCGGTAGCTTTACAACGATGGGTGAGGCATATATCGAAACGGGGCTGAGTACCGTAGGTATGTCTAAATATCGTCGTGCCTTATCGCTCGATTCCGCTTTGGCTACAGTTTCCTTCGTTAAGGATGGGGTGAGTTATGAGCGTGAGTATTTCATCTCTTATCCGGCAAATGTGATGGTCATCCGCTATAAGGCTTCCCGTCCGGGCAAGCAGAATCTCGTATTCTCTTATGCTCCTAATCCTGTTTCTACGGGCAGAATGGTGGCTGATGGCAGAAACGGTTTACTTTGGGATGCACGTCTCGATAACAACGATATGCAGTATGCTGTCCGCATCCGTGCTATCAATAAGGGTGGTAGCTTGTCTAATGAAGGAGGAAAGTTGACCGTGAAGGATGCCGACGAGGTGGTATTCCTCATTTCTGCCGATACCGATTACAAGGCAAACAATAACCCTGATTACAATGATCCTAAGACCTATGTGGGCGTGAATCCACTTGCTACCACTCAGGACTGGGTGAGCAAGGCAGAAGTCAAGGGCTATGCGCAGTTGCTGGAGGAGCATTATAAGGATTACAGCCGCCTGTTCAATCGTGTGAGCCTGAATCTGAATGATGCGGCTAATGCCAACGATATGCCTATCGATGAGCGCCTGGCTAACTACCGCAAGGGTGCCAAGGATTTCTATCTGGAGCAGCTCTACTATCAGTTTGGCCGCTATCTGCTCATCGCCTCTTCACGTCCTGGCAACATGCCTGCCAACCTGCAGGGTGTATGGCATAACAACGTGGATGGTCCTTGGCGTGTTGACTACCATAACAACATCAATCTTCAGATGAACTATTGGCCAGCATGCACCACCAACCTGAGCGAGTGCGAGCTTCCGCTCTTCGACTTCATCCAGACACAGGTGAAGCCGGGTGAGAAGACAGCCAAGTCATATTACGGTACCCGTGGCTGGACAACATCTGTATCCAGCAACATCTTCGGTTTCACCTCTCCATTATCCAGTGAGGATATGTCGTGGAACTTCTCTCCATTCGCTGGTCCATGGCTGGCTACCCATCTCTGGGATTATTACGACTATACCCGCGATAAGAAGTTCCTGAGCGAGACAGCATACGATATCATCAAGGGAAGTGCCAACTTCGCAACGGATTATCTGTGGCATCGCAAGGATGGTGTTTATACAGCAGCTCCTTCCACATCTCCAGAGCACGGACCGATAGACGAGGGTGCAACCTTTGCTCATGCCGTGATTCGTGAGATTCTGCTTGATGCTGTAGAGGCTAGTAAGATTCTTGGCAAGGATGCCAAGGATCGCAAATTGTGGGAAGATGCCCTGAAGCATATTGCTCCTTACCAGATTGGTCGCTATGGACAGTTGATGGAATGGTCGAAGGATATTGATGATCCTAAGGATGAGCATCGCCATGTGAACCATCTATTCGGTTTGCATCCAGGTCGTACCATTTCACCTATCACTACTCCTGTACTGGCGAAGGCTTCCAAGGTAGTATTGGAGCATCGTGGTGATGGTGCTACAGGTTGGTCTATGGGTTGGAAGTTGAACCAGTGGGCTCGTCTGCACGATGGCAATCATGCCTACAAGCTTTATGGCAACCTGTTGAAGAATGGTACGCTGGATAACCTTTGGGATACGCACGCCCCATTCCAGATAGACGGTAACTTTGGCGGTACAGCGGGTATCACCGAAATGTTGATGCAGAGCCACATGGGCTTTATCCATCTCCTGCCAGCCCTGCCTGATGCATGGCAGAAGGGTTCCATCAAGGGTCTCCGTGCCAAGGGTAACTTCACGGTGGATATCTATTGGGACAACGGCCGTCTTACCAAGGCTGTCATCCTCTCCGGCTCCGGCGAACCTTGCCAGGTAAGATATGGAGATAAGGTGAAGAAGATGAAGACCCAGAAGGGCAAGACCTATGAGGTTAAGTTTTAATCAATAAAAAATGTGGTTGATAAAACGGATTTGTTTTCCGTTTTGTCAACCACTTTCTTTTTATATGATTGGTCTCTGAAATGCCTTCACCTTTTTGGGGGATTATTCGTTGAGATGCTTCAGCCTTCTCTTTGCCTCGGGATGGCTAGGATAGAGGGTGAGCGCCTTTCTGTAATTGGTGACAGCTGCTTCTTTCATTCCCTCCTTCTCGCACTCTTTACCCATAATCACATACTCCGTAGCTAGGCGCTTCAGGAATTTCTCCTGCTTCTTCTTTTCTTCATCCTTCTGCTTGATAACTTCACGCAACCGCTCGTTCTCTGCCTGCAACTCATTCACCTTGTTCAGCTTCTTGCGGATGAAGCGCTTGGCTAGCGGATGCTCGATGTCGTAACGGCTGTGGATGGCGAGGAAGAAATTATCCAGGGCGGTTTGCATGTCACCCTTGTCATACGCTTTTACGGCATCGTGGTATTGGCGATCTGCCTTGCTCTGCGTCAGCGCCGTGTGGATGGTGTTCTGGTTGTTATACTGGCGGGCAAACTGCTTCACCTCGTTGCGGACGAATATCTCGCTGGGACGGATAGGTTCCTGCAGACTGATACCTTCCAGGCTGGTGCAGCGGGATAATGCCACATAGGTCTGACCGCCTGCAAAAACTCCTCCCGTGAAATCAATCTTCACCTGATTGAAAGTCAGACCCTGGCTCTTGTGTACGGTAATTGCCCAGGCAAGTCGGATAGGATATTGTTCATATCTGCCTATTTCCTCTTCTTCAATCTTTTTTTCCACCTCGTTGAAATGATAGCGCATGTTGCTCCAGGCGGCTGGTTCCACCATCACATCCTGTCCATTCTCCGTGCGTACATATATCTTGGCATCATCCTCATCATCGAACCCGATAATGGTGCCCAGCGTACCGTTTACCCATTGGTGCTCGATGTCGTTCTTGATAAAGATAATCTGAGCACCTGTTTTCAGGTAAAGCTCGATAGGGGTTGGCAGACTGCTTTCTGGGAATTCTCCTTGTATACGTCCCCGGAAGAGGCAAGGTTCGCCAGGCAAAAGCTTGAGCTGACTGTCATTGATGTAATCTACTGTATCGCGACGGGTGGACAGGGTGATGGCAAGCTTGGAGTCGCCTTCATCCAATTGGGCGCCAACACGCTGGTTTAGCAACTGCAGGTCCTGTATTCTTGCCTGACTGGTCCGGATGTTGTCGAGGATACCGATAAAGACAGGGTCGCTTTGGCGGTATACTTTCTTGAGTTCGATGCTGACCAGTTGGAACTGTTGGAAAATCTTGGCATCGAAGAAGAAACTGCTGCGGTAGAAAGGATTGAGCAGTTTGCGGTCGTCTTCTCTGACAACGGGTTCCAGCTGATAGATGTCTCCCACCAGCAGAAGCTGTTTGCCACCGAACGGTTCTCTCATATTCCGGCAATATACGCGCAATACCTTGTCGATAAAATCGATGATGTCGGCACGTACCATACTTATCTCATCAATGATGATGAGTTCTACTTCGCGGATAATCTTGATTTTCTCAGAATTATATTTCAGTGTGTTTCGGATATTGCGCACCGAATACATGCTGTCGTTAGGCAGTAATGGGTGGAAAGGCAACTTGAAAAAACTGTGCAAGGTGCTTCCACCGGCATTGATGGCTGCGATACCGGTAGGTGCCAGGACGATATGTTTTTTCTTGGTATTGGCAGCGATATAACGTAGAAAAGTAGATTTACCCGTCCCCGCCTTTCCGGTGAGGAAAAGCGAACGACGGGTAAACTGTATGATTTGGAGTGCATTCTGCAACTCCGCATTGTCGAGATCAATCATATTATTCTATTAGAGGTCATCGAAGTTGATAGGCTGTTCTGTAGGCTTAGCCTTCTTCTTCTCTTTCTTTTCTTCTGTAGCTGCAGGAGTGGTAGTTGGAGTGGTTGTCGTAGCCTCTCCATTCGTCTTCACTGTAGGAATTTCCTTTTTAATAGGGTTTCCGTTTTCATCAAGGATGATTTCTTCTGTGAAGGCAGTACTGTCCACCTGTGTTGTATCTACTTTTGGCTTTGGTGCATAGCTGGCACAGATATACATGTCTCGTGTGATGTCACCATCCTTTGGCTTATCGAATTTGGCATGATATTCCTTGAATGCTGGATCTGCGAAAAGCGTCTGCAGGAAGTAACCGCAGATAGGTAATGCTGTTCTAGAACCCTGTCCCAAGGCTCCTGTACGGAAGTGGAGACATCGGTATTCGCCTCCTACCCATGCACCCACAACCAGCTTAGGGCTTACGCACATGAACCATGCGTCAGAATGGTTGTTGGTTGTACCGGTCTTACCGCCAAATTCTGTATCTCTGTAATTGCCTACATAGCCCCAGAGACTCTGTGAGGTACCACCCGGTTCTCTCATACCGCCCTGCAGGAGCTGTTGCATCAGGAAGGCACTCTTGTACGGAATAACCTGTTCCTCTGTACTTGGTCCTTCATAAACTACCTTGCCGTCATGGTCAACAATCTTGGTCACCAATACAGGGTCGTGATGCTTACCGTTGTTAGAGATGGTGCTGTATGCGCAAGCCATCTCCAGCAGGTTGACATCGCTGGAACCCAAGGCGAGTGATGGAGTATCATCGAGCGGACTGTCGATACCCATCTTCTTGGCGGTTTCGATGATGCGCTTGATGCCCATTTCCTGACCCAGTCTGACGGCAATGGAGTTGATACTCTTGGCAAATGCATTCTTCAGTGGGATGCTATCGCCAGAGAATGAACCGTTGGCATTGCCAGGAGTCCAGGTTGTCATCTCGTGCTTCTTCTTATCGTATACCTGCATAGAGATATATTCATCGCGGCGCTTGTCGCAAGGAGTCAATCCCTGGTTCATGGCTTCGGTATAAACGAAGAGCTTGAAGGTAGAACCCGGCTGGCGCTCGGCTGTTACCTTGTCATACTTCCAGTGGTCGAAGTCGATGTCGCCCACCCATGCCTTCACGGCTCCTGTCTGTGGCTCCATGGCTACGAAAGCGCTGTGCATGAAGGTAGTCATATACTTGATACTATCTTCAGAAGTCATGTTGATAGTGATGCTTCCCTTGTCGTAATCGAACACTTTGACAGGGTGAACCCACTCCTTATAATAGTAGGTTACAGAATCAGGATTGTTTGGGAACTTGGCCAGCAGATTCTTATAGAAAGGCTGCTTTTCTGCGATGTCCTGGATGAAGTTTGGTATCACCTTGTGGTTCTCGTCCTGCCAAGGTTCTTCGCCCAGCCATTTTCCTTTACCTGCCTGAGTACGGCGGATGCTCCAGTGATTGTTGAAGTTCTGCTGAACCTGCTTCATCTGTTTACGGGCAGCATCCTCTGCATACTTCTGCATGCGGGTATCAATGGTAGTATAGATTTTCAGACCGCTGGAATAGAGATCGTAACCTTCTTCCTGACACCAGTCTTTCAGGTAATTGGCTACGGCTTCGCGGAAGTACTTAGCTTGTCCGTCATAGTTCTCCTCTACCTTGAAGTCGAGTTTGATAGGAAGCTCTTTCAGTTCTTCATACTCAGCACGAGGCAGGTCGCCATGAGTCAACATATTATATAATACGGTGTTTCTACGAACCAGACTGTTCTCAGGATTGGTGCGCGGATTATAATAGGTAGTAGCCTTGAGCATACCTACCAGAATGGCAGCCTGATCAGTAGTCAGGTCTTTTGGATTCGTATTGAAGTAGGTCTTGGCTGCAGTCTTGATACCGTATGAATTATTTCCGAAATCTACCGTGTTGGCATACATGGTGATGATTTCTTTCTTTGAGAAAGCTGTCTCCAGCTTTACGGCAATAATCCACTCCTTGCTCTTGATGATGAGCAGTCGGAGCAAAGGCACCTTGCCCAGCAAACCGGTAGAATACTGCGAGCGTACGCGGAACATGTTCTTAGCCAACTGCTGTGTGATGGTAGAGGCACCACGGGCATCATGATGCAGGAGGGCATCTTTGGCAGCACCGAACACACCGATAGGGTCGATACCGATATGCTTGTAGAAGCGCTCATCTTCTGTATCAATCAGAGCCTTGAAGAATGCAGGATTCACCTCATCGTATTTTACAGGTGTACGGTTCTCATTGAAGTATTTACCAATCAGCTTGCCATCGGCACTATATATCTCTGATGCCTCTGAAGTCTGTGGATTCAGAATGCCGGAGAAATAGCCTGGTGACTTACCGAAAAGCCACAAGAAGTTGATGTCTACTGCGCCCAGATAAATAATGAAGGCGATGATACAACTGACGAATGCGACAATGGTCTTGGTATACCAAGCCCTACCTTGATACAAACTCTTGTACCAAGCCCAGAAAGCACATAGCTTATGCCATATTCCGGCAAAGACTGTTTTGATTTTATTCATATTAACTTATCTGTTTTTATCGGTGCAAAGATACAACTTTTATTCGAAATATCATCATTCATTCAGTTTTTTATTTGTTTTGGATATCCATTAGGGGGTATAAAATGTTTCAGGAAGTTTATCAAATGTTACATTCGGGTACAAATAAACGTTTTTTTACATTTTGAACGGAAAAAAAACTCAGAATTTGCTTGCGGAAATCAAAAATATTTGTACCTTTGCCCTCAGCAAAAACAAGCATATATACAAAAACTTAATAAAAACATAATAATTATGGTAAGCAACAA
>ERZ1034976.2661-NODE-2661-length-11920-cov-30.328529_pt1 | contig 11920 bp, 9 predicted proteins | sample MGYA00520623_ERZ1034976 | MGnify/ENA primary metagenome ERZ1034976 (study PRJEB33766, sample SAMN09781774) | gut metagenome | biome: gut microbiome | host: Homo sapiens | place: Madagascar | study: EMG produced TPA metagenomics assembly of the PRJNA485056 data... | reverse complement strand
GAGAGCATCTGCCTTACAAGCAGAGGGTCACAGGTTCGAGCCCTGTAGGCCCCATCAATTTTGCCGACTTGGCTCAATGGCAGAGCAGCTGATTTGTAATCAGCAGGTTGTTGGTTCGACTCCGACAGTCGGCTCTATATTAATAATGTGAGAGCATTATTAGTATTAATTTAATAGATGGGTGGATTCCCGAGTGGCCAAAGGGGACAGACTGTAAATCTGCTGGCACTGCCTTCGAAGGTTCGAATCCTTCTCCGCCCACTTTGATGTATATTTTACATCTATTTAACATAATATATATAGTGAATGCCGCGGGGTAGAGCAGCTCGGAAGCTCGTCGGGCTCATAACCCGAAGGTCACAGGTTCAAATCCTGTCCCCGCTACTAAGCCTAGATAGCTCAGTCGGTAGAGCAGAGGACTGAAAATCCTCGTGTCACTGGTTCGATTCCGGTTCTAGGCACTTAAAGCTGTTTCGTGATGAAACAGCTTTTTTTGCGTTAAAAACATTTATAAACACATATTAATTTTTTGTAATGGACAAAGGAGGATATTATGTCAAAAGGAAACATTAATTATAAATATTTAAAAAGAAGAAAGTCATGGTTCAGGAGAAATCTGACACTTGTTATATTTATTGCTGTTGCTGTGATTGCTATTGCAGGAGCAGTAACTGCTGGAATTATGTTGTCTCATTATAATAAGGAAAAACAGGATGATAATCATGGGAGTAATGATGAACAGACAGTTGTTTCAACAGAAGAGACAACAGCGGCAAGGGAAGTTGTGTGGATTGATAATAAAGAGCCTGAATCAAAAGAACAAGAATACATTGCACCAGAAGGAGTTTATCTTCCATATTTTATTAAAGTAAACAGAGCTGCTAACTGTGCTACAGTGTATGGGATTGACGAGAATGGAGAATACACTATACCAGTCAAAGCATTTGCAACATCATGTGGAAAAGCAGGCGACGAAACTATTGTGGGTGAGAATTATGTAACATCAGATAAGTACGAATGGGGATATATGGTTGATGGTACTTATGGACGTTATGCATTCAGAATAAGTGGAGGTTATCTGTTTCATTCTGTTCCATATTATTCAATGAATAAGGGTGATCTGGAGGATGGACAGTACAATAAGCTTGGTGATTATGCTTCTCTTGGATGCGTTAGAATGTGCGTTAGGGATGTAAAGTGGATATATGATAACTGTCCATCGGGAACAGGTGTAACTATATATGATGATGCAGTTAATCCTGGACCACTTGGTAAGCCGGATTCTATAAAGATTCCAGAGGACAGTGCTTATGCAGGCTGGGATCCTACAGACCCTGACGAGAATAATCCGTGGAATGCTTATAGTGCTAAGATAGCAGGGGCAAAGGACATTCAGACAAAGATTGGTCAGAGTATAGATGTAATGACAGGGGTTACTGCAACTGATACTTGTGGTAATGATATTACTGCAAAGATTGTGACTGTTGGAAGATATACATTTGACCATACAGGTACTTATGATATTAAGTATGAAGTTACAGATGCAATTGGAAGCCATGATGAAGTAACAGTAAAGCTTATGGTTACAGAATAAGAGATAATGGAGTTGTATTGATGGGAAATATAGATATTCTGGAAAAACTTGAAGAGTATTCAAAAGCTGGTTATGTGCCGATGCATATGCCGGGAGGAAAGCGCAATACTGAATATGCAAGTACTTCAGAACTTGATATTACCGAGATTGACGGATTTGATAATATGCATAATGCGGATGGTATTATTAAAAATGCGTCTGACAGGGCAGCAAAATTGTATGGAGCAGATAAAACACTGATGCTTGTAAATGGAAGTACAGCAGGAATATTATCAGCTATATGCGGTGCGACGAAAAGAAAAGGAAAGATTATCGTTGCAAGAAACTGTCATGTGTCAGTGTACAATGCATTGATTATGGCACAGTTACAGCCAGTATATGTTATACCGGAGGTTGATAATGATACAGGAATATACAGAGGACTATCATTAGAACAGATTAGAAAATGTGTTGAAAATAACAGGGATGCACAGGCGGTTATTATAACTTCTCCGACTTATGAAGGTGTTGTGTCAGAGGTAAGGGAGATTGCCAGTTATCTGCATGAAAAAGGAATACCACTTATAGTTGATGAAGCGCATGGGGCACATTTTGAATTCAGTGAGGAATTTCCAGAGTCGGCAGTAAAAGCTGGGGCTGACATTGTAATTAACAGTATTCATAAAACATTACCGGCACTTACACAGACTGCACTTCTACATATTTCTGGGAATTATGTAGATTATGATAAAGTTGAAAGATTTTGGAATATATATCAGACAACCAGCCCCTCATATATTCTTATGGCGAGTATTGACAGGTGTATGGGAATTATTGAAGGGCAGGGAGATTATATTTTTAAGGAATATATAAACAGACTTAAGAATTTAAGAGAAAATATTGCAAAACTTAATAATATAAGGCTAATGGATAGTGATGATATTTCTAAGATTATTCTTATATGTGATGATGGAAAGTACCTATATGACAGATTATTGGATGAATATAAGGTGCAGCTGGAGATGGCATCATTTAAATATGTTATTGCAATGACTTCAGTTGCTGATAAACAGGAGTATTATGACAGATTTCTTAGTGCATTGAAGGAGATTGATAAAAGTTGGAAAGTTGAAAGCAAAGACAGTGAAAATGCTGTAGGGGAAAGCTTAGGGTATGCGATTAACAACAAGCCGGAAGTATGTATGTGTCCGGCAGATGCAATTGATTTAATGGATGAAAATGGATATGAAGATTTATCTGTTAATTCACCTGATATATGTGGTAGAATAAGTATGTCATCGGTTCTTATATACCCACCGGGAATGCCTGTTGTTAATGTAGGCGAGCGGATTACCGGTGATGTATGCAGAATTATTAAGAGTGCGATAAATGCCGGGCTGGAAGTACCCGGTCTTAAGGAAGGAAAGATAAGATGCCTGAGATAGCATTTATTATGGGAAAAAGCGCGTCCGGCAAGGATAAGATATATAAAAACCTAATTGAAGATGAAAGTCTGAAGCTTAATACTGTTATATTGTATACAACAAGACCAATGAGAGCTGGGGAGACCGATGGGGTTGAGTATTTTTTTGTAAATGATGAGACAGCTGTTAAGATGCAGGAGAGCGGCAGGATTGTTGAATTGAGAGAATATAATACTGTGTATGGTGTGTGGAAGTATTTTACAGCTGATGACGGACAGATTGACCTTAACAGTGGTAACAGGTATCTGGTTATAGGAACGCTTGAAGCGTATGATAAATTCTGTGAATTCTATGGAAAACAGCATATTATGCCGATATACATTGAAGTAGAAGATGGATTGAGACTCACAAGGGCTATCCACAGAGAACAGAAACAGGATAATCCACACTATGAGGAAATGTGCAGAAGATTTCTTGCAGACAGTGAGGATTTTTCAGAAGAGAATATTGCTAAGGCTGGTATTACAAGAAGGTTTAGCAATAATGGAGAGTTAGAGGATTGCATTAGTGAAGTTAAAAGTGCCATATTAGGAGGTATGTATGGATATTAAGGTTAAAGATATAGCACCGGCTAATCAGACCACTCCGGTTAAAGCACAGGAAAAATCAGATGATAGTTTTAAGTTTACACTGATTAGCAATATTGAGGAGAAAGACCTTCAGGAAAAACTGGGAAATATGATGCAGGAAATTACCGAGCAGGGTGAAAAGATTGCAAAGCATATGGATATAAGAGATATGAAGAAGTACAGAGAGCTTGTTAAAGGATTCCTAAATGAAGTTGTAAACCGATCACACAAGTTTTCAAGAGAGAACTTTCTTGACAGAAGGGGAAGACACAGGGTGTATGGAATTGTTAAGATGGTAGATGAGAATCTTGATAATCTCGCCAGAGAATTGGTAAAAGATGAAAAGGATCATCTTGCAATAGTTGGAGCTATTGATGATATAAGGGGATTGTTATTAGATATTTCAACATAGGAGCAATATGTGTTATAATATTAAAGATAAGTAACGAAAAGAGGAATAAGTATGGGTAATTTTTCAGACATATATGGATATGAGACTATTAAAGAACATTTGCAGAGTGCAATATCTATGGGAAAGGTATCTCATGCTTATGTAATCAGCGGAGGACTTGGTTCAGGAAAGAAGCTTATTGCCAGCACATTTGCACAGACACTGCAGTGTGAGGCGGGCGGTGTTGAGCCTTGTGGGGTGTGCCATTCCTGTGTGCAGGCAGCAGGCAGGAACCAGCCGGATATTATTTGGGTTGGACATGAGAAGCCGGGAAGTATTGGTGTTGATGATATAAGAGACCAGCTTGTATCGGATATGCAGATTAAGCCTTACAGCAGTCCTTACAAGATATACATTATTGATGAAGCAGACAAGCTTACTGTTGCAGCACAGAATGCAATGCTTAAGACCATTGAAGAGCCGCCGGCTTATGGAATTGTTATTCTGCTTGCTAATAATCCGGATGTTTTCTTACAGACTATTCTGTCAAGATGCGTTGTGCTTGATCTTAAGCCACTTAAGGATGATGTAGTTATTAAATATCTTAAAGACCACTATGATAATATCGGTGATTACGAGTGTAAATTTGCAGCAAGATTTGCAGCTGGACGAATCGGCAGGGCAATGACTATGGTTGAATCTACTGAGTTTGCAGAGTTAAGACGTGATGTAATGGATGTTATTAAGAATGCTAAGGATATGGATTCGGCTGATATTATGACATCGGTGAAAAGAGTTACCAATTATAAGCTGACTATTGATGATTACCTTGACCTTATGCTTATGTGGTACAGGGATGTACTTATGTTTAAGAGTACGAATGATACTAATCTGCTCATATTTAATGACCAGATGACACTGATAAAGAGTCAGGCACAGACTATGTCATATGAAGGTTTACAGGATATTATTAATTCTATTGACAGGGTTAAGGTGAGACTTCAGGCAAATGTTAATTTTGATCTGGTTATTGAATTGCTTATTATGGCGATTAAGGAAAATTCATAGAATGGAGAGTATAGATGACTAAAGTTGTTGGAGTTAGATTCAGACAGGTTGGAAAGATATATTTTTTTGCACCTGGGAAATATTCAGTTGAAACAGGACAGCATGTTATTGTTGAGACTGCCAGGGGAGTTGAATATGGACAGGTTGTTCTAGGTGAAAGAGAAGTAGAAGATACAGCGGTTATCCAGCCTCTAAAGGCAATTATAAGGGTTGCAACACCAGAAGATGATGAAAGAGAATTAAAAAACAGAGAAAAGGAAAAAGAAGCATTTAAGATATGTCTTGAGAAGATTGCAAAGCATAATCTTGACATGAAGCTTATTAAGGCTGAGTATACATTTGACAATAATAAGGTGTTGTTCTATTTTACTGCTGATGGAAGAATTGATTTCAGAGAGCTTGTTAAGGATCTTGCTGCAGTATTTAAGACAAGAATTGAATTAAGACAGATTGGAGTAAGGGATGAGACTAAGATTCTTGGTGGAATTGGTTCCTGCGGAAGACCTTTATGTTGTGCTACATTTTTACCAGAATTCAATCCGGTATCTATTAAGATGGCTAAGGAGCAGAATCTGTCACTTAATCCAACTAAGATTTCAGGTGTGTGTGGAAGACTTATGTGTTGTTTAAAGAATGAGCAGGATACATATGAGGAATTAAATAGTCATCTGCCTAATGTGGGAGATTCTGTTACTACACCAGATAAACTGGTTGGTGAGGTTTCAAGTGTCAATGTTTTAAGGCAGAGAGTTAAGGTATTAATAACTCATGATAATGACGAAAAGGAACTTAAGGAATATCCGGTTGAGGAGCTTCGTTTTAAGAGAAAAAGAAGATTTGATAAGGTCCGCATTGATGATGATAAGGAACTTAAGGCACTTGAGGAATTAGAAAGAAAAGAAGGAAAAGCCCATATTAGTGATGATTAATGAACGAATTGATGATTTGATGAGAGATGGACTAAAGCTTATACAGAATACAGATATTTTCTGTTTTGGAATGGACGCAGTGCTGTTGTCTACTTATGCCAGGGCAGGGAAGAAAGACAGGGTGCTGGATATGGGTACCGGTAATGGTATTATTCCGGTGCTTATGCAGTCTAAGAATCCGGGTAGCACATATAGTGCTCTTGAGATTCAGGAGGGAAGCGCACAGCTTGCCAGAAGAAATGTGGAGCTTAATCATCTTGAGGACAGAATCAGAGTTGTTAAGGGTGATATTAAGGAAGCTTCCACTATATTTGGGGAAGCTTCTTTTAATGTTGTGACGAGCAATCCGCCATATATGAATGAAAATCACGGTATTGTTAATCCGGACAGTGCCAAGGCAATTGCAAGGCATGAGCTTCTGTGTAGTCTTGATGATGTTATAAGGGAAGCAAGCCGTTGTCTTAAATCCAAAGGGAAAATGTATATGGTTCACAGACCGAACAGACTTGTTGATATATTTGACACTATGAGAAAGTATCATCTTGAGCCGAAGAGAATGAGGCTGGTGTATCCTTATGCGAATAAGGCTGCCAATATGGTGCTTATAGAAGCGGTTAAGGGAGGTAATTCCCAGCTTATTGTTGAAGAACCGCTTATTGTATACAAGACGGACGGTACCTACACTGATGCGCTTCTAAAAATGTATGAATAGATAGAGGTTTATTATGGATAATGAAAAAAATGTAAAGAAAGACGGACCGGGTATGCTGTATCTGTGTGCAACGCCTATTGGTAATCTTGAGGATATTACTTACAGGGTTTTGCGTGTGCTTTCAGAGGCAGACTTGATTGCAGCAGAGGATACAAGAAACAGTATTAAGCTGCTTAATCATTTTGAAATAAAGACACCTATGACAAGCTATCATGAATTTAATAAGTATGATAAGGCAAAGGTTCTTGTTGATAAAATATTAGGTGGAATGGATGTGGCTGTAATTACCGATGCGGGAACTCCGGGTATATCTGATCCAGGGGAGGAGCTTGTAAAGCAATGCAGGGCAGCAGGTATCAGGGTTACTTCACTTCCGGGACCGGCAGCATGCATAACAGCGCTTACAATGTCAGGACGCGAGACAAGAAGATTCGCATTTGAAGCATTTTTACCAGCGGATAAGAATGAGAGAAAAGAAGTTCTTGCAGAGTTAGCATGTGAAACAAGGACTATGATTATATATGAAGCACCGCACAGACTTACTAAGACACTTGCGGAATTACAAGATACGCTTGGCGGTGACAGACAGATTACTATATGTAAGGAACTTACCAAGAGATATGAGAATTCGATGGAATTCACGCTTGAATCTGCATGTGAATATTATGAAAATAATGAGCCAAGAGGTGAATATGTGCTTGTGATTGCCGGTAAAAGCCGTGAGCAGTTAAAGGCTGAAGCAAGAAAGCAGTGGGAAAACATGAGTGTGGCAGAACATGTGCAGATGTATATGTCGCAAGGCATGGATAAGAAAGAAGCCATGAAAGCTGCGGCAAAGGACAGGGGTGTGTCAAAAAGGGATATATATCAGGAGCTTGAAGGGAAAGCGTAAGCAGCTACTGGATAGTGTGCTCTCTTATGATTGCGCGTACTGTCTTGAAAAGATAAGGCTTGATAGTATCTATGTCAGCAGGTTCTTTATAAAGAATTGCGCTGTAGCAAGTTGAACTTACAAGCTCAACAATAAGGAAGAGCATTATTTCAGGCTCTTCAAGTGAGATATCCTCAGCGTTAATCATTTCATAATATACATCTTTAAAGTTAATATCATCAGATGCAACCTTAGTTGTGAGAGCTTCCTTGAAGATTCCCCAGCTAAGGTTTTTTGATATAAATGTGAGAAGAGTCTGATTAGAATTCAGTTCATCTACAATATGATTAATTATAAATATTATTTTTTCTTCGAAACCTAACGGTTCGTTCTTCTCTATAGAAAATTCTTCTAAATCAGCGACGGCATTCTTAAATAATTTACTTGATTCATGTGATATAAGACGGTTTCTTATATCATACTTGTCTTTAAAGTACAGATAAAATGTACCCTTAGCAATTCCTGCTTTCTGAGAAATTTCCGCAATAGAAGTCTTCGTAACCCCCTGGGTAGTAAAGAGATTAAATGCAGTATTCAGCAGAGAAGTAAGTTTCTGTTGTTTGTTAGCTTCAAGCTTTCCCATATCAATCACTCACCTTTATTAGTGTTAATTATTAGTTGGTTATAGTGTGTATTATGAGTTGGTATGGTAATTGATTTCAGGTGCTTTGGAGCCACCGGCACTTAACAAGTTGCAGGAACTGCAACGAGTTTAGTGTCCGCTGTGAGCGACAAGCAGCGCAAGCGTGCCTGAAATTGATTACCATGCCAACTCATTTATAAATACATTATACACCAATCCAATTATAAAATAAATATTAAAAACTGACTTTTGGTCAATTTTCTATTGACTATGTGTTTTGAGGTGCTATAATGTCAACTGAAATTGAAAATGACTATCGGTCATATTTGTTAAAGACATGAATACTTATATGACTAAGGGTTGTTGGCATTTGCATCTTACAGAAAGGCGTGGTTATTTATATGAAAAAGTTTGGAAAAGTTGTTGTTAAGTTAAGAATTCCAATTCTGGTTCTTAGCTTCCTGCTGTTGATTCCATCAGTTCTTGGTTACTTTAATACCAGGGTTAATTACGATATCCTGTATTATCTGCCAAGTGATATCGACACTATGCAGGGACAGGACATTTTGCTTGATGATTTCGGAAAGGGCGCTTATGCAATGGTCGTCGTTGACGGAATGAATAAGTCAAATGTTTCTAAGTTGGTAAAGAAGGTTGAGGGGGTTGACCATGTAGCGTCAGTTATCTCTTATAGTGGAATAGTAGGAGATGATGTTCCTTCAGAAATTCTTCCTGATAAGTTCCGTTCTTATTTTGAAAATGAGGATTCAGGAGCTACATTGTTTGCAATATTCTTTGATGATACAACATCAAGTGACGATACAATGAAGGCTATTCAGGAAGTAAGAGATGTTACGGATAATCAGTGTTATATTGCCGGTATGTCTGCTGTAGTTACAGATACTAAGACAATGGCAGAAAAGGAGACTCCTTTTTATGTACTTGTAGCGGTTGTTCTGGTATGTATTGTACTTGCTATATTTATGGATTCATTCCTTGTACCAGTTTTCTTTATGCTAAGTATAGGTATGGCAATTGTGTATAACCTTGGTTCTAATTATTTCTTAGGTGAGGTTTCATACATAACGAAAGCACTGGCAGCGGTACTTCAGCTTGGTGTAACTCTGGATTATTCTATATTCTTATGGCACAGTTACAAGGAAGCTAAGGAAGAAACCCCGGATGATCATCACGAAGCTATGGCGGTTGCTATTGGGAATACACTAACATCAGTTGTTGGTTCTTCCATAACAACAGTTGCAGGATTCATAGCACTCTGCTTTATGAGCTTTACACTTGGTCTTGACCTTGGTGTTGTTATGGCAAAGGGTGTTGTATTAGGTGTTATTGGTTGTGTTACAATACTTCCTTCCCTTATTCTTACATTTGACAAGGCTCTTGAGAAAACAATGCATAGAGAGATTATGCCGAATTTTGATAAGCCGGCAAGATGGATTGTTAATCATTCATGGATATTCCTTATAATATTCGTGCTGCTTCTTGGCCCGGCAATCTATGGATATAACAATACTAAGGTTTACTATGATTTGTCTGATACACTTCCAGAGAAGCTTAACTGTTCGCAGGCTAACAAGATGCTTGCCGAGAACTTTGACGGAACTAATTCTATATATATGATTCTTGCAGACAGTAATCTTTCAGCAGAGGATTCTAATGCAATGATGAATGAGGTAAATGATCTGGATGGAATTTCATTTGCATTAAGTATTGACTCAGCACTCGGTGGAGAAATACCTACGGAAATGCTTCCTGATTCGCTTGTTTCAGAGCTTAAGGGTGATGAATACCAGATTATGATGGTATCAACTAATTACACAATTGCTTCTGATGAAATCAATGACCAGATTAATAAGGTTGATGCGATTGCAAAGAAGTATGATGCTAAATCTATGGTAATTGGAGAAGCTCCTTGTACTAAGGATCTTATCACTATTACTGATAAGGATTTCAAGACAGTTAGTGCAGTTTCAATTGTTGCGATATTCTTTATTATTTTCTTCGTATTGAAGTCAATATCTCTTCCGGTTATTCTGGTTGCTGCTATTGAATTTGCTATATTTGTTAATATGGGTATTCCATATTATACAGGAACAACGATACCATTTATATCTTCGGTAGTAATCGGAACTATTCAGCTTGGTGCGACAGTCGATTATGCAATTCTTATGACTACAAGATATAAGAGAGAAAGAGCTGCTGGTAACTCTAAGAAAGAGGCTATATCAATAGCACTTGGAACATCTATTCCATCTATTATTGTCAGCGCACTTGGTTTCTTCGCAGCAACATTTGGTGTAGGTATGATAGCCAGTGTTGATATGATTGCTTCACTTTGTACACTTATGGCACGAGGTGCAATCATCAGTATGTTTGTTGTTATATTTGTTCTTCCATCACTTTTTGTATTGCTTGATAAGGTGATTATTCATACAAGTTTAGGCTTCAAGCCAAAGAAGAACAGTCAGAATTAAATTAGGAGGATTTATTATGGTAAAGAAGAATTTATTCAGATATAGTTCAGTTTTAATGTGTGTTGTTCTTACTGCGGCAAGTCTTGTTGGCTGCGGTGCTAATACAGCTGCAACAACAGGAATAGATACAGCTTATGTAACAGAGATGGCAGCAGGCAGTACAGAGGCTACGATTACACAGGCAATAACTAATGAGCTTGCAGTGTCTAACAAGAGCACACTTGCAACTAACACAAGACAGGAAACAGTTTATGTATTCAATGATGCTTCCGGTAACAAGAATCACATCACTGTCAACGAAAAGATTACAGACGCTAACGGCAATGAGACTCTTAATAAGACTGAGTCAAGTGAAAATGCGCCAGTAACAATGAAGGTTACTTACAAGCTTGATGGCAAGGAAATTAAGCCGGAAGACCTGGCTGGAAAGAGCGGAAAGGTTACAATACGTTTTGATTACACTAATAATCAGAAGAAAACTGTAACAATTAATGGTAAGAAGCAGACAGTTGCCGTACCATTTACAATGATTACAGGCATGATGCTTCCAACAGATGTATTCTCAAATGTTGAGGTTACTAATGGTAAGCTTACTAAGGTTGGAGACAATATTGTGGCAGTCGGTATGACAATGCCAGGACTTAAGGATACTATGAATCTTAAGTTTAATGATAAGTCACTTGACCTTGATATTCCTGAGTATTTTGAATTAACAGCTGATGTTAAGGATTTCTCACTCGATATGACAATGTCTGTTGCAACATCTAATCTTCTCTCAGATATGAATGCTGATGACATTACTTTAGATGATTTAAAGAAAACTGTTGCTTCATTAGATGATGCAGCAACACAGCTTGCAGACGGAACTGTTTCTTTACAGGATGGAACGCAGCAGTTAAGTGATGCAATTCCAGCACTTACTGATGGTGTTGACCAGTTAAATACAGGTGCTTCTTCTCTTAGGGATGGTATATATGCATACGCAGATGGCGCTGCAAGTGCATATGAGGGTTCAGTTTCACTTAATGACAACATGAAGGCATATGCTGACGGAATCGGAACTCTTTACAATACTCTTAAGGATAACAATCTTGACAGCAGTGTTGCTTCTGCAGCTAAAGGGGCAAGTGATCTGGCAGCAGGTGCTGTAACACTTGATGCAGGAATTGACAGTGCTTTATCTGGTGC
>ERZ1034976.2660-NODE-2660-length-11931-cov-4.270461_pt1 | contig 11931 bp, 5 predicted proteins | sample MGYA00520623_ERZ1034976 | MGnify/ENA primary metagenome ERZ1034976 (study PRJEB33766, sample SAMN09781774) | gut metagenome | biome: gut microbiome | host: Homo sapiens | place: Madagascar | study: EMG produced TPA metagenomics assembly of the PRJNA485056 data... | reverse complement strand
TCGGCTGCTCCTGGAAAAACTGGGACTTCCTTCTCCGGGATATAAAAAAATATCTGTAGATTTTTTAAGAGAGAAAACAGAGACAGAACTGGCTGCCACAGTGGGAGAGCTTACTTATCCACTGATCTGTAAACCGCTGGATAAATACGGATCCAGAGGTATCTTTATTATCCATAATCCGAAAGAAATCCGCCAAAAAGCTTTGCAGACTGCAGAATACACCAGTTGCGAGGAAATTCTTATAGAAGAATATAATGATGGCTATGAATTTAATATGATGACCTGGGTGACTGAGCAGAAAGTACAGGTGATCAGCATTGCAGACAGAGAAAAAACAGAAATGGAAGAGGGGATGCTGCCTCTCAGCACCCGAAATGTATATCCCTCCTGCCTGCTGCCCCAGGTGGAAGAGGAGGCACTTGGCATTCTGCAGGAATATATCCGTCATACTGGCCAGAAGGATGGTGCATTATCCATGCAGTTTTTCTGGAAACCGGGAAAAGGTATCCAGGTATGTGAGATTGCCGGACGTTTCTTTGGATATGAGCATGAGCTGACAGAAATTGTCTATGGCTTTTCCATAGAAGAACTCCTTCTTAACTGGCTGTATGAAAAGGAAAAAATTTCGCAGATGTTTCAGACACATGATATCCACAAGCCTCTGAGACAAGGTGCTGTCATTTATTTCCAGGGAAGAAATCTGGAGATTGCTGACCAGAGTGCTGCCAGAGAACTGGCAAAAAGGGAGGGAGTAATCAAGGACTGGATTTTTTATCAGGATGGTGAGCATGTAGTAGAATATGGCCCTAATCCTTATCTGGCTTTGTACTATACTGCCGGGAACAGCAGGAAGGAACTGGATGCTTTGACAGAAAGCTTTTACCGTGAAATGAGTATCCGGGATCCCCAGGGCAGAGAAATTGTGTATCAGAATAAAATTCCGGAATACAGGAGCGCACAGGAATCTGAAAGTAAAGATTGAATTTCTTATGTGAGTATGAGAAAATGTGTGAAGACTGAAAAAACTGAAATAGAAAAAGGAATACAGATGATAGATTTTAACAGACCTGCTTTGACAGGAAAGGAATTTGATTACATAAGGGACGCAGCGCAGCGTGGAAAGCTATGCGGTGATGGAGAATATACAAAGAGATGTAGCAGATGGATGGAAGAGAATTTTCATGTAAAACATGTGATGCTTACCACATCCTGCACACATGCCCTGGAAATGGCAGCATATCTTTCAGATATCCAGCCTGGAGATGAGGTGATCATGCCCTCTTATACCTTTGTTTCCACTGCAGATGCTTTTGTTTTAAGGGGAGCCAGGATTGTGTTTGTGGATATCCGTCCGGATACCATGAATATAGATGAAAATCTGATCGAAGCTGCGATTACGGAGAAAACCAGGGCGATCGTGCCGGTCCATTATGCAGGAGTTGCCTGTGAGATGGATAAAATTATGGAGATCGCAAAAAAATATAATCTGAAGGTGATTGAAGATGCTGCCCAGGGAGTAGATGCATGCTATAAAGGAAAGGCTCTGGGTACCATTGGAGATTTTGGATGTTACAGCTTTCATGAGACCAAGAATTATACTATGGGAGAGGGCGGTGCGCTCCTGTTTCAGGATGACAGATATCAGGAGCGGGCTGAAATTCTCAGAGAAAAGGGAACAGACAGAAGTAAGTTTTTCCGAGGACAGGTAGATAAATACAGATGGATGGATTTTGGATCCTCATATCTGCCCAGTGAATTGAATGCTGCATATCTTTACGCGCAGTTGGAGGCGAGAGACAGGATTTTTCATAAAAGAATGGAAATATATAATTATTATAATGAAAATCTGGCACCGTTAGCTGCGGAAGGCAAGGTCGAACAGCCATATGTTCCGGCTGAGTGCAGCCACAATGCTCACATGTATTATCTTAAGGTGCGCAATATGGACGTAAGGACACAGCTGCTGGAGTATCTCAGGGAAAAGGGAATCTACAGTGTATTTCATTATATTCCCCTTCATTCTGCCCCGGCAGGCATGAAATTCGGCCGATTTTCAGGGGAAGATGTGTATACGACCAGAGAGAGCGAGAGACTTCTGAGACTTCCCATGTTTTATAATCTGGATATGGAGTCTGTGAAATATGTCACAGATACAGTTCTGGCTTTTAATGGATTTTGAGAGGCTGTATGATGAAAAAATGGAAACATTTATTTAAGGCAGCAGTAATTTCTGCTGTTATTGCAATGACTGCCGTGCAGGTATGCTCTGCTGCAGAAGCTGGTGTGCAGAATGGGGCAGTTGCAGAAGTGTCGGTTCTGACAAATGAGATCCCGGGATGGCCCCCAGGACCTGGTATTACATCGGAAACAGGTGTGCTGATGGATGCAGACAGTGGAGTCCTTCTGTATAACAAGGGTGGGGATGAGATCAGATATCCTGCCAGTATTACAAAAATTATGACTTTGCTGCTTGCAGTGGAAAACTCTTCTCTGACAGAAGATGTAGTTTTTACAGAGACCGGAACAAGGGATGTCAGCCAGGATTCCGGAAATATTGGAATGCAGGTTGGAGAAGTGCTTAGTATGGAATCCTGCCTTTATGCACTGGTGATCCGCTCCGCCAATGAGGTAGCAGCACAGATAGCGGAGCATGTAGGGGGTACAGAACAGAACTTCATAGACATGATGAACCAACGTGCTGCAGAAATCGGATGTACAAATACTCATTTTGTGAATGCCAGTGGCCTTCCGGATGAAAATCATTATTCTACTGCACATGATATGGCACTGATCATGAGGGAAGGACTTAAAAATAAGAAATTCCGTAAAATCATCGGTGCTACCGATTATGTGATCGAACCTACAAATAAAAACAGTGAATCAAGAGTACTGCATACTCACCATCCTATGCTTGCTCCTGAGAGTGGATATTATTATAAGGGATGTATTGGCGGAAAGACCGGATATACCAGTGCGGCCGGAAATACTCTTGTGACAGCAGCCCGGAGAAATGGAACAACTTATATTACAGTTACCATGAAAGCTGCAGATCTTGCCATTGCAAGCAGTGATTCCACTGCAATGTTCAACTACGGATATCAAAATTTTCAAAAGATACAGGCAGATGGTGGAGAGATACTGATTCCCAACGGTGTAACTGTGGATAATCTGACAGTCAGGGAAGGAACATTGGACGGAAATCCAGTGAACCAATATTTTTTCGGTGATTATATGGTTGGAAGTGTTCCGGTTCCGGAAGCAACTCCTACACCGGATCCTTCGGTGGCGGAAGTAGCTGAGAAGGATCTGGAAAATACTGAAGATGGGAAACAGACAGATACTTCAGAATCAGCAGCAGATAAAGAAATACAGGAATCCGGAGAGAAGACAGAAGCCTCTGGGGAAATTCTTCAATTGCGAAAGGTATTATTGATCACAGGGGCGGCAATGCTTCTGCTTTTGATCATTCTTTTGGCTGCCCTGATAAGGAAAAAGAAAAAAGAAGAGCAGCACCGCAGAAACAAAAAGACAGATAAACAGAAAAGAGGAAAAGAAAATGGGAAAAATTAAAGTGACAGAATGTGGCGGGATTAAAGGCTTGAAGGTAGTAGAGCCCACAGTTTTCGGAGATGCCAGAGGCTATTTCATGGAAACCTATAATTACAATGATTTCAAGGAAGCCGGCATTGATGTTGAATTTGTACAGGATAATCAGTCCAGCTCACATAAAGGGGTACTTCGTGGACTGCATTTCCAGATTAATTATCCTCAGGATAAGCTTGTCCGTGTTGTGAGCGGAGAAGTTTTTGATGTGGCGGTAGACCTTCGTGAAGATTCTGAAACCTATGGAAAGTGGTTTGGTGTTGTACTGTCTGCAGAAAACAAAAAACAGTTCTTTATTCCCAAGGGATTTGCACATGGATTCCTGGTGCTTTCCGAACATGCGGAGTTTGTTTATAAATGTTCTGATTTTTATCATCCAAATGATGAGGGCGGACTGATCTGGAATGACCCGGATATTGGAGTGCAGTGGCCGATCCCGGAAGGAATGGAGTTAAGCTTTTCTGATAAGGATACCAAATGGGGAAGCTTTCAGGAATACAATAATCGATAAGGAAAAATAGAATGAATAAAATTTTAGCTTTGCCGATGGAGCTGTATCACAATAGAAAACTGATCCTCAGTCTGGCAAAAAATGATTTTAAAACAAAATATGCAGGCTCTTATCTGGGTATTGTATGGGCATTTATCCAGCCCATTGTTACGATCCTTGTGTACTGGTTTGTTTTTTCAGTAGGTTTAAAGGCCGGAACTGTGTCGAATTATCCCTTTGTACTTTATCTGGTTTCCGGTATTGTACCCTGGTTTTTCTTTCAGGATGCGCTGAACGGTGGAACCAATGCCTTGCTGGAATATAATTATCTGGTCAAGAAGGTTGTGTTTAAGATCAGTATTCTTCCTATTGTGAAGATTATTTCTGCATTGTTTGTCCATGCATTTTTTGTGATCTTTGCATTGATTCTGTGCACCTGCTATGGTTACAGGCCAAGTTTATATACTTTGCAGATCATTTATTATTCCATCTGCACATTCCTTCTTGTACTGGGAATGGTGTATGCTACAAGTGCAATTGTGATTTTTTTCCGTGATCTGACTCAGATCATTAATATTTTTCTTCAGGTAGGAGTGTGGATGACCCCTATTATGTGGGATGTGAATATTCTGAACTCTCATCCCTGGGTGATCAGACTGTTTAAGCTGAATCCAATGTATTATGTTGTAACTGGTTATCGTGATTCTATGTTAGGTCATGTGGGGATCTGGAACCATCTTTCCTGGACTGTTTATTTCTGGGTGGTTACTATAATGCTTTTTGGACTGGGGTCTGTCATATTCAAACGCCTGAAGCCCCATTTTGCAGATGTTCTCTGATATACAGGGATACTGTGCAGGTACGAGTTTGGAGTGAAATAAAGAGAGGTTTAAAATGGCAGAGGATATTGCAATTTCAGTAAATGATGTGAGTAAGATGTATAAGCTTTATGATAATCCCATGGATCGGCTCAAGGAATCCCTGGGGTTGTCAAAAAAGAAAAAATATAAAGAACATTTTGCCCTGGATCATGTTTCTTTTCAGGTAAATAAAGGGGAAACAGTGGGGATCATCGGAACCAATGGTTCCGGTAAGTCCACGATCCTTAAGATTATTACAGGAGTGCTTTCTCCTACTGGTGGAAATGTGACGGTGAATGGCAGGATATCGGCTCTTCTGGAGCTGGGAGCCGGCTTTAATATGGAGTATTCCGGGATTGAGAATGTGTATCTGAATGGAAGTATGATTGGCTTTTCCAGGGAGGAAATTGATGCCAAGCTGCAGTCTATTCTGGATTTTGCCGATATCGGTGATTTTGTATATCAGCCGGTGAAAACATATTCAAGCGGTATGTTTGTACGACTGGCTTTTGCTGTTGCCATTAATATTGATCCGGAGATTCTGATCGTGGATGAAGCCCTTTCTGTGGGTGATGTTTTCTTCCAGGCAAAATGTTACCGTAAATTCGAAGAGTTCAAGAAAATGGGAAAAACAATTCTTTTCGTTAGCCATGATCTGAGCAGTATCGGAAAATACTGTGACCGTGTTGTGCTTTTAAATAAAGGCAGAAAGCTGGCGGAGGGTGACGCCAAGGAGATGGTAAATCTGTACAGGCGGGTACTGGTGAATCAGTACGATGAGCCGGAAGATACCCGGGAAAATCAGAAGGCAGGGGAAAGGGCAGACGCTGCAGTGGAAGCGGAAAGCGTTTCTGATTCCGGAAGTACGGCAGAAACTTGTATGAAGGACAGCCTGAACCTGAATCCTCAGCTTCTGGAATATGGAAGTAAGCTTGGTGAAATCCAGGATTTCGCAATCCGTGATGATTCCGGGATGATCACCAATGTGATTGAGAAGGGAAAGACTTTTTCTGTTGAAATGAAGGTGAGCTTCCAGGCAGATGTCAATGATCCGATTTTTGCTTTTACTCTAAAAGATCTGAAAGGTACGGAGATTACGGGAACAAATACCATGTATGAGCACACACCTGTGAAGCCACAGAAAGCAGGAGATGTGAGACACATTACATTTACCCAGGTAATGCCTCTGGAAGCAGGCGAATATATGCTGTGTCTGGGATGTACCGGTTATAAAGATGGTGATTTTACGGTATTTCACAGATTATATGATGTGTGTAACCTGACTGTGATCACAGATAAGAAAGCAGTGGGATATTTTGATATGTTTTCCAGGGTAAATGTGGAATAAGTGGAGGATTACTATGGCAAAGCTGAATTTAGATTACTATACAGCGAAAGATCATTATTCAGATGGTGATATTGAGAATACGCTTCTGGAAATGGCCAGGGAAGGAAAATCTTTTCAGGATTTTCCAGAGGAGGAAGTAAGTTTTCCAATGGTCTATCATTTTTCGGACCTGAGAGAGAATATCCTGAACTGGTATCCGTTGAAAAAAACAGACTCGGTTTTGGAGATTGGTGCCGGTTGTGGGGCAATTACAGGAATGCTCTGTCAGAAGGCCGGAAAGGTAACCTCTGTGGAGCTGTCCAGACGAAGAGCAGAGATTAATTTTGCCAGAAACAGCGAAAAAGAGAATCTGACGATTATGGTGGGAAATCTCAATGATATGACTTTTCCTGAAAACTTTGATTATGTTGTGGTAAACGGAGTGCTGGAGTATGCCATGAGCTTTACGGAAGGGGAGACTCCCTACGAGACTTTTCTGAAGGAAATGGGCGGGTATCTGAAACCGGAAGGGAAGCTCCTGATTGCCATTGAGAACAGGCTGGGATTAAAATATTTTGCAGGCGCGCCGGAAGATCATACAGATATTCATTTTTTTGGAATTGATGGTTATCCGGAAAATCATTCTGTGCGTACTTTTTCTAAAGAAGAATTGGGAGAACTGCTGAAAAACAGTGGTTTTCCTTTTCTGCATTTTTATTATCCATATCCGGATTATAAATTTCCTACAGAAATTTTTACGGACGAGAGTCTTTATACCAATTCCTATGGAAGAAATTATCCGGTTTATACGGACAAAACAGCGGCTCTCTTTTCGGAAAGTGAGGGTGTAAAAGCCTTTGAAAAAGAAAAAATCCTGGATCGTTTTGTGAATTCTTTTCTGGTTGAGGCCGGAAAATCAGAAGTTAAGGAAAAGGAAGAGATTCTTTATGTGAAGCTGAACCAGGGACGGAAAAAGAGATTTCGTCTGCTGACAAGGATTGTCCGCCGGAATGGTGAGACCTGGGCAGAAAAAGAGGCTATGGTCCCGGAGGCAGAAGGGTTTGTGGAAAAACTGGAGGAGCTTGGAACAAAAAGCATGGGCTCTGACAGATATCAGAATCTTCCCTGTAAAGCAGAACAGGGAAAAATTGTTTATCCGCTTCTTAACGGGAAAACTCTTCATCAGGAGATCAGAGAGCTTGCGGATAAAGGGGATGTGGATGAGATCAAAGAGCTTCTGAAGGGGCTCTATCAGGAGCTTTTTGCAGCCCGGAAAGTTACGGATTACCGGACAGAGGAATTCCGTCAGGTGTTTGGAAGCTATGAAGGAAGAGGAGATTATGAGTGTATCTGCCCGGCAAATGTGGATCTGATCTGCAGCAATATTTTCATGGGGGAGAAGGAAAATCAGATCATTGATTATGAATGGATGTTTTCTTTCCCGGTTCCTGTGAACTTTATTATGTGGCGTCTGATCCATGAGCTGTATACACATATTTCAAAGCTTCCGCAGCTGATCCATGAGGATGATATGATGGCAGAGTTCGGGATTGGATATACAGATTATGAGATTTTCATGAACTGGACACTGCATTTTGTCTATGAATATGTGGGCTGTGATTCCCTGATGCCCTTTGAACAGAAGCGCATGCCGGTTTCCCTTACTGAAATCGTAAACAGTGAGAGGGAAAAGCATCAGATGCACAGTAAGGTCTACTATGATCTTGGGGGAGGCTTCTGCGAAGAGCATACACTTCATGTAGAGGGCAGACTTACAGGCAACCGTTTCCGTGTGGAATTTGATCTTTCTCAAATAAAAGGGGTACAGAATATCCGGTGGAACCCGGCAAATGGCCATTTCCTGAAAGTAAAGGTGGAACGCCTGGACTGCGGCTGTAGTGCAAGGCTTGTGCCACAGGGCGTTCATATGGTTATGGACAACAATACCACCGCATTTTTTACAACAGATGGATTTTATCTGATACAGGTAATGCATCCGGAAAATGTGGATAAGATTGTGATCCAGGGAAAACTGGAATATCTGGAGCTTATGGATGTGGAAAATCTTCTGGCCAGACAGAAAGCAGAAGAGGAGCGCAAGGCTCTGGAGAAGGCCAAAAAGGAAGAACGGAAGGCGGCGGAAGAGGCAGAGAAGGAGGCCCTTCGTCATCCTGGCAAAAAAGCCCAGGTAAAACGTCTGTTGAAGAAAGTTCTTCATTATAACAATGCACCGGCAGCTGCGCAGAATGTGGAAGCAACACCAACCTGCATGGGAAGTGTGGATTTCTTCCATTATGAAGACTGTGTGCTGAACACAGTGGGCTGGGCCTTTGACCCTACATTTCAGGAGATGGGACAGCCAAGGATCGCATTTTATGCAGGGACAGAGAAACTGCAGGAGAGTCCGTTGACTACGATCTACCGGATGGATGTGGCACAGGCAATTGGCAATCCGGATGCGGAGAGTGCCGGTTTTTCCTTCCAGGCAACGGTTCTGGCTCCGGGAGAGGTTACGGTATTTCTGGAGTATGGAAATCCTGGAGACACCGGGAGATTTCTTCTTGGCAAAGTGCCGGCATCATCTGGACAGGAGGAGTTTCTGGTTTCAGCTATTGAGGATCCCAAGAGTATGGGAAATCTCAGACACTTCAAACAGCGTCATGTGCGCAGTGTGAGAAAGGATTATCCCCAGGCTGTGTATCAGCAGATGGTAGACGTGATCGTACCGGTATATAATGGGCTGGAATATTTTGATGCTCTTTTCTCCGGGATTGAGAAGACCAGGGTGCCATACAGGCTGATCATTGTAAATGACAAGAGCCCGGATCCGGAAACCGGAAAATATCTTGAAAAATATGCGGCTGAGCATGACAATGTAGTGCTCCTGAATAATGAAACCAATATGGGATTTTTACCATCTGTAAACCGTGCGCTTAAGATGGCAGAAAATCATGTTGCGCTTGTGAATACAGATGTGGAGGTTCCGGAAGAATGGCTGGAACGTCTGATGCTTCCTATTTTTGCCAGAGACAATATTGCTACTACCACACCTTTTACTACCTGTGGAACGATCTGCAGCTTTCCGGATTTTTGCAGAGATAATAAGCTGTTCGAGAAAATGCCTTTGTGGGAGATCGATGATGAATTCCGTATGATCCGTCCACAGTATCCGGTTATGCCTACTGGTGTGGGCTTCTGCATGGGTATGAATATCAAAGCAGTCAGAGAGGTTGGACTTCTGGATGAAGAGAATTTCGGAAAAGGGTACGGAGAAGAGAATGACTGGTGTCAGCGGGCAATCGCAGCAGGCTATGAAAATGTACAGGTAGATAATCTCTTTGTGTATCATAAACATGGGGGAAGCTTCCCTTCAGAGGAAAAGCAGCGCCTTCTGAAGGATCACAGTGAGGCATTGCTTCGCAAGCATCCGGATTATAACAGGGATACTGCTGATTATTGCAGAAGAGATCCACTTCGTCCGGTAAGGCTGTATGTGGAGATGAAGCTTCTCAACAGGAAGCTGGAGGTTCCGACAATCCTGGCGTTTGACCATGATCTTGGTGGTGGTGCCACAGCATATCTTGTGGAAAAAAGAAGGCTGGCCCTGCAGCAGGGATACCGGTTTATTACGATTCGCTATAATATTGTGAGCAATCGTTTTTATTTCACATATCAGTATAAACAGTATGAGATGGAGTTTTTTGCCAATGATCTGGAGACAGTGCTTGATGAAGTGATGCGTGTGGATGAGATCTGGATCAATGAGCTTGTGACATACCAGAATCTTTATGGAACTTTGGAGAGAATCCTCCGTCTCAAAAAGGAGCAGGGGGCAAGAATTTTGATGCTTCTTCATGATTTCTTTGCACTTTGTCCTGCAGTGAATCTGATTGATGCACAGGGTAAATACTGTGGTGTTGGATCCTGTCAGGTATGTGATAAGTGCATTCCGGACAATGGCAGCAATGCGTGTACGGAATATGGAAGTGGGACTCTCTGGCGTAGGAAATTCCGGGAATTTCTGCTGAATTGTGATGAAATCCGTGCCTTTTCCGATGATACGGCGAAGCTGTTCAAGAAAGCTTATCCGGATGTATATCATTTACATGTAATTCCTCATACCCCACATTATCTTCCGGCAGTGAAAAAAGTCAGAAAAACCACAGAAACTTTTAACATTGGCCTGATCGGTGTTCTCTGTTATAAAAAAGGTCTGGAGGTTGTGAAAGCACTTGCAGGATATATTGAAGAAAAAAATCTGAATGTCCGTCTGAGACTGATCGGTACATCGGATGAAGAAATTGACAGTCCGGTATTTTCACAGACAGGAAGATATACCAGAGAGGAGATCCCAAGGCTTTCTCTGGAACAGGATATTGATATGTTCCTGATTCCGTCAGTGTGGCCGGAGACCTTTTCCTATACAACTTCTGAGGTCATTTCCATGGGATATCCACTGGCAGTTCTTCCGGTGGGAGCACCGGTGGAACGTGTGAAACGGTATTCCAAAGGGCTTGTGCTGAAAAATGAGCAGCCGGAGAATATTGTGGAAGAGATGCTTTCTCTGTGGAAAAAGCTGGACGGCCATAAGCTTCCTGTGGAAAAACGCAAAATCCTTTTTGTAGGTGAGGAAATTTCTTTTGCATCCAGATACCGGGTGGAACATTTCCGTGAGCAATTGATCCTCAGAGGATATGCTTCCCGGTTTATACAGATGGATCAGGCAGAGAAGGAAAGCTTAGAAGGGTATGAGGCAATTGTCCTTTATCGATGCAGCAAACTGATGGAAGTAGAAATGCTGGCAGACCGGGCGAAAGCTGCAGGAATCCGTGTATATTATGACATTGATGACCTTGTTTTTGATTATGAAAAGATTGCAGGCCTTCATTTCCTGAAGGGAAAGGAATATAGCGATTTTCGAACAACTGCGGAGCGGATTCATGGATGTATGGAATTTTGTGATGGTTATATAACATCCACAGAAACACTGGCAGGGGTGCTCCGGGAGGAGTTTTCCGGAAAACCGGTAGTGATCAACCGGAACTGCATGAGTATGGAAATGGAAATCCTTTCCCACGAGGCATTTGAGCAGACAGATAAAAATGAGGAGAAAATTTATATCGGATATCTGAGCGGTTCCCGAACTCATGATCAGGATTTTGCCCAGGTAGAAGCTGCGCTTCTGGAGGTGATGGAACGTCATCCGGAGGTTTATCTGAAATTAGTCGGTATTCTGGATGAATCCGGAATGGAGAGAGTACAGAACCGTATCGAAAAACTTCCATTTATGGATTGGAGACAGCTTCCGGCAGTGATCGCTGGTCTGGATATTAATCTGATGCCTCTGGAAGATAGTCTGTTCCACTGTTGTAAATCAGAAAATAAGTGGACAGAGGCTGCACTTGTAAAAGTGCCAAGTATTATGAGCCGTAACCGGGAAATGGAATATGTGATCGAGAATGGAAAAAACGGCTGGATGTGCAGAACGAAAGAAGAATGGGTCAGTGCCCTGGAGTCTCTGATCACAGATAAGAAAGCCAGAAGAGCTATGGGTGAGGCTGCGCATCAGAAGGTGATGGAGCAGTATCTGACCAGGAATACCGGAAAGGATGCAATGGAGGAATTGTTATGCAGCGAGAGCTATACGAAGT
>ERZ1034976.2657-NODE-2657-length-11937-cov-14.071789_pt1 | contig 11937 bp, 10 predicted proteins | sample MGYA00520623_ERZ1034976 | MGnify/ENA primary metagenome ERZ1034976 (study PRJEB33766, sample SAMN09781774) | gut metagenome | biome: gut microbiome | host: Homo sapiens | place: Madagascar | study: EMG produced TPA metagenomics assembly of the PRJNA485056 data... | reverse complement strand
TCGACGAGCTGGAAGCGCTGGGCAAGCCCTTCGTCATCCTGCTCAACAGCACCCACCCCGACGCCCCCGAGACAAGAGCGATGGCGGCGGAAATGGAAGAGAGCTATGGCCGGACCGTTCTGCCTGTGAGCTGCCTCGACCTCGACGAGGCGCAGCTGGGCGAGATTTTGCAAAAAGTGCTCTACGAGTTTCCGGTGAGGGAGCTGGATTTCGCCCTGCCCCGCTGGGTGACGATGTTGGACAAAGGCCACTGGCTCCAGACCGAAGTATACACAGCGGCTATGCAGCTCTCCGAGAAAATTTCCCGGATGAAGGACGTCTCCGACTCCGGCCGGGCGGCGTTGGACTGCGAGGCCGTGGAAAACGCCGCCCTCAGTGGGATGAACCTCGCCGACGGCGTGGTCCGCATCACGGTGCTGCTCAAGCCCGAGGTGTTTTATAAGGTACTCAGCGAGCAGACGGGCCTCGAAATCGGCGACGAAGCCGGGTTGATGCCCTGCATCATCGAGCTGGCCAAAGCCAAGCGTGCCTACGAGAAGATACGCAGTGCGATGGAGCAGGTGGAGGCCACCGGCTACGGCATCGTGATGCCGTCCATCGACGAGCTTTCGCTGGAACAGCCCGAGATCGTCCGGCAGGGCGGGCGGTACGGCGTCCGTCTCGAGGCCAGCGCGCCGTCAATCCACATGATGAAAGCTGTCATCCACACCGAGCTGAGTCCCATCGTCGGGACGGAGAAGCAGAGCGAAGACCTCGTGCAGAGCCTTTTGAAGGATTTCGAGGACGACCCCGTCCGCCTGTGGGAGTCGAACATCTTCGGCAAGAGCCTCCACGAGCTGGTCAACGACGGCCTGCAGAACAAGCTGCTCCATATGCCGCAGGAGGCCCGGGGCCGTTTGCAGGAGACGCTGGAACGGGTCATCAACGAGGGCTGTACTGGACTCATCTGTATCTTGATCTAACAAAAAGTCCGCTGCACGAAACCAACGTGCAGCGGACTTTTGTGCTATTTCTCTTCTTCGGTCAATTTGGTGATGAGCATCTGATAAATCTCATTGCCCTTCAAAATGAACTGCTTTTTTACCATCTCAGCGCTCAGCCGGTCGGGAGTGCCGATGTCCAGACAGAATAGCTCACTGTCCAGAGCCTTCACCTGACAGCGCACGGAGCAATGGCCGTCGGCTTTTTCGCTGATACGGGCGCTGTACTCGGCTTCCTTGCGCGCCCAGGTCTGGCTGCGCAGCACTGCGGCGACCGCCTTTTCCCGCACACTGCGGGGCAGGTCGTAGGCCAGCTCCTGCGCCACTTTCCGGCCCTTGTCGGTGATGGTGTACTGGTCGCCGTCCACCGTCACGAGCTGCTGCCTGGCGATGTCGTCCAGGCAGGAGCCGATCTCAAAATAATTTACCAAAGCCTCTTCCATCAGGGCGTTTTCGATCTCCGTCCGTGTGATAGGCCCGGCGTTCTTGACAAGATAACACAGCAGCAAGCGTATCTCGGTGCTGTTGGTCAGTCCACCGGGACGCACACCGGCGGTAAAAGCATCGTTGGCGGCCATTGTTACTCCCATCTCCCGTGTTCTATAGTATTAACTATAGTATAAAGGGTTTCACGCCGGATTGCAAGCCATGACCGAAAAATCCGTCTCGATGCGCTTGTGGCTTTCGGGGGTGGAGTAGAGCCAGTGATCGAGGTGGCCCTCGGTGATGAAGTACCGCAGCTCGAAGCGGTGGCTCTGGCTGAGGGCGTGGTTGACGATGACGAGCTTTATCTTCATCTTCTCGGGCAGGATGTTCTTGATGTAGACGCTCACAGCCTGCCCGGGCCGCAGGTCGGGGCAGCTCTCGGCGAGGCCCGCGAGGTTGGGCGCGATCTCGATGAAGGTGCCGTACTCCTCCACGCTCCGCACGATGCCCACCACCGTTTCGCCCACCGTAAAGGCGGCAGCGTTCTCGGCCCAGGTGCCCAGCAGCTCCCGGATGGTCAGCACGAACCGTCCCTGTGCGTCCCGGCTCTTGATGGCGCAGAGTATCTGCTGCCCCACGCTGACCCGGTCGGCAGGGGAGGAGATACGGCTCACCGACATACAGTCGATGGGCAGAAGGGCGCTGATGCCGCAGCCTACGTCACAGAATGCGCCGAAGGGCTCGATGTGGGTCACGATGCAGGGCAGGATGTCGCCGGGCTGGAGCTGGTCGAGGTATTCGGCCTTGCACATCCGCTGTGCTTCAGCGCGGGAGAGGCGGTAGACAGGCTGTCCGTTTTCGTCGGTGTCGATGCCCTCGATGACAAAACAGGTGGGCCGTCCTACCCGCGTCAGTACGGCGATGTCCCGTACGCTGCCGGTGTCGGCTCCGTCGGCGCACTGCCCGAAGGGCATTACAGCCCGGCAGCCGCCCAGCTCGAACCGGAGCTGACGCTGGGTGTCGAAGGCCAGCGCCGTGCTCTGCAAGATCTCGCGGCTGGCCATCGCGGCCCGCAGCTCGGCGGCGCTCAGGCGGGAAGCATTGCGGTAGTTGTTTTCGGTACGAAACGCTTGCATCATCTTTCATTCCTCTTTCTCTGATTTTTGGGTAGCATTGCAGCTATAAAACCATATGCAGCTGCATTTGCATTTTATACGAGTTTGGATTATACTATAGTTGTGTGTTCCTCTTTTGGACACACGGCCTGTACTATAAATGTGCAGACAGGAGGGATTCAATATGGATATTGCAGTCGGCGATACCATCCTCACCCGCAAACAGCACCCCTGCGGAGCAGCAAGCTTCGAGGTGCTGCGGGTGGGCATGGATTTCAAGATCCGCTGCACGGGCTGTGGCCGCGAGGTCATGCTGCCCCGGGCGAAGATCGAGAAGAACATCAAAAAGGTCATCAAACCGGGCCAGGAATAGCCCAGCGGCACAGCACATTCAGAAACTGTTTTGTAAGGAGAACTGCCTGATATGCCGAATCTGACTTCCCAAATGGAGGCCGTCTGCCGCCGGTTCGAAGAACTTTCTATCCGTCTCAATCAGCCCGAAACTGCCGCCGACCCGGCGCAGTTCCGCCGCCTGATGCAGGAGTACCATGAAGCACAGCCGGTGGTGGACGCTTACCACGCTCTCACCACTGCGCAGGACCACCTGGCACAGGCAAAAGCCCTGCTGGAAGGGGACGAGCCCCTCGATGCGGACTTTAAGGCTATGGTACAGCAGGAACTGAGCGAAAAAAGTCAGGATGTGGCAGAGCTGGAAAATAATCTCAAAATTTTGCTGCTGCCGAAGGACGCAAACGACGAGAAAAGCGTCATCATGGAGATACGCGCCGGTGCCGGCGGCGAGGAAGCTGCGCTGTTCGCCCACAGCCTCGTGCGGATGTACACCATGTACGTCCAGAGCCGGGGCTGGGAGATGGAGCTGCTGAACCTCAACGAGACGGAGCTCGGCGGAACCAAAGAAGCCGTCTTTGCGGTCAATGGCCGGGGCGCCTACAACCGCCTCAAGTACGAGAGCGGTGTCCACCGGGTGCAGCGTGTACCGGAAACGGAGACGCAGGGCCGCATCCATACTTCGACGGCCACCGTGGCCGTGATGCCGCAGGCCGAAGAGGTTGACTTTGCGCTGGACATGAAGGACCTGCGCATCGACACCTTCCGCTCTTCGGGTGCGGGCGGTCAGCACATCAACAAGACGTCCAGCGCCATCCGCGTCACCCACATCCCCACCGGAACCGTGGTTGAGTGCCAGAACGAGCGCAGCCAGTTCCAAAACAAGGACAAGGCTCTGGAGATCCTCCGCAGCCGCCTGCTGGCCCAGAAGCAGAAGGAGCAGCAGGACGCCATCAACGCCGATCGAGCCGGTCAGGTGGGAACAGGGGACCGCAGCGAGAAGATACGCACCTATAACTTCCCGCAGGATCGCTGCACCGACCACCGGATCGGCCTGACGGTACACAATCTCGACAAGATCATGGACGGCAATCTGGACGACATCATCGACGCCCTCGCCACCCGTGAGCAGGCCGAGAAACTGCAAAAGCTAAACACATAAATATGCGTGAAATGCGCACGAAAAGCTGTAAAGAATAATTGCTTTACAGAAGAAAAGAGCGATGATTCGTATGAGTATCAATACTGAAGTCCGCCCGGCTGACGCAGAGGGCGTTGCCCGCGCAGCCGAGCTTCTGCGGCAGGGCGAGCTGGTAGCCCTGCCTACCGAGACAGTCTACGGCATCGCGGCCGATGCCCGCAACGGCGAGGCCGTGAGCAAGATTTTTGTGGCGAAGGGACGTCCGCAGGACAATCCCCTCATCGTCCACGTCACAGGCCCTGAGATGCTGCACGGCCTCGTCAGCGAAGTGCCGGAACGCGCCCAGCTGCTGATGGCGGCGTTCTGTCCCGGCCCGCTGACCATCATCATGCCCCGCGGCCCCGAGGTGGCAGCGGAGTGCTGTGCCGGTCTGGATACCGTGGGCATCCGGATGCCCAGCCACCCGGTGGCACGGGCCGTCATCAAAGCCAGCGGCTGTGCCTTTGCGGCCCCGTCGGCCAACCTCTCCGGCAAGCCCAGCCCCACCAACGCACAGGACGTCTTTACCGATATGGACGGCCGGCTGCCCCTCATTCTGGACGGCGGCGAGTGCGACTGGGGCGTGGAGTCTACCGTCGTGTCGGTGGTGGGCGAAAAGCCCACCCTGTTCCGTCCCGGCCACATCACGCTGGAAGACCTCGAGCGTGCGCTGGGCGAGGAAGTGGAAGTCTCCAAGGCCATCCTCGAGAAGCTGCCGGAGGGTGCGGTCGTCCGCAGCCCCGGCATGAAGTATAAGCACTACGCCCCCAAGGCGGATGTGACCCTTCTGGACGGCACCTTCGAGCAGTTCAAAGCCTATGTGGATGCCCACGCCGCTGAGAATCCCAGCTGCCTCTGCTTTACCGGCGAGGCCGAAAAGCTGGGCGTACCCTGTGTGGAGTATGGCCGGGAGGGCGACGGAGCCGACCAGGCAAAACACATCTTCCGCTCCCTGCGTGCGCTGGATGAGCAGGGCGATGCTGTGGTCTACGCCCGCTGCCCCCAGAAAGACGGCCTGTCCATGGCCGTCTATAACCGCCTCATCCGCGCGGCTGCGTTCCGGGTGATAAAGCTATGATGACGCTGGGCATCACCGGCCGCAGCGGCTGCGGCAAATCGACGGTCACGGCGGTGTTCGCGGCCCGGGGCATCCCGCTGGCAGACGCCGACCAGCTCTCCCGCGAGATCCTGCTTCCGGGTTCACCGCTGCTGCCCCAGCTGGCTGAGCGCTTCGGGGCAGATATTATAAAGGAAGATGGCACCCTTGACCGCCGCCTGCTGGCCGACCGCGCCTTTGCAACGCCCGAGGGGAAAGCTGCGCTCGACGCGCTGACCCACCCGGAGATCGTCCGCCGCATCCGCGCCGCCAAACAGGCCGCGCAGCAGGCGGGGGCGAAGCTCTTTGTGCTGGACGGCGCGGTCATCATCGGCACGGCGGCAGAGGCCGAGTGCGACAAGCTCTGCGTGGTCACGGCACCATTTGAAGTCAGCGTGGAGCGCATCGCGGCCCGGGACGGCATCTCGCCTGAGATGGCCGCCCGCCGCCTCAACGCCCAGACGCCAGAGGCTGTGCTGACCGCCAGGGCAGACTACATCCTGCCCAACACCTCCACCCGTGAGGCGCTGGCGAAGGCAGCAAACGGGCTTTGTGACGCTCTCATCGGGGAGGGATGCCGCGCTTGAAAACGCTGTTCCGACTGCTGCGCAGACTGGTGGTGCTGGTCTGCATCGCGGCAGTGCTCCTGACGGCTCTGCCACCCCTCGCCCGGGAGGCCGACCGGCTGCTCTACCCCCGCAAATACAGCCGGCAGGTGGAGCAGTGGGCCGCAGAATACGAGCTCGACCCGCTGCTGGTCTATGCGTTCATCCGCACGGAGAGCGGCTTTGACCCCGCCGCCACTTCCAGCGTGGAGGCCCGGGGGCTGATGCAGATGACCGAGGAGACCTTTATCTGGCTGCGCAGCAAAATTGCGCCGGATGAGGGCCTGACCTTCGATGACCTCTACAACCCCGACGTCAGCATCCGCTTCGGCTGCTACTACATCCATCTCTGCATGGAGCGGTACGGCGGCGATGTGGCTACCGCTGCCGCCGCCTACCACAGCGGATGGGGGACAGTAGATAATCTGCTGCGGATGGAAGAGCATTCCTCCGACGGGCAGACCTTGAAAGGCTTCCCTTATAACCAGATGCACCATTACGTCGAAAAGATAACCGCCAGCTACGCCGTCTATACCCGGCTCTACGGCGGCTGAATCTCAACCAATGAAGAAGAACCGACAGGCCAAAAACCTGCGGGTCTTTGATAGATAACAAGTGTAAGAAAACAGAAAGGCAGGAGAGATCCTATGGCAGAAAAAACTCCGAACCAGCAGCTGGCTGAAAAGCTGCTGTTTAAGCCCGCTTACGTCGGCGACAAGTCCGCCGCCGTCAAGCAGGAGGCCCACGCATTCGCTGAGGGCTACAAGAAATTCCTCGACGCGGGCAAGACCGAGCGCGAGGTGGCTGCTGAGAGCGAGCAGATGCTCAAGGACGCAGGCTACCAGCAGTTCGACCCGAAGAAGACCTACGCCCCCGGCGACAAGGTCTATTTCAGCCAGCTGGGCAAGGCCATCGTGGCTTCCACCATCGGCACCCGCAGCTTCGAGGACGGCTTCCATCTGGTCATCGCTCACACCGACAGCCCCCGTCTGGACCTGCGCCCGACCCCGCTGTACGAGTCCGACCACTTCAGCTACTTCAAGACCCACTACTACGGCGGCATCCGGAAGTACCAGTGGGGTACCATGCCGCTGGCGATCCACGGCGTGTTCTCCCGCGCTGACGGCACCACCGTCTCCGTGAACGTGGGCGAGGACGAGAACGATCCCGTCTTCTGCATCACCGACCTGCTGCCCCATCTGGGCGCTGAGCAGGGCGAGCGCAAGCTGAGCGACGGCATCCGCGCCGAGGAACTGAACATCCTCATCGGCTCCGACGCTGTGGACGACGAGGAAGTGAAGGAAGCTGTCAAGCTGAACACCATGATCCTCCTCAATGAGAAGTACGGCATCACCGAGAAGGATTTTGCACGCGCTGAAATCGAGATCGTCCCCGCTTATAAGTCCCGCGACGTCGGCTTCGACCGCTCCATGATCGGCAGCTACGGCCACGATGACCGCGTCGATGCATATCCCGCTCTGATGGCCGAGATCGCCACCAAGAATCCTGCCTTCACTACCGTCTGCGTCCTGACCGATAAGGAAGAGATCGGCTCTGACGGCGTCACCGGTATGCAGAGCATGTACGTCTTCCACTTCATGCAGGAGCTCTGCCGTACCGCTGGTCAGGACGACATCATTGCATTCCGCAACAGTGTCTGCCTGTCCGCTGACGTCACCGCTGCTTACGACCCGAGCTGGGCCAGCGCTTTCGAGCCGATGAACGGCACCTACGCAGGCCGCGGCATCGCGCTGTTCAAGTACACCGGCAGCCGCGGCAAGAGCGCTGCAAACGACGCTTCTGCCGAGCTGGTGGGCTATGTCACCCGCATGATGGACGCCGACGACGTTGCATGGCAGATCGGTGAGCTGGGCCGCCTCGACCTGGGCGGCGGCGGCACCATCGCAAAGTATGTTGCCAACCGCGGCATCCCCGTCATCGACATCGGTGTGCCTGTGCTGTCCATGCACTCTCCCTTCGAGGTTATCCACAAGACCGACCTGTACATGGCTTATCGTGCCTTCGTCCTGTTCAATCAGGCCGCTGAGTAAGCTGCTTCTACGCACCAAAGCCCCGGGAAGTCTGCCGTCTGGCAGGCCCTCCGGGGCTTTTTGCTATGTCGTGGGCAGGGGGACGGCCTGCTCTACGGTAAGGAAGGTGAAGCCGTTGTCCTTGTACCACTGGATGATGTCGGGCAGGGCTTCGGCAGTGGTGCGGGTGGTGGCCGAGTCGTGCATCAGCACGATGCACTGGGTCTGCTCGCCGGTCTCCCGCACGATGTTGCGGAAGATGGTGCCTGCACTGGGCTTGCCGCCCACAGCGTCCTCGGCGCAGACATTCCAGTCTACATAGGCGTAGCCTTTTGCAGTGACTTCTTCTTTGAGCTGCTGCATCAGCCCGCGCCCGCCGTAGCGGCGGCTCACGGTGTTGGTACTGCCGCCCGGGAAGCGCAGATACCGCAGGCCGTCGGCCCGGACGTAAGGGGAGAGGCGTTCCTTTAACAGGTCGATGTCCTTCCAGTAAGCGTCCGCGCTCTGGTAGATGTCGCTGTACTCGTGGGAGGCGGAGTGGAGCGCGATCTGATGTCCGGCGGCAGCAGCCTCAGAGATGAGGGGAAGATATTTGTCGTTGTTGCCGGTGGCGACTACAAAGAAGGTCGCCTTTACTCCGGCACTGTTCAGCGCGGACAGAACGTCCGGCGTCGTCTTGCTGGGGCCGTCGTCGAAGGTCAGACAGACCCACTTCTCGGGCATCGGCTCCGGCTCCGGGGACGTTTCTACGGAGGACGCCGAGGCAGGGGAGACGAAGCTTTCGTCCGGCACCGGGGTCAGGTCGCTCTCCCGGCAGCCTACGGGCGGCTCTGCACCGCAGAATATCCCCAGTCCGAACCCCGCCGCCGCCCCGACAGAAAGCAGCAAAAGGCTCCACAACAATCTTTGATGTTTGATGGATCTGAAAAAAGTCATTTCCAAAAACCTCCTTCTTAAGTCATTTCTGCACGGAAACTCCATTTACAAGATATGAATGGCAAAAAAATCTATGAAAACGCTTGACATCGCCGGGGGAGTATGGTATTATACTTGAGCAGTCAGCGATACGGCTTAGACCTCAAGGCCGAGAGAAATCAAGATTGCATCAAAACTTCATATGCGAGGGTGGCGGAACTGGCAGACGCGCACGTTTGAGGTGCGTGTGGTTTATCCTTGGGGGTTCAAATCCCCTCCCTCGCACCAGAAGATATCCACGGAATGTCGATGAAAAGTCGATATTTCGTGGATTTTTTGTTATCTGCGTTTATCGGATACTGCCAGATACTGCGCGATACTGTCTGCTTTTGCCGGGTACTTTGTGGTCAGGATCGTAGTCAGAAAAAGTAGATCATAGCAGGATTTTCCGGGTTTTCCCCGGGACAAAAAGTAGTCAAAAATAATGAATCAGGCCGTCGTCTCCGTAAAACAGAGACAGCGGCCTGATTCATCAAGGGGATTATTTGTCCATATCATGGTACGAACCATCGGGCGGCCGTGCTGTTCGACCCCTCTTCTCCGCAGGATAAAAAATGACCCCAAGCCTGAGCTTGAGGTCATTAGCGGCTGCGGTCCCCGTAGACATTCCTGACTCGTGGGACCCGCGCACTAAGCAACAGCCCACCGGGCTGATTGCTTGCCGCCTGCGGGCGGCCGTGCTGTTCGACACCTCTTCTCCGCAAGATAAAAAATGGCTCCAAGCCTGAGCTTGGGGCCATTAGCGGCTGAGGTCCCCGTAGACATTCCTGACTCGTGGGACCCGCGCACTAAGCAACAGCCCACCGGGCTGATTGCTTGCCGCCTGCGGGCGGCCGTGCTGTTCGACACCTCTTCTCCGCAAGATAAAAAATGGCTCCAAGCCTGAGCTTGGGGCCATTTTTTATGCGGGAGAAGGGGGTCGAACCCTCACTCCGTTGGAACTGGTGCCTAAAACCAGCGCGTCTGCCATTCCGCCACTCCCGCACGGAAACTTTATTTATAGTAGCAAGATTCGCCGCAAAAGTCAACTGCCGAAGGATAATTCCCTCGTTGCCTCCGCATAATAACCCCAAAAACAGCGAGGGAGGCCATGGGCGTGAAGAGAATGCAGCGGGCAAAGCTTGCGGCGGCATATCTGCTGCTGGCTCTTGCGGCAGCTTTGGGCTGGCTGTACAGCTGTCTGCCGGACCGAGTTTATCTGGAGCCGGGACAAGCCTTATATCTCCCCCGCTTTGCATGGGTCGAGCCACAGCGCGGCCATGGGAGCCAGAATGTTGCCAGCACCCGGGCGGTGGGCAGCTACCAGACGACGCTGACGCTGGGCGGGTGGCTCCCCATCAAAACCATCCGGGCGGTGGTGACAGAGCGGCCCAGAGTGACCGTCTGCGGTACACCGTTCGGCGTCAAGATGTTCTCCGAAGGGGCGCTCATCGTGGGATTTTCGGAGATCGGGCAGGCTGGCGGCGGGACATCGAACCCCGCCAAGGAGGCCGGGCTTCGCCTCGGTGACCGGGTCATCTGCATCGGGCAGACCCGCACCGAGAGCAATGAAGCCGTAAAGGAAGCCCTGGACGCTGCCGAGGGGCAGTCCGTGGAGGTCGTGTATATCCGCAGCGGTGAGCAGAAGCTGACTACCCTGACCCCAGTGTGGGACGGTGCTGCCGGGCAGTGGCGGGCCGGAATGTGGGTGCGGGACTCCTCCGCCGGCGTGGGTACACTGACCTTCGCCGACGAGGAGCTCGGCGTATTTGCGGGACTGGGCCACCCCATCAGCGACAGCGACACCGGCGAAAGCGTTGCCCTGCGCAGCGGCGAGATCGTTCCCTGCGAGATAACCGGCTGCAGTGCCGGAACGGCTGGAAGCCCCGGTGAGTTAAAGGGCCATTTCCTGAGCGCCCACGCCATCGGCACCATCCGCATCAATGGCGAGAACGGCGTCTACGGCACGACGCGCACCCACTTCTCGGGCCAGCTGCGGGAGATCGCGTTCGCGCAGGAAGTCGTCACCGGCCCCGCTGAGATATGGGCTACCATCGAGGGGGAAGCGCCCCGCGCTTACCGCATCCAGATCGAGCGGGTCAGCGACGCCGACCCTCGCCGGAATCTGGTCATCCGGGTGACCGACCCTTCGCTTCTGTCTGCGACCGGCGGCATCGTGCAGGGCATGAGCGGAAGCCCCATCCTCCAAAATGGGCGCCTCGTGGGTGCTGTGACCCATGTTCTGGTCAATGACCCCACCCGAGGCTACGGGATTTTCGCCCAGACGATGCTCGAACAGGCAAAAAACGCCGTTCAAAACGGTACCGAAGCGCAGACCGCAGAATGAACAAGAAGATTTTTGTGAAAATTCCAGAAAATGTAAAAATTTCCTGTTGCAATCCATGGTAAAATATGGTAAAATCTAGACTGTAAAGGGAACTGCACACATTGGAGGAAAGTACGATGGATAAAGTAAGATTTTTGATGTCGGATACCAGTGCGGATGTTACGGCAGCCTGCCGAGAGGCACTGGAGCAAAAAGGCGTAGAAGTGACCGTCGTGGAAAAAGACGGTCTTCAGATTTTGCAGAAGATGCTTGTGGTGCGGCCGCAGGTGGTTTTGCTGGATGCCTTCATGCCCGGGCTGGATGCTCTGGCCGTCAAGCAGAAATATGTCGCCGCCGGCGAAACGCACACCACGTTTTTCGTCACCGGCGCCTTCCAGAGCGAGGAAATGGTCCAGGAGCTGCTGGATGAGGGCTTCGCCTACTACTTTGTCAAACCCTTCGACGAGAATGTCCTTGCCAGCCGGGTGCTCAAAGTCGCCCACGGCCACCAGAAGCGGCTTATCACGGCCAGCGTGGACAGCGACGAGCTGAAGGTCACGGACATTCTGCATCAGATCGGCGTCCCTGCCCACATCAAAGGCTACCAGTTCCTGCGGGATGCCATCCTGCTCACCATGAACGAGCCGGAGTACATCAACGCCGTCACCAAGCGCCTGTACCCGGAGATCGCCAAGAAAAACGGCACCACCGCCAGCCGGGTAGAGCGGGCCATCCGCCACGCCATCGAGGTGGCATGGGACCGTGGCGATGTGGATACCCTGAACAGCTACTTCGGCTACACCATCCACAACCTGCGCGGCAAGCCCACCAACTCGGAGTTCATCGCGATGATCGCCGACAAGATCCGCCTGGATAA
>ERZ1034976.2655-NODE-2655-length-11938-cov-53.043676_pt1 | contig 11938 bp, 17 predicted proteins | sample MGYA00520623_ERZ1034976 | MGnify/ENA primary metagenome ERZ1034976 (study PRJEB33766, sample SAMN09781774) | gut metagenome | biome: gut microbiome | host: Homo sapiens | place: Madagascar | study: EMG produced TPA metagenomics assembly of the PRJNA485056 data... | reverse complement strand
TTTTATCAATCATCAAGAAATAAAAAAGTATGGCAAAGAATCTGAAAGTAACCATTGACTCGGAAGAGTTCAGAAACTCATTCCGACCACACATGCCTCCAAACAGGGAATCGATGGAAGAGACCCCAAAGGAACAGAAAGAGGTTTCGAAGGAAGAACCTCGTCCACCCCAAAATATTGTCTCGACCAAGAACAGCACTTCATTGATGGAGGAATATCAGGAAAGATATATCCGCAGGTCTGAGAATCCAGCACGCTCTGGCAAGATGACATACATCCGAAAGGAGTATCATGAGACCATCATGCGCCTTGTTTCAGTCATGGAACGAGATGATATGTCCTTGTCGGGATACATAGACCATGTGTTGACAGAACATTTCCAAAAGTATGGGGAGGTCATCAAGGAAGTTTACAAAAAGAATAACAACAGAGATATAATCATGTGGTAAATATGGAAGCGGTATTATTAACAATTGCGCTCCTGTATATGATATGGAGTGTGGCGGTATTGGTGTTCGATGCCGATATTTGGTTGAAGAACAAGTTGAAGGCGGACAAGCCAAAATATGAAGCAAAGGAAAGTCCACCTCCACGAGGCGACGATTTCATAGTCAAACATACCTATACGGTTTCTCCAAAAACAGATTCAATGGAGCAAGTGAAACCAAAAGAAGATGGTGAAACAGTAAAGGAAAGTGAAGTAACCTTTGAAGACGATAAACTTCCGAAAAAGTCAGCTCGCATACCAGATGACAAGTTGGACGAGGCATTTACTGATACACGCATCGAGGATGTTGATGTGGAGTTCGACGACTCGGAAGAAGAGCCTACAGTGGAACAGGCAAGTGGCAATAGCTTTGAGGAGATAGACAAGGCAGTCGAAACTGCAACCAAGCCGAATGTCACAAATGAGGAGTGTGTCCATGCAGGCAAGGTGTTTTCGGAAATGGAAGGCAATGAGCTTTTCAACATGATAGCAGAGCGTTCCAAGATTATCAAACGCAGAATAGATGCGTTGATGGAATTGCATATGTCGAACATTTCCTCAGACAAGCCCATGTCTGGAAAAGCAACAAAAGTAATCAAGAAGAAAAAACTTGTTGTTCCTGAAGACTTCAAAGATTTCAATATCAGAGATTTTGTATAACAATAAAAAGTGAAAATTATGACAGACAAAAAAAGGAACAATGGTAAGAGACAAATTCCTTCGATGGATGCCAAGGAGTTTTATGAGATTTTCATGAGAAATCATGATGAGTGCAAGAAGAACATCCATGATTTCGTCACCTTTTACCTGCAAGGACATAAGATAGAACAAACGTCCAAGCCAAAGAAGGAGTTTAAAGTGCCAGATAGCATAGAGGACTTCAATATCCTTGATTTTGTATAACAATAAAATTTAGAGAACAATGGAAAGAAACAGAAAAAGAAAGAATGGTGTGACAAAGGAATACATCAGTATTCAGTCCACTGTAAATGTAACAGTGTCATCCCAAGCAGAAAAGAAAGTTGGGTATATAGACAAGTTTATGTCCAAAGCTGATTTTACCGCAAGAAATGGTAAACAGGTATGCATCAAAGAAGAGACACATGAGCGCATTATGAAGTTTGTGAATGTGGTTGGTAAAGGACAGGCTACTGTAGCAAGTTTCATAGACAACATCATCAACGAGCATTTTGCTATCCATGCTGCCGAAATCAAGGCTGCATTTGATGAGGGACTCAAGGCATATCGCCTCTAACAATAATTTTAAAGTACACCAATGAAAAAGAAAGACTACGGCTAAAATCTCAGCTCGCCACTGAATCCACAAGTCGGCATCATGCCGCATGAGTAAACAAAAGTATCAACCGCCAGCCGGGATCATCCAATCCCCAAGGCACAGACAAAAAACGATTTATGAACAAGAAAAACAGAATCATTCTTCTCGCTGCGATGATTGTCGCAGTCGTATCACAGACATTCGCGCAAGGCAACGACCTCTTCGGACAACGAACCGAACATGAAAAGCACATCGGCGATTGATGTACTTGGGAATAGCTCACCCTTGGAGTCGATCTTTTCTTGTATGGAAATGACCCTTATCACCTTCACCCTGCAAAACTCCAGGAACATCGCCAACTCCCGAACGCCACGCAGCGCATTGCTGAACTTCGAGATGACCAGTTCGTCACCTCGTTCCAGACAATCCATGAGCTGCTTCCATTCCGGGCGTGTCTTCTCTTGGCTTGCACTATCTTCTATGATACGGCAGCAGCCATACTTCTCCATCCAAGCCCGGTCAAAGGTGAATGTGTCATACTGCTCCGAGTTAAATATGTAACCTACTTTTGCCATAGCTATTATACACAGATTTGAAATTTGCCGACAAAGATACTTATATTCCATCAAAGTATAATCATACTCTAATAATTATTCTTGAATGTTAGATGAATGCAATCAATACTTTGCGTAAATGCTGTGCTCATCATGGTCGTGTATAGTATCGTGTTATGCTTGTAATGCTTAAAAATCTGACATGGTTGACACAAAGGCTATGGGATTTACAAATGGATGGGAACAAGAGCCTTTGTGGAGAAAAAGTAGCAACGAAAACTCAGCCGTAGACCTCTTGTCTACGGCTGAGTAAAAACGAGAATTTCAAATGTCACGAATGAAATAATGCCTTCCAATTTCTATAAGGCATCTGTTGCCAATACATTTCCATCTCGCAACACGAAATATGTTCTGCCAGAACTGTATATTATCCGAAAGAAACTGCCTGACGCTACGGGTATGGCATTTTCTCCATCAAACAAAATGACTTTTGTTGCAGTATAAACTAACGCTCCTCTCTGCGTAAGAGTCATCCCTATGAAATCCTCAGGTTCATAAGCAAAAATTTCTTCCGTCCCATTTTCATTAGTTTCATACAATGAATTACCAGCCACGAACCATACAGCATCATTTAACAGTTCTGCACCATAAATATCTGCTGTAGTGGCATACAGGAGTTCCGTATTGTCTGTAGTCAAGTTGTATCTGTACAATAGACTGCCCTCATTCTGATATACAACGAAAAGGAAAGAGGAATCGTTGGCTGCAAACAACCGAAAACTTGCAGTGTCCAATTCTGCAACAAGTGAGCATTTGTCCTTTCCTATATCATATATTTGTGTGCTATTGCGTACATAAGTACGATTTGCGGAAGTTACCACCTGGTCGTACCATAGATTGTCCAGGAATTTCAGATGCTCAAACTCTGGGCATTGCTTTCTGTCCAAAGCACGAAACTCACTACTGTCATTCTCTTTTACAAAAAGACCTGAGCCTGGTATTACCATGAAATTATCATAGTTGAGCTTCGTGGAATCCAAGGTCGCAATTGATTCAAACGCCAAGGTGTCTTTATTGACCGTATCATCCGTTTGTGCCAAGGCACACATCGATATATTATACAAGGCGAACAATACCAGCAATTTCAAGAATTTACAATTCATAATACACAAGTTTTTATTTTCTTAATACCCTACTGCTTTTTACAATATACCAATCGCCACGCTGTACCACAATAAGCGGTGAGCGTCCTTGCGTGCTGAATCCGCCGTTTACGAATCCTACATCATACATTAGTTCACGATTGTAACGCATTACTGCTGCTGTTATTCCAGCATCCTTTGTGCAAAGGCCTGGTTTGATGTCACGCCAAGTAATAATCTCTACACGTTTGTCTTTCGGACAGAAAAAATCATCTTCACTCATAGGTTTAACAGGTCGTACAGGTTTGGCTGGTTGTTTCGGATTGACTGGGCGTATAGGTTTTACTGGATGTTGACGAGTTGGAGGAACTCTGTTTGCAATAGTTTTGGGAGGGAACTGTCCAAGTGGCTTACGGTAAACCACAGGCTGACGCCGTACTGGAGCTTGGGCTATCGGGACACGAGGTGTACGTGGAACACGAGATGGCGGTTCAATACAAGGTCTCTGTCCTGGATTTCGCTGCGGATACTCATTCATTCTGCCATTTCCTCTTGCTTCCCTACCATCATTCCCTGTAGGTGTGCTACGTTGCATGCTACTTATTTGTGCTTTCTGTATATTTCGTCTTTGTGGACGGCTTTCGCCATTGCGTTGGCGCAAATCATCAACTCCATAGTTTTCTTGCAACCGTTGCACTTGCTGTTTATTTTGCTGTAGCCCGAGTTGGGTACGGTTCTCCACTTCTGCTGCCCGCTGTTGCTCCTTCCGTTGCTTAGCCATCACTTCCTCACGGTGTTTCCTTTGTCCCTCGCGTGCGAGGTTTTCAAGGGTATTACCCAGCTTTGCGCTCTCTTCTTTTGACAACACTTGAGCCGAGACAGGCAAAAGAGATATCAAGCCAATGGCTATCAAAATTATTTGTTTCATTGTTTTATACATTAAATTGGTTTATTTTTAAAGAGACAGACATGTTTCTACTGTTACATCAAATTTTTTCTTCTTACGTTCCACTGTCAACACTACTTTTTGATATGGAAGTTTGCTTTTTATCACATCATAAAACTGTTGCGGTGTGGATACTTCATAACCATCGATATGAGTGATAATGTCTCCATTTTTAATACCGGCACGTTCTGCTGGATAGGCAGGTATAGTCTTTTTCACGTTTAAGTTCTTGCTTTCTTGGTTAAGTTCAATCCCCACCACTACTCGTCTCCGAGACTCGTTAAATTGTTTGTGAATATTAACGACATCGGATACAGCTACACCTTCTGCAAGAAGACGCTCCTCTGTGAGGTACTCTATCTTTATTGTTTGCAGAGTATTGAAAACTTTAATATTCTTTGTATTAAAGTTTTCCCAATTTCTTGGACATTTACGTCCTTCTCTAAAAGCCTTTCTCTCTTCCTTGTCCATGTCAAACGGTATTGTCATAGATCCAAATCCTTGACCATACCAGAACCAATTGTCCTCACGCTTGATTTTTGTAAACAAGGTATGGTATTTTAGGTCTTTGTATTTAGGAACGTTATCGCCCTTCACCGTCACCTGCGACAATGACACATCGGCATCCATTTGCCAATCGTTGACTTTACGCAGCTTAAATTCCAAAAGATAGCTGTACTTGCGCGGTGCAAGAACATTGTCAAAAACGGCATCCGCAACCATAGATGTGGCCATTCCCGTCAGATCGCCAACTAACGAGCTGCCGGTGTTACGCGCAGTTTTCAAACCGATAATGCTCGCATAGGTATTGCCATAAGTACGTAACAGACCGTTCAGGAGTGGACTTGGATTCTTCAAATCCTCATTAGAAAATGCTACATATACAGAGTCGTTTGTAAAAGCATATTCCTCTTGAAAAATAACTGGTTTTTCAACAAAACTAAGGAAGCCGGTATAATTTCTTAAAATGAAAACCGGTTTGCCTTCGGATGCTTGCTTAACCTCAAGAATAAAATAAGGCTCACTGTATTCATTCCCTTGCAAATCGCACACCCAAGTTCCTTCAATGGTTTTATCTACTGGCACATAATTTCTTATTTCTTCCAAGTTAGTGCTGAGTGCCGTTACATATTTTTCTTTTTCTGTTTCATCTGAACTTGAAAAATTCACTAGACTTGATATTTGCTTTTTTAGCGTCAGAGTATCGCTTCGCATTGCTGCATATTCTCCGCGTATATAATACAATCGGGCGTAATTGGCATCCGTGGGGTCGGGTGAGAACGATTCATACAAATCAGACAATACCAAAGCCGATTTCATATCACCGTCAGAGTGAAATTTGTCTATTCTCGTCATAAAGTACTTGCATACTGACCTTTTTTGCAAATCAGACAAGCCTCCGTAATAAATAGACAGTCCAGTTAAAGCCGTTTCGCCACCTGTTCCATTGGTTTTCTCGGATATGTACTTGTCGACAAGTTGTTCTATACGTGTCAGATTTAATGAGTTGCCAGACGCTTTCTTCTGGGCGAAAACGATTCCAAAAGAAAAAAGGAAAATGAGAATGAGTCCCAATAGTCTCAGTCGTTTCATAGTGTAGTGTTTTAATTGAAATATTTTCTTCTGCTGAAGTGGAAACATATAAAAAGGCGTGCAACCGTTCCGAACTTGTCTCTTATGTTGGTTACCGCCAAGTGACCTATCCTATAACAAGCGCAGAACAGTCCACGCCTTATGAGCGTGAACCTTCTTACTGCTTGTTCCCATAGGATGAATGATTGGCGGTATTCACATAAGAGAGAACAAGAGCTAAAAGCTCAATATCCAAAAAGTATAGAACGGAAACGCTTTGTTAAAGATTTTGAGGTAAACCTCATTTTATATCCCTGTTGAGGAAAGGCTATTCTAAGAATAGCTCAATCCTTGGCGTTTCATTCTTTTGTAATGTCTGTTTCTTATCTTTAAATTTAAATGTTCGACAATATGTTCTGTGGTTCAACAACGGACAAAAATCCAATGTGAGACTATACTTTCGCAAAGTTAATGATTCTTGTGTTAAGAAACAACAACCAATGCAATAAATTTCACTTTTGCAGGCCGATTTTTAGAAAGTTGCCTGATTTCATATGGAAAGTTGCCTGATTTCTACAAGAAAGTTGCCAACTTTCTAAAAATAGTCATCTGAAAATTTGGCGAAGCGAATAACTTTCGCTACATTTGCGGTAACTACAATTTCACACATATTTAGAGCGCAGGAAACAAAGCAAAGGAAGAGGTTCTTTGCGCCTGTGATGGTTGAGCAAAAGGAAGTTTTTGTTTAACAATTAAAATATGTGTCTTATGAAAAGATTTATCAAGAACAATCAATGGGGCAGACGCAAGACACCCCTATGGAAACAGTTTAGTGTAAAAACTCCTGGTGAACCAATCGTCAAGACCTCATTGGGTGTTGGTGTTACACGTGTACGCATTCTGAAAAAATCAGAAATAGAAGAACTTCGCCAAAAAGGCTATACCGTTGAAATCATCCGAAAAATCCAGTCTCGTCAGCCACGCAGTGCTGCTGACATTATATTCAAAAAGGAAACGTGGCAAGAACACTCCTCAACATTTACTGTAATAGACCCGATAACACCGCCTCTTCATATAGAAGAAGGCGAAGACTCTTCTATTCTCGGCAGTTGCATAATTACGAATGTTCCAGAAGAATACAAAAGACACAGAAGGAATGGGGCTCATTTACCTATTGGGCCTATTAAGAAATCCAAGAAGAAACATGGGAATAAGTGCAAGCGCAAAAGCACCAAGAAAGAACTTGAAGAGGAATACCTCGTTTTGGTAAAGGCGCATGCTGAATTAACAAAAAGACTGGCTGACTTCGGAAAGAAAATACATGATGCTTTACCGGATGACGAAACAGGAATACCTGTATATAATCTTTTCAGACCTTTTGTTGACGAAAACAAATTGTCGGATTGCTTTCTGTATATCTTCCAAAAGTTCTTTGGCGCATTGCCGACAGAAACACTTGATGGGTATTACAAGAAGCCTATCGACCTGATAGCTTACTTGTTCATTCTTGTGGAATGGGAAAGGTTGGCCAATTATATTTTCAGCGAGAAATGTAAAAAGCCATTCTTTGAGTTCGTCAAAGAGAAAGTTCTTGTAGAGAAATTAGACACAACCGAGCGCACTTTCCACAATCGCCTTACAGTGACAATGGGCGATTTTCGCAACAATCTTATGAAAGAACCTATTTCAAGCAACTTCAAGGGAGAGCGTTGGAAGAAAGACTTCTTTATTAAGGATTTTCTAAAGGTGGTTGAAATTTTCCACGGGACTGAATATTATCAAGAATTAGCGAAGCGCAAACATGCTTAGTGAAAGTCCTTTTATAACGCCATTTTGAGGTGAACTGCATACATAGTGTGGTTCACCTTTGTTTTTCCACGCCACTTTCCCGTTTTTCCATACGCTTGATTTCGCTCTACCAATGTTGTACTTTTGCATCAGACATCCGATAAAAGGTTGTCCGCTTGCAAGCACGCTATCCATGATAGCAACGAGAATTGTAAACATGTACAACATCTAAAAATCAAAGTATTATGGCAAAGTTAATCACAAAGAAGTACAAGAACAATAACAAGAGTTCTGCTGCATACGGCAGATGGTACGGACGCTTCGTCTACACTGAAACCCTCTCTACGGAGGAGTTTGCACAGCACATCAGCAACCACGGTTCACCTTTCGATCGTGCAACTATCCTCGGCGTATTGATGGCAGCTTGCGACTGTCTCGTGGAGCTTGTGAAAGACTCCAAGCGTGTGCGTTTCGGAGACCTTGGTACGTTCTATCTGAGTCCTGAGACCTACGGCAGCCCTACTGAAAAGGAGTTCACTGCCGACAATGTGATGAAAGTACACCTCCGTTTCTGGCCGAACCAAAAGCGTTCGTATGCATTGGATTCTGTTTCAATACGTAAGGTTGCATCGTTTGTAGACATCAACCAACTGAACGATAAACCTGTCGACACAGACGGCAAGGAATAATTGGAATACATCAACTAACATTTTCGGTAGCCACCTTTTATATGTGGTGGCTACTGAATTAAAAAACAACATTTATGGCAATCAAGAAATACAGACATACAAAATTGCACCTTGCAGCCTCGTTCATACTGGCTGTGCTTGGTGTAGGGTTAATAATCTCCGCCATGTTCATTCCCCCAAAAGGTTACATCGACCCAACTGTATTGACAGCTTTTGGTGAACTGCTTACTTTCAGTGCTGCCTTGGCAGGATTGGATTATCACAGCGGAAAAGTATCAAACAACAAAAACGAAGAATCATGAGAACAGTAACACTTATCATTATACACTGCTCTGCCGTTCGTCCCAACCAACTGAGTTCGGCAAAAGACATTACACAATGGCACAAGGCTCGCGGTTGGCGCACAATCGGCTATCACTATATTGTCCGTCATGACGGAACAGTTGAAAACGGCAGACCTATTGAACAGATTGGTGCCCACTGCGTGAACTACAACAGGTATTCCATCGGCATTTGCTATGAGGGAGGCTTAGACGCAGTCGGAAACCCCAAGGACACAAGAACGGATGCACAGAAAACTGCCATACGGCAATTGATTATGCACCTAAAGAAAACATATCCGCTGGCTGTTATTGTCGGTCATCGTGACTTGAACCCACAAAAGGCTTGCCCTTGCTTCAATGCGGTTTCTGAATATAGGGATTTGCAACCATAGTTTCTAAGTTGTTGGTTCTTAGTCGTAAAGCATCCTGAAAGAATTGATAGTTGTCTCGTATCGTTCGGTGTTTATGTCGAACGATACGAGCTTTTTATACCGAACGAAGTGAATGTGTGTATTGAATGGTGTAAGGTGTAAGACTTCTATTAAAAAGATAGTCCTACACCTTATTATATATGCAGTTATTTTATGATTTCTGCAATATATCCTATTATTGAATCTGCTATATCCAATGGTTTAGTATCATCAACGTCAAAAGTTTGTCCATCCACAAAAATACATTTGAGTATTGTACCCGTATATTTCAATGTGCAAATCATATTTTCGTTATGCGTGATAGCTAAAGATTTATGGCTCGCGATATTTGGTTGAATGGCAACATTGGTACGTAGCTTTTCTGCCAATAGTAATCTGATTTCTGCAAACTTTTGCAGCAAACGGAAGAAATATATAGCCTTGAACACTTCTGTGTAATTGGCAATCTCATTTTCAATAGGCTCGTATTTACATGCCTTGATAGAGAAGTCTATTGCCTTTTCCCTGTTTGTTTGGCTTTTCAATATGCTCTCACGGAATTGGCTATTCTTCTGATAATAGCGAGCCGTCTTCTCGTATTTCGGCAATACGCTCTCAATGGCTGGACGCAAAGCCTCGTATGTCTCGAAGTTGGTTCGTGCAAACTTGTCCATGAGGTGATAAAGAAACCAAATCTCGATGCAAGGGTGACTCTCGATGAAAATCACTCCTTGTTTCTTGTATTTCTCCTTTGCTTCTTGATAAATGGCATATTGCGCTTTGTTCTTGGCCAAGGTATCGGTGTCGATGACGAGAAATATCGCATCGGCACGTTCTTGTGGGTTCTTGCGAAGTTCCTTGTCTATGAGCTTCAAGTTCTGCTTATATGAGCTACGGCTGTTCTTTGGAATGTCCGGCTCCATAGAGAACTTGAAACGGTTGTTGGTGCGCAACCATTCAAAATAGTACCATTCCGTAAAACCCTCACAATAGATTTTGACGGTATATTCAAGCGGTCTCTGTTCCATGCTGACCTCCTTTCTTATTCGTCAATAAATATACTGCCCAACTGAGGCTTCGCTCCCAACTTTCCAGCTCTGTAAGCATTGAGGATGGACACTTCCTTATGAAGACCGAAATCCTTGGCACGATAAATCTCTGTCGCTCCCGATTCGTTCTTGCTGGCAAAATACACCATATCCCTGCGGATGAAATCCTCGTCAAGGAGCATAAGACTATGGGTAGAGAATATCAATTGTGCTCTATCCGAGTTGACAAGGAATGTCTTGATAATATGGGTGAACAAGTCGTAATGCAGCGAGTTTTCCAACTCGTCACACAGCAATATCTGATTGTTTCTTATTAAAGTGAAAAGCAGGGCAGACAAACCGTACATACGGTTGGTACCTTCCGATTCCACCATATTGGAAAGACTTCCCGTATAAAAAGGTGTCTTGTGGGTGAAGAACAGCTCTTCTGTAGATATGCTCTTGTCCTGTGGCTCCGGGATATGTAAGATTTTTGCAATCTTTCTGAACTTCTCCATTGCTTCCTCAGAAACCTCACCTTTTTCTTCCTTGATGTAAATGTCGGAAATGTTGAAATCAGCCTTTTCAAGCATCTCGCAGATAAACTTCTTGCTGTCAGCATCCAATCTTACCACATCGTTAGCCAACTGTCCAAGATTATCATTCTTGCTGAGCAAAGGCATGAACTCGCTTTCAAAATAATTGAAAACCTTGTCAAGTTCAACATTCTTCTCAACGTTTGCATTCTTATAGGTTGTGAGTACCGTAGCATTGGAAATACAATTTGACTCTATGAACAGTTTCTGTGTTGCAGACAACTTCAGCAATGGACCGAAAGAAATTGAAGAGTTACTCTTGTCCTCATTCCATGTACGCTCATAAAAGAGCGCACGGCGGTTATTGGGATAGAAGTACAGTTCTTCCTTATAAATCTTTTGGTTGTTCAAGACAACGGAATATTCATATCTGACATCACCAATATAGAAAATCAATTCAAATGATGAATTTTGGTTTCGGCTATCCTCATCCATCATGAATGGTGTCAGTCCAGTGCCTGTACCAGGTTTCTTGGAACGACTCGCAGCCAAATAAAAAATGAACCAAGCCAAAGCTTTGAGGATGTTGCTCTTGCCAGATGCGTTTGGTCCATAAACAACACCCAACTTGGAAATGCGAACACCTTTTATTTTAACAACAGCGTAGTCTTCATACGTTTTGTCAGCAGAAGCCGTAAAATCCAGCGTCTGCTCTTCTCTTATCGAAAGGAAGTTCTTTACTTTAAATTGTAATATCATATCTTTCGTGCTTAAATTCGTAATTCTTTTGCAAAAATACAAATAAAAGACGAGATGTATGGTTTTTTTGGCATTAAATTTAAGATTATTTTTCAGAAAATCAGATATAACGTAGAAATAAGCCTTTCAAGCATCGCAGATAAGGGCAAGACGGTTTCTTTTGATAAAATAGGCTGCACCTCGGCAATTGAAGCAAGCTTCATTGCGCTCGGTTTGCACTATTTTTGCCACTTTCTTTTCCGCTCCTCGGCTCATGAAAGAAAGTGCAAGGCGAGCGCAATCAGGCTCGCTTGAAATTGCCGAGCCGCAGCCTTTCTTATATAAAGAAAGTGGCGGAACGAATTTTCATCGCTCCGCCGATATGGATTTCATGTCGTTGCAACCATTCGTTGCTCTATAAGTCTTGCATTGCTGTTCACCAAGTTGAT
>ERZ1034976.2654-NODE-2654-length-11940-cov-3.665713_pt1 | contig 11940 bp, 9 predicted proteins | sample MGYA00520623_ERZ1034976 | MGnify/ENA primary metagenome ERZ1034976 (study PRJEB33766, sample SAMN09781774) | gut metagenome | biome: gut microbiome | host: Homo sapiens | place: Madagascar | study: EMG produced TPA metagenomics assembly of the PRJNA485056 data... | reverse complement strand
TTATACAGCTGATGAAATATCTCACCGTTTACAATTCGACCGCTGTCTTCAAAATCTGGACAATATTCCCCATTTATAAGTTTCGTTGTTAAGAGCACATAATCTCCATCCCCATGTGCAATTCCAGAACGATTTCCTTGAAGAACTGCTTTCTCTCCATAATCTACCTCTAATGTAAATAGCGTATCGTTTGGAATCTGAACCGCCGCATAAACTGTGTCTAATTCCACTGTATCTACTTCCATTGGCTTTGCTGTAATACGCTCTGGACTAACCCGATATTTTTGGATTGCTTTTTCGCTGATCGGCCACATTTCACCTACAATTCCCGTCACCACATAACCTGTATCATTCACTTTTTCATAGGCATCTTCTAAGCAATTATACACAATCCCCGGTTGACCTACCACATTGTACACTTGCTTAGAATCTGCAGTCTGAATTTTTGCTCGATACGATTTATTTGTGTAAAATCTCCATTCGGTTGAATTATTTGTAATCCACTGAATGTTTTCGCTAATGTTCATAGTGTCATCTCCCTCTTGATAGTACATGGTTGATTATGGTGTCCCATTCTTTCTGTTTCTATCACATTTTTCAGCCGCTTCCTTTCCAGATATGCCAGAAAAAATTATATCCATAATTCCTGAACCATAGATATCGAATATGATTGCTGGATAATAAATGCTTTGCTTAATCACTTCAACAGAAGGCAGGATGTCTTTACAGCAAATATAGGTCTTAAAACGAACTTCCCCATCTCGATAGTCAAATTCAAAATTCCCCATATTCATGCCATAGTTTACACGACAAATAAATTCCGCCATATTTGCCATCATCTTAGGATTTCCTTCATCTGCCCCCAATGGACTAATTGCATAGACAATGTAAGCATCCTGCTTAATGTCCATCACATAATTGACTCTTTTGAGTGCTCCCTTAAGGCTCAAAATGAACTGAAAAAGACCAGTTTCTTCATGAAAGGAAAACTTCCAACCATCTTCCGTCAAAAAGTCTGTGATTCTACTTGCAATTTCGCCCGAATAGATTCTTTCTTTCACACGATTAGCCCTCCTATTTAAAATTATAATTTGTTTTCAAGACGCCCAATCTTTCAAGATTGTTCCCTTTTGACATCTTTATTATAACATGCGTAATTTTTTCTGTTTTTAGGGGGGGAACTAATTTTATAAAATGTTTCTTTGCAACAAAAAAAGACGGTTCTACTGAAAATAGAACCCGTCCTTTTTCTATCTGTTTCCTATGCAATGGAAAACATTATGCCTTTTTCTCTGAAATCAAATGAATAAATTCACCCACATTTTTTATAGATACGACCTCTTGCAAGCTGAATTTCACACCAAATTCATCCTGAATTGCACTAATCAACTGAATATGTGCCAAAGAATCCCAGTCTTCAATATCTTTTGCTGTCATATCGTCAAAAATTTCAATAGATGGATCATCGAACACATCTCTGAAAACTGTCTGTACACGCTCTTTTATCAAAAGTCACACCTCCTTCAAGACATATTCCATAAATCGGTTGATTTCTTCAAAATATCGCTTCTCATCCGTCTGCAAAAAATAATGATTTCCTGGGAATACATGATACTCCACTGGATAGATGCAATATTTTTCCCAATCTTGTATAGTATCAATCGGAAACCGATCATCTTCTTCCCCATAAAGAACATCTAACCTTATCGGTAACTGAAATGCAGGATTCCCCATTTGATAATTATCATATAAAACGGAATCAAATCGAATAGGATTTAAAATTAAGTCGATTACGAATTTGCGAACATTTTCATTCTTCATCTGAGGATCAATTTGATTGTTTTCTATCAAATAATCCAACAACTGATCATCTGATCGTTGATCCAGATGTTCCGAAGCAATCCGATTTGGGGCACCATGCCCAGAAATAATCAATGCCTTCGGCAATTCAAACTCATTTTTCTCCGCAATCATTCGTGTTAACTCATAAGCAATCAAAGCTCCGATACAATGTCCCGATAAAAAATAAGGAACATGATCCACAGCATCTTGCTTGATTGTACCATATAGATATGTAAGAAGTTCCTCTAACGTCTTGCAAAATGGCTTTTGAATGTTTTGTCCATGGCCAGGATAATCTAAGACTTTGACATTTATTTCACTATCTATATAGTTACAAATATTTTTGTAAGTTAGAGAACTTGCTCCAGCATGTGGAAAATAATAAAGGTTTGCTTTCAAATGTTTCCTCTCTTTTCTTTTAAGGACTTCTTATTCTTGAAACTTCTTAAGCATAATTGCTGCATTATGGCCGCCAAATCCAAAGGAAGCAGAAACAGCACAGTGCACCGGCAATGTTCTTGTTTCCGATGTAATATTTAAATTGTCCATGATGGTTTTCGTCATGCTACCATGTACCCGATTCTGTTGAATCGTATCTGCACAAACCATCACTTCCAATGTTCCGCTTGCTCCCAATGTATGCCCTAACAACGATTTTGTAGCACTAATTGCCGGCTGCTGATTTCGATCTCCAAAAATTTCTTGAATTACCATTGATTCTACAGCATCATTTAATACTGTACCCGTTGCGTGTGCGTTATAGTAATCCACCTTTTTGTCTTTTACCAACTTTTTCAGCATCTGTTTGACAATTGCTCCATCTTTCGGCATAGAAATGATATTAAATCCATCACTGGCACTTTCAAATCCAACAATTTCTGCATAAATTTTTGCATTCCGCTTTTTTGCATGCTCTAATTCTTCTAATACTACAACTGCTGCTGCACCTTCACAAAAAAGGAATCCACTTCTTTCCTGAGAAAATGGAAGAGAAAATCCATCTTCATCCATGGTAACTGCTCGAAGATGTTCAAACCCTTTTAATAATGTAAGATTGCGATCAGTCAATGCATCACTTCCACCACATAAAGCCATATCACATTTTCCATTTAAAATGCTTTCATAGCCCATTCCAACAGTTTCTGTCCCAGAAGCACACGCCATACTGATCGTTGCAGATTTCCCATGAGTTCCCTGCAAAATAGAAATCCATGCAGCAATGGAACTCTGCATCGCTTTTGGAATTCCAGCAGAATCCATTTTATAAGTTTCATTCAATTTTAAAATCTGGTCACTAATGTCTGGCATAGGAGGTGCTCCAACACCCATAAAGACATGCGTATCTGGATCTGCTTCTTCTAATTTGGCATCTTTCATTGCAAGTGTTGCTGCAATGGCTGCCCAGTATGTTGCAACCCCACCTCTTGCACGCAAAATTCGAAACTGTTTTTGATACTGTTCTTCATTTTCAATCACTGGTGCTGAGATGCAGTAACGACTTTTCAATTTTTGTCTTGCGGGGGTGTTTCGTTCAATCTCTTTGCGATTGATTTGTTTCTCACAGAGCTTTTGAAAAACCTCTTCATGATCGCAACCCAACGAGCAAACAGGAGCCATTCCAGTAATTACAACTCTTCTCATTGTACAGTACCCTCTTTTTTCTGCAATTCTTCCACTTTTGCAACAATATCCTTCACGGTACGAATTCCGATTGTATCCTCGTTTGCAATCTTAATATCAAATTCCTCTTCCAGTCTGCCAACAATTAACGCCATATCTAAGGAATCTACTCCCAAATCAATAGCCAGATTGGTGTTTTCATTGATTTCCACATCTTCGTCAATCATAACATCAATCTCATCTCTAATAATTGCAATAATCTGATCCATATTGTTCATCATACATATTCCTTTCTACGCTTTATTACCAATATTAATTATCATTTTTCCATCAGGAGCAGTTCCTTCATATAGCATTTGATGTGCCAACGGAAGCTCTTCCCATGGAAAAATTTTACCAATATAAGGGCGAATGGTGCTGTTTTCTACAATCCTTGCGAATGCATCATAATCTTCCGGTGTTCCGGAATGACTTCCTTGAATTCGCTTTTGTCCCAGCCATAAATACCGAAGGTCAATATCTGCTTGATAAGAAGAAGTTGCCCCACAAGTCACAACCATTCCATTTCGGTCACAAACAAACAACGATGTCGGCATTGTATCTCTTCCTGGATGTTCTATGACAATGGCAGGAGATTTTTTCTCACCAACAATTTTCCAAATCGCTCGTTTAAATTTCATTGCCTCATAAGTCCAGACTTTCTGTTTTTCTGGATTTAAATAATCATCCAAACTACCCCAATGATGGTATTTTTTTCGGTTAATGTATCCCTTTGCACCTAATTTCATGCAAATAGCTCCACGTTCTTCACTGGAAACAACAGCAATCGGAATTGCACCATAATAGGCTGCAATTTGAATCGCCATGCTACCAACACTTCCTGTTCCCCCATAAATGAGGACAACGTCCCCTTTTTTTACAGTATTCGGAACCCAGTGCGTCATCATACGATATACCGCAACACCCGCAGCTGTAAAGGAAGATGCTTCTGCCCAACTCATTCCTTTTGGAATATGAGCACATTGAATATCCATAACCTTGCTAAATTGTGCAAACGCACCCCAATTGCTTTCATATCCCCAAACACGGTAAGTCGGGCTGTTAATTGGATCTTCCCCTGCTTGAATTCGTTTGCAATTGACATCAAATTGAGAAGCACCAACCGTTACAAAATCGCCGACCTGAAATTGATGAACATCTTCTCCGACTGCATACACAATGCCAGCAGACTCTGATCCGCAAATCTGAAACGGCTGTTTTTCATCTCCATAATCCCCATTTCCAGCAATTACATTCTTTGGTTTTCCCAAAGCAGCCCAAATACCATTGTAATTGATGCCCGCACACATATTTGCAACAACTAACTCATGTCTTCCTGGAGATGGAAGATCCACGACTTCTTGTTGAAATGCCTGCATAGGTACACCCAATCGCTCTGTACGAATTGTCCACGCAATCATTTTTTCCGGCAACACCCCGAGAGGAGGAAGTTCTCCAATTGGAAACAATTCTTTTGTCCGCATCTCCATAGCAACTCTCCTTTTTGATTGTTATAGATGGAATTAAAATCCAATCATTCTTTTCTTCATAACATCTCGCTTCAGCAATCGCTTTCGATCCACAGAACCATCCAATCTTCTTGGAATCTTTTCAATCTTGTGGAACGTAGCTTCTTGCAGTTCAACTGGGAAACTTTGATTGGAACAATTATCTTTTGAAAGAATCGTATTTGCTACATAGTATACTAATAGCTGATTCTTTTTCTCATCAAAAATTACACAAGCATCGGAAATTTCTGTCTGCTCCAGCAACAAGGATTCCATGCGATCTAAATTGCATAACTTTCCGTTGAAGAATACACAAAAATCCGCCTTTCCCAATACCAGAAGAGAACCATCTTCCTCATAGTAACCCATATATCCAGTTTCATAACAAGAAATTCCATGAATCAAGAGCGATGTCTGTCCATTGGTAACATCTGTTGCATCCATTGGAACTGCAGCAATTTTGCCCGGTACGCTATTCGGACAAATCATTTTTTGATCATTCCAAACAAGAAAGCCCCTAATGTCTTTCTTATCGGATAACAGCTGTTCATTCATGTTCTTGCTGTTTTCCGACAATTTTTCTGTAATCAAACAATCCGTTGCGAGGAAAGAACAATTTTCTAATTTCCATGCTGATTTCTGATTGCTTAAAGTTTGAATGCCAGAAAGAAATCGATTTGCCATTTCTGTTATCATTTTCTCTGAAAACAGTTCTTTTACATAACTCCAACTAACGGAAACTTCACCATTGCAACGTGTGATCACAACATCCAACCATACCTGACTGGTATGTGCCTGAAAATAAACACGATGCAAGTATTGCTGCTGATATTTTGGAAAATCTAATAACGAAGTGAACACAATCGGAGAATTCACATCTAATTGCCCTGTTTGTGCTGCCAATTCATTCATCAAATCCATGCCATAGAAATCACTATACTGAACACGTTCTAAAATCTGCTCCTGATTTTTTAATGCCATTTGCAGGAATGACTCTGATTCTTGATGTTGGAACAGGAACAACAAGAACGAAGAACAATTTCCAATAATATCATCAAACGTAACCGCATCAAAAAAACGCTTTTGAATTGGCATATTCATATTAAACGTGGATACCTGACTCCACTGTGAAAGAACCAACCCAAATAAAGAATACAGTGCATTGGCAGAAGTAACTTTATAAGCAGTACACTGCTGCTCAAACTGATTCCATACTTCTTCCGAAATTCTGGTATCAATTTCTTCAATGTGCGGAGAAAAAACCATTTGTGGATCTGTCAACAAGGAGAAAACTGGAGTTTGACGAATACTTGAAAATTGACTTTCCCAATATTGCTTACTCTTTTCATAGTGTTCTTCTTTTTTAGCCGCTTCTAAATACTGATTAAAATCACGGAACAAATGCTTTGGTGCTTTCAATTGCTTTGTCGGGGCTGCATAAATTTCATCCAATTCATGCAGCATCATTTCCTGACTCCAACCATCTGCCAACATGCCATCTAAATACAAGAAAAATACAGCCTGTGTTTTAGAAATCTGAATAAGCTTCATCTGTGCAAGAGATTCGGCTGCCATGTTTGGGCGAGCTTCTTCCAATTTTAAGCGTGTTTCCTGTATTTTCTGCTGCTTTTCCAATTCTGTCTTTTCAGAAACATCTTCAAACCTGAGCAGTTTTGCAGTTATTTGTTCTTCCGGCAAAATTTGTTCCGTTCCATCTTCATAAACACGCACACGCAGTAAATCATGCCGATTCCACAAGACTTGCAATGCCTTTATAAATCGTTCTAATTGAAATGATTCACACAAAATCTCATTATACATATGTGTTGGAATTGTTCCCAATGGCAAATGTGTGTTCCGTCCCACCAAATAAGCAGCCTGCATTTGATTCAGTGCGAATGGTTCATAACGCTGTGCAAAGTTTGCTTGCAGTTCTTCTTTTTGTTGATGATTTTCCTTCTTTTTCTGAGAAATAAAGGCCAGAAATCCCCCAAATGTTTCTGTATTCAAAAAGTCTGCAAAATTTACATCCACCTGAACTTGTTCCTTTATTTTTTTCAGCATAATCATCGCCAAAATAGAATGTCCGCCAAGTCCATTAAATGTTGCTGTTTCTTCAAAATCCGAATCAACATCCAAAATGTCTGCCCAAATTTCACGAACTTGTTGTTCTAAGGAGTTTTCTTTTCCCTCTGCCTTCTTTGTATGTTCATGGGTACGATCTAATAGTTCAAACAATTGATTTCGGTCGATTTTTCCATTTTGATTCAATGGAATCTGCTGTAAACGAATCCATTTTGAAGGAATCATATATTCTGGAAGCGTCTGATTTAAATGAGAAACAAAGAAAGAACGAGAAAACGCTTCTGAAGAATTGGTACAGTAAAAACAAACAATATATGGATTTTCATGATGATCGTTGTAAAGCACAGCACAATCTACAATCTCATCAATTTCCAGCACATAATGCTTAATTTCATCCAACTCAATTCGATAACCACGATGTTTGATTTGAAAGTCCATTCTTCCGAAGCACAACAAATCTCCATCATCTGTCCATTCTCCAATATCTCCAGTACGATACATTTTTTGTGATGGATCTAAAACAGATGGCACAAATCGCTTTTTTGTTTCTTCTTCATTATTAATATAACCTGAAGACAGATTTGCTCCTAAAATGCAAATTTCTCCCTGTTCTCCTGTATCTGCAATCGTTCCATCTTCTCGAATAATCAAAATTTTTGTATTGTCAATCGGAGCACCAATTGGAATATTTTCAGTCTGTTCTGTTATCTTTCCGAATGTAACCAAAACAGTTGCCTCTGTAGGGCCATACATATTGTAAATTTCATAACTCTTTGGCTTGAATTTTACCATCTTTTCGCCAATTACAAACAGCTTTTTCAAGACCGGATTTTCTTCTTCCAAAAACAAATGATAAAGAGCGGTTGTCATTGTCTGCATGGTAATTCCATTTTCTATCATGTACTGGTTAATCGAATGAATATCCTGCTTTACTGCATCCGGTATCGAATAAACACAAGCCCCAGATAAGAAAAATGGAAACATATCCATAATAGAAACGTCAAAGCAAAAACTCTGTATCGCACAAGTACGATCATCCATATGGATATCGCACAGTCTTTGAATACTCCAACAAAAGTTCAATAATGCTCGTTCTGGAATCTTTACGCCCTTTGGATTTCCAGTCGATCCAGAAGTATGAATAATATATATAGTATGCTCAAGATCCACAACCACTTTTCGATATTCCATTGGCATTTTTTTCATTTCTTCCACAGAGCGAACAAAAATCTTCTGCTCTGGCAGGTGGCATTCTGCAGCAATTTCTTTTGCGGATTCTAAATTTTCTTGATCTGTCAACAGAAAATCAGCCTGCACATTGTTCAAAATTCTACAATTGCGAGATGCAGGTGCGTGAATATCCATTGGCACATACGTCATACCGGCTTTTAAAATACCAATGATATAACAAAAACGTTCTACATGACTGCCAACATAGACACAAATGTTTCCATCCGTAATTTGTTCCCTATGATCCAAAAGGAAATTGCAGACTGCATTGGAATATTGATCCAATTGTTCATAGGTCAATTGCTGTTTCTCATCCACCGCTGCAATTCGATTTGGATATTTCAAAGCAGTCTGATGTAAAATTACACTCAAATTTTCATGATAATCGATTTCTATATCGGTATCATTCCATTTCAAAATATCATGTATCACCGCTGAACCCTCCATTTTTTACTTTTCTTGAAGATAAGAAATAGAATCACGAATGTCCATGCAAATTCTGGGAAGATTTTGTGCAAGATAAAAATGATCCCCAGAATATTGCTGATATAAAACACGAGAATTCGTATAATGTTCCCAGTCATGCATTTTTTCCAAATTCTCCATTGGATCACAGTCCCCACACATTGCAACAATGGGGCACTGAATCTTCTTTTTTGAAATTTTATATTTTTCGATTACATCAAAATCCGCCCGTAAAATTTTCATGTAGATAGCCCGAAATTCTGGGAACTTCAAAATTCCACTATTTTTATCAACAGCACCATATTTTGCTACACGATCAAAAAATGCATCTTCACTCAGATTATTACAACTTTCAAATTCACAATCCTTTTCCGCTGATGTAGCAGAAATAAAGCAAACTTGTGGAAAAACTTGTAGCTGTTCTAATCTCTTCGCTACTTCAAATCCCAAAATTCCACCCATACTGTGCCCAAAAATAGAGAAATTTCCAGTCTGCAAATAGGGCAATAATGCCGTTACGACTTGATCTACAATTTCTGTACAACTGTGTAGCAACGCTTCTCTTACACGATTTTCCCTTCCCGGTAATTGAACAGGAAGAATTTCAATTTCTGTTCCCATTTGCTTTTGCCATCGTGCATAATAAGAAGCACCTCCCCCAGCATAGGGAAAACATAACAACTTATATCCATTCTCTGTTACACGACTCTCATATTTTACATATGGTGTTTGTAATTCCATTTTCAATCCTCTTTCCATGCATAAACATCAAAATACTCATCCAATTCATTTTCAAAGGGAGTTGCAAATACCTGATATCCGTATTTTTCAAACAATTTACAAACATCCTCAATATAAAGAAGTGGTTCTGATGTTTCCACAGATTCTTCTTCATATTTTTTCATGACACACTCATATAGCAATTTATTTTTGATTTTTTTCATATGAAGCGGAGCAGATGGATGCTGCTGAATTAATTCTTCTAATTCAGATAATTGTTTTCCAAATCCATCTAATTCCACATATGAACGCACTGGAGCAACATCTAAGTAAAGTGCTGCATCAAAACGAAACAGATTCATTTCTGTTGGGTTGCTGCCACGCTTTGCATAAATGTCTATTTTCTTAACTCGTTCAAATTTTCCCTTTAATCCATTTAGATATTTTTTGTCAATATAAAATTCGAAATCAAATTTTTTTCTTCTTTGTATCTTCTTTTCTGCTACCGTTTCTGGATGTTCAAAAGACTCTACCGATCGATAAAAATATTCCTGGAATGTCTTTGACTTCATATCACCCAAAAAAATTTTTCCGCCATAACCAACTTTATCAATCATCATTTTTATATAGCTTTGAAATGTATCCGCTGGTCCCATATACTGTGTAGCAGAATTGATCAATGCTAAATCAAATGCTGTATCCGGAATCATAGATAGTTTGTTTGCTTCTTTTTCGTACAAAGAAACCTTTTTCTTTTCCTGTTCTGTTAGTTCGTTTTTGATAAACTGAATGCCTGCTTCTGCCACATCTAACCCTACATAACGATTTATGTGGCTCAGAATAGAAAATAAAATCATTCCCGTTCCACAAGCGACTTCTAATACTGATTCTGGAGCAAAAGAAAGAAGAATCTTTGCTGTATCATCTCTCCATTCCCGCATTTCCTCTTTTGAATATGGTTGTCCGGTAAAAGAACAATTCCAACCGATGGAATTTAACCGGTGATCCTCAGAAAATTTTTGTGTCATCTGATAATAATTATTATAAATTTCCTTAATAATTGAAACATCCATAAAAATTCCTCTTTTTCTCATTTCAATTCAATTGGAATCATCCATCCACACTGAAAAAAGCATACAGTGTGGATCGATAATTTCTAGATTTTCTATTTTTATTCTTTTCTGACGTCTTTCAAAGATTCTACCATGTCCTCCTTAAAAGCTTTTCTCTTTAAAAGGAACAGAGAAAATTGATAAGCAACCCATAGCAGCAAAAAGGCGATGATTATCGTAACAGGATTGATATGTACACTGAACGTCATGCCATACTGTGCGATTTCTTTTCGATATTGATGAGAACTAAATGCATATGCAATCGGCATTCCAATCAAAAATCCTAAAACTACAAGAATGTGATTGGTGTTTAAAACCATTCTGCTGATTTCTCTCTTTCTCAATCCTAAAATTTTCAAAAGTACAATCGTAGAGCGATTTTCATTTACTACCATATCTACAATCAAATACAGAACAAATACAGCCAACAGGAATCCCACTGCTTCGATAATATAGATAACAGACATAATCGGTTCCATAAGAGCTTCTAATGACTCCTGAGAAGACCCAGTGTTCACAGTCATTGTAACATCTTCGTCTTTCAAGTTATCCAATTTTTCAGAACTTACAATTACATTAAAATTGTCTTCTGCAACATCCATAATCTCTGCAGCATTTTTCTTTCCTGTATACAAATATGGATGCATATCATCTTTAATAATACCAGATATCTTTACTTCATATTCTTTTAATGTAACACTATTCCTAAATCGAAGCGTATCCCCACAATCTACATGGAAGGTTTGAGATGCTGCATAGGTTAAATAATACTGATTATCATTCCATGCGTCCCCTTCCATTGTGTCCGTTTCAAAGCAAGAACTATCTTTATCAATTCCCATCAATGTCAGCTGGGTATCAATGTTTTCCACTTCATAAGTGTATGTTAACAGCCCTTCACCTTTTTCCGGTTTTCCTTCTCCCATGTAGTTTAGAACATACTGGTATTCATACTTTGTATTATTATTTACACCATTATTCATTACATAAGTAACAGCATTATAGGAGTTAAATCCAATCAGCATACAAGTAGATGCAACAATGACGCCAAGTAATGCTGCAAAACTTCTCATTTTATGACCAAACATACTTCGAATTTGCATTTTAAATGAGATTTTTGTTCTTTTTGTTGCCAACATTTTGACTGACTGGTCTTCTTTTTTAATGCCATTCAATAATTCAATTGCTGGCTTTCGTAACATTACAGAAACAACTATAATTGCTGTCAATACATATAATATAGTTGGAATAATCAGAGAAATTATAATTGCAGCAATCGAATATTTTAGTTCATATGGAAATGCTTCAAAGTCATTGTC
>ERZ1034976.2651-NODE-2651-length-11955-cov-4.349160_pt1 | contig 11955 bp, 8 predicted proteins | sample MGYA00520623_ERZ1034976 | MGnify/ENA primary metagenome ERZ1034976 (study PRJEB33766, sample SAMN09781774) | gut metagenome | biome: gut microbiome | host: Homo sapiens | place: Madagascar | study: EMG produced TPA metagenomics assembly of the PRJNA485056 data... | reverse complement strand
AAAATATATTGCTTTTATGCAAAAGTTTTGACAAAAAATATTTTTTGTGCTACAGTAATATTACTGGTAATATCGTACTATTGCAAAAGTAATATTATAGGAGTGGACATATGGAGACAGCACAACGTATAATACTTCCTGGTGATGTTGAATATGATCAACACACTACTTCAAGTGATTCTAAGAAAAAGAACTACACGACAAATAATAATAAGTTTTTTAGGAAGGATCTGATTGATACACCAATATATAATGAGGAACTTATGGAAAATGTTTTGGTGGGAATTGCGCAGAATATCTGGGTAGAAATGGATAAGCAGCGTATGACAATAAGGGGACTGGCCGAATTGTCATGTGTTAATTACAGTCAGTTAACCAAAGTGTTTAATAATAAAGCACATATCGGATTGTCATCAGTAATAAAAATTGCTGCTGCGTTACGTGTGAGTCCGAGTGAATTATTTCCTTATGACCAGAATAAGAGGAAAACTAACGGTCAGAGGTTTGACGAAATTACTAAGGGGATGGATTTAGCAAGCATAAATTATTTATTGGATGTTTGTGCAGGCTATTCAAAATTGAACAGGAATAATAGAAAGTTATAATTATTGTTGTGTTTATTCATATATAAGGGTTTGAAAGAGGGTAGATTTTCTACCTTCTTTTTTTGCATAAAGTCAAACAATCTTTAGTTTTCTTTGCTTTAACAATAACAACCTTGTTTGAATTTTATAATAAAATTTCTTTATTCTATAAGATTATGCCTAAAAATAGGGGGGATGAGGTTACGGACAGATTACGTTTGTATGTAGATATGGATGGAACACTTGCTGAGTTCAAGAAAGTAGACACTTTGGAAAAACTGTACGAGAAAGGCTATTTTTTGAATTTGGAACCGCACATGAATGTAGTAGATGCTATAAGAAGTATTGTTACAGATCATTCGGAGATAGAAGTATATATTCTATCTGCTGTCTTATCTGATAGTCCTTATGCGGTAACTGAAAAAAATGCCTGGCTCAATCAATATCTTCCGGAAATTGATATTTCGCATAGACTTTATCCGCATTGTGGAACAGACAAGAAAGAGTTTCTTGAAAGAGAGTTTGGAAGTATTGGTAACAATGATTTTCTGCTTGATGATTATTCCGCAAATTTACACTCATGGGAACCACCAGCAAAGGGAATTAAGCTTATGAATGGCATCAATGGCAACCATGGGACATGGAACAAAGAGAAAGTTAGTATCGAATGTGAAGCTGCGGATATGACAGAATGTATTTTGAATATTATTGCCAGAAGCGCTGAGAAAAATTTGGAGACTGAAAGATTTAATGCAATGTTAAGGAGAAAAGGAAGGTAGGCGGGAATGGACAGTTCAGAAAATTTAAGTATCGGGGAGCTGCAAGAAAAATATCCGTACACACTCATTTTAAGGCTAAGAGGTAATTTTTATCAATCCTTTGATGATTCTGCGTTTGCATTGTCTGCGATAACTGGATATAAGCTAAGGCGTAGATCAAAGAATTCTTTATATACGTGTGGATTCCCTTGCAATGCGCTTGATAAAGTCATGGGACTTATACAAAAAGCGAAGATAAATCATATCGTTTTTGATGCGCAAGAAATTGTGGTTCATGAGTTATATGATGATAATTCTTTTGTATCTATTGTATCAACTTTTGATTCAGTTAAGGATAGTGATATTGAAGCAGAGTCTGTATGCAATGATGAAAAAGATACGATATCAGCTGTATCGTCCGTAAAAAAGCAGTATGTCAAATTTTATGAATGTTCTGGTACGGATCAGACAAGTGCATACATAGATCTGCAAAATAAAATTGACCTTGAATTAAGTAAGGGAAGTAGCGTTGCGGCATTATCATTCCAAAAGAACAAAGAGAAAAAAGATGCATTAAAGCGTTTTGTGCTTAGTGGAATTGTTATATACGAGAGGTGAGTTTTATGAGAAATCGAGTAGCGAAAATTAGAATGGTACTGGGAAGGAGTCCTTATGGCTGAAGAAAAGAAATATAACGGTAAAATACGTGGAGATTCGTTTGATGTTATTCATAGGTGTCAGTCTTTTGCATCGGATATATTTACGGCATCTGCCGGAGCGACAAAAGAATATCGCTTTACTATATGTAAAATTGTGCAAACCTTGAGCTGTGAATTGATTTATAGTGCGAGACAAGCGAATGCATTTGACCTGGCATCACCAGATAGAATGGCAAAACATATGGATTCCATAGAACTGATGAATAAGATTGCAGATCTGCTTCCAGTAATAAGGAAGTGCAAATGCTTATCTTTAGGACAGGAAAGGGAATTGAATAATAAGTTGTCCAATTTAAAAATTTCTTATGGTAAATGGATAGAATCAGATAAGAAACGTATTGACCGTTTGAATAATCATCGGGGATAGCTGTTATACAGTGGGCTCGTAGCAATCTGTGGTCCCGCTCCTTCTGGGGTGTCAACCCTGACGGCAACCGCAATGGGTTCAATGTCAACTCCAGTGGGCAGGTCAATGACAACAACGTCGCGAACGAGTTTGCGGTGGCGCCCGCTTTTTACGGTGTGTGCATGCATTACGGTGTATGTATAAGATAAAAAGGTACAGTTATTCCCTTCCTGTCATAAGCACTGCGCCAATTTGGCGCAAATTGTCTTATGGGGAGATAAACCATCTTTATATTAAAGATGTGGATGTATTTTTTATGAATAAAATTGAATATTTTCAAATTCCTTTTGATGAATGTGAGCGTGGAATAAAGGTCATATTCAATGAAAATGGTACTCTGGAAATATATGATGATTCTACGGATTCATATCTGTCCTGGCATTTAACTTATGATGAGGTTCAGGGTGAATTGTATGTCTGTTGGACTGACAGAATCAAACAGAAAAGCTTTACAAAAGAAGCATTTGAATTTGAACGCAATCTGGGATATTTTCTTGATTCTTTGACAATAGAAATACTTTACTTGATATGGAAGCCAAAAGGATATTATGATTTCCAAGTTTATCACCCAAACCGGATTATTAGTGCCCCTTATTATAAAGATAGGATTGTAGAGGAGTGGTTAACGGATAGATTTGTAAAACCGTTTCTTGAGCCTAAATTACATCCGGGAAATGTGGCATGTCAGGAAGGTAAAGGACCACCAGAAGCCCAAAAGATTGTAAAGAGTATTTTGGAAAAGATGTATCAGAAATATGGTACGGATTTCTACGTTTTGCAATGTGATATTCAGGGTTACTACGATAATGTGAACCATGAACGCATTAAAGAGCAATTTTCTGGTATGCAAGCAATGGGGTACATTCTTTTTATGAACATCGTGGATGGATGGAAAAAGACTGATTGTTATGCAGCAGAGAATGATCCGACTGGGGAGTATGGAGTGCCAAAAGGAAATTTGCCGAGTCAATGGATTGGGTTGGCATATCTTAATGAAGTAGACTGGTATATTGCACAAAGAGATGATAATGAGGGGCAGGTGCGATATATGGATGATTTTCTTACTTTCTTTCATCTGAAATCATCCTGTAAGGACTGTAAGATCAAGATTGAGAAATATTTGGAAGAACATTCAATGGGAGTACGGTTACATCCCAAAAAAACAAAATATATGCCAATCAAGCAAGGATTTACTTTTTGCGGTTGGCAGTACTCAATTGACGATAAAGGGAGAATAAAATGCAGGGTAAGAACAGATAGAAAAAGATTAACAAAAAAGCGGATGAAAAGATTGTCGGAAGATTATTGTAAAGGCAAGGTTACATCGTTTGATGTGAAACAAAAAATGAATGGAACCTTTGCATTTTTGAACCAGGGAGATACAAAGCAATTGCAGCGATATCTTACCTATAAATATATATTTACCAAAGATGAGAGCCTGTTGCATAAAGACAGATCTTATAATTTCAAAAAGAAACAGAAAATTTACAAGGAGGAAAAATCTTATGAAAAAGAGTAGAAGATTGGCAGTAATGAGTAAGAGATTATTGTCATCTACATTGATTACTACAATGCTTTTGTCCGGATTTACGGCTACTAATATTTATTATAATTATTCTCCGATGAAAGCAAAAGCAGCAACTCTTGCAGGTACATCATCAACAGTAGCAGAGCCGGCATGGAATGCTGCTAACTTACCTGCTAAGGATACATCTGGCAAAGTAAGTTACTGGTATGCAGGTAATGAATTTAAGGCACTTAATCAGTTGAATGATGGAGTGAAGCAGAGTGATGCTGGTACTTCCGGACATTTGAAGATATACAGTGATAATGGTGGTGCCAGACTGTTAGAAACAACAAGTGGATCGAATAAGGCCGTAAAAGGAAATTATTCTGGTGGAACGCAGTTTGATAGTTTTACACAGAGGTCCGACATTGATTTTTCTACTACATGGGAACTTATGGATACGGATGCAATCTGGGATGATCAGTATCTTTTCGCACAGTACTATACAAATGCAAGTGCAGTTGTTACAAGCGATTTCGCACCGACTATTTTGCAGAATGTAGAAAACTGGTATACGAATGGTTTTAGCTATGATGGTAGCAAAAATTCAAGGCCTACCATTAGTGCATCCGGAAAATCATGGTTTTCGGATGCAGAGAAATCAGCAGTAAAGAGTGCGACGGTAAAAACTGACGGCACGAGTGGAGTTAGTGCAACATTATCTTCGTCGGACACATTGCAAAATGCACATTTGTTTGCTGCATCTATTGATGAGATGTACTACAATCCGGTACAGGTTGAAGAAGTTATTGCAAATCTCCGTAAGGACTATTCAAATGTCTACGACGGCACCAGTTGGCAGTGGGCTCGTAGCCATCTGTGGTCCCGCTCCTTCTGGGGTGTCGGCCCTGACGGCTCCCGCAATGGGTTCTATGTCCTCTCCAGTGGGCAGGTCAATGGCGGCTACGTCGCGTACGAGTTTGCGGTGGCGCCCGCTTTTTATCTCAACCTTGAAAAGGTTGTAATGGCACGAAGTGCCTCTAATGCAGCTACATCAGTAGCTGCTAGCACTGGACTCTCTGCATATGATGCTGCTGGACTTGATACATCAAAGGGTATTAAGTTCTTAATCCAGGATGATAACTTTGCATCCGGTTTTACTTCCAGTATCAATAACAAGAAAGGTGTTGCAACTATTGGAAATACTTATAATGTAGATTATAGTGGTGCAACCAAATCAAAAGTAAATGATGCAGGAACGGGATCCGCACTGGTTATTTCTGCAATTCTTTATGATCAGAATGGAAAAATTGTATACTATGGTCCTTTATCAACGGTTACATCTGAAAGTGGCAAAGTAGCGATTACCATTCCAAACGGTATTCAGAAGGGAACATACACACTTGCGTTATTTGAGGAGCAGTTAGGTGGTACATCTACATATGATACCTCTAAGAACTCTAAAAATGGCACTACATTTAATGGAACTCATACATATACGGCATACGAAACAGATTACCAGAGTGGTTCTGTTGCATATATGACATTAGATGTAGTTGATGATTACCATACGGGTGTAAAACTTTCCAATGGTAATGAGTCTAATCTGGCAAACGGTGATGTTATTAAAGCTTCGGATATCAGCGGAGTATTTACATCAAAAAATAACACATTAAATGATACTGTTGCAGCGGATGACATTTACATTGTTGCTGCATCTGATTGGGAGTCAGACAAATCAGCATCAAATTCTCATTTAGCAAAGGAAATCACTATTCCGGATAGCGCAGCAGGGACCTATGATTATTATATTGTAGTAAGGGATTTATCTGTTGCAAATGAGTATTGGGCATCAGAGAAACAGACTGTAGATGTATCTGAAAATGCAACGGGATTTGATGCTGAAACATGGTACACTTATAAGGATTCCTCTACAAATATAGAGTGGCATTATAAGTTGGATGGCAATGGAGATATTATTGGACTGTACACAAAATCCAATATTGTTAAAATTGTTGATAATGGTGGTACACTTAATATTCCGGCTAAAGTAGCAGGAAGAACAGTAGTAAAAATTGGTGGTGGAACAGAGGATACGCCGGTAGTTCCTTCTTCCGAGAGAGCATGGACGAGCCTTTCCCTACCTAATACGGTTACTACAATCAATGACTATGCGTTTTATAAGACCACAGCTCAGGCACAGATCACCATTCCGGCAACTGTAACTGCAATCGGTATTAAGGCATTTTATATGTCTGAAATTACTGGTGTAAAGGTTAGTGAAATGAATGGTACGATTGGTTCTTATGCGTTTGGTAAAACGACAAGAATTGCCAATGTGACCTTGAAGGGCGGAGAATCCGGACTGACTATTTCATCTGTAGCATTTGCAGATACTACTGCAACAGATGTTACAGTAAGAGGAAATGTGCAGATCAATAAAAAAGCATTCCGTAATAATGCATCTTTGAAAAATATTAACATCAGCGGAAATGTTTCTATTGGAGAATCTGCGTTTAGCGGATGTAGTGCAGTAACTAACTTAAAGATCGGAGGTACTACAAATATTGAGTCATATGCATTTGACGGACTTACTTCCCTGGAGAGTTTGTATGTACCTGTTGGATCTACCTTGCATGAGTATTCTTTCAATGGAGCGACAGCATTGAAGAAACTTGAAGCAGATGTGGCACTTCCGGCACACTCCTTTGAAAATGGCGGTGCCATTGATACATTGGTATTAGATAAGAATGTGGTAAGCATTTCCTATGATTGGGAAGGACATTCAAGTAGCGTAAGCAACAGAACGGTATATGTTAAGAATGAGAATATGCTGATTCAGTACTATGGAAATGACGGTACATATTACAGTCCGTTAGGTTCTTCTGGGGATGTAATTGTATATGTTCCTGCAACTTCTTCAGTTGACTTAGGAGAGTCTGTAAATCCGTCCGGAGATGGTATTCTTACTCTGAATGGTTATACATCTTATGCGCATTCTGGTAATTACACAAATTACATTAAGGGAACTACATCTTCTGTAACCATTAGAGCAAAACAGAATATTGATACTCAGATGGAAGAAGATGGCGTAACAAGCCTAAAGGATACAGAAGTTGATAAAGAGCAGACTGGAATTGATGCATATTATAACGGCACTATTTTGACAACCAAAGACATTGATAAAGCAAATATGACCGTTACAAGAATGTATGGTTCAGAAGAGGGAGAAAATTACTCTGTCGGTGAATTTTACGTTGTCAGAACATCTGAATTTAATACTGAAGCGAAAAAAGATGGCGGTGTAACAGAAGATGCGATTGCATCTTATGAACCAGTCCATGCAGCGGACTCCGATCTTGATCCTGGAGCAACTACAGGTACAGTATCTGTAACTGTCATCGTATTTTATGATGTGAAAAACAGTGATGGCATCGTAACTGCAAGAAAGTACTATTCAACTCCAGTATCTATCAGAGTTGAGGAATATACTTCTAAGAGCTATATTGAGCAGGTATATGGTTCTTATGATGCTATTGCCGATAAGCTTGTAGAACTTGATAATCAGATTGCTGCACTTCAGAAGGAGCTGGAGAAAGCCGATGTTAATTCAATCGAAGAATTAACAAAGGAACTTAATGAGTATAAAGTAGCCTACGCAGAGCTTGTAAAAACATTAGAAAAATATGTATCTGATAATAACCAGGCTGGTAATGGTTATTTTGGCACTACTAAGGATGATACCACAGGGGAAACCAAAGATGTAATATTTATCAATGGTAATCCGACATCCTATGTTGATACCGGTAAAACGGATTCTGATGGCAACACAATTTACAAAGTATTATATGATGTAAACGGAGATGGAACAGCAGAAGAAACATACATTGTTGTAAAAAATGATGGTGTACATGTTGTAGATCAGGACGGATATCCTATAAAAGTAAATGAAAAAGATGTAGTTTATAAGGATACCCTGGGAGCATTGAAGCGTCAGGCTGCAGCACAGCTTGCAGAAATTAAATCACAGTTAGCAGACTGCGACGCAGGATTGCAGAAAATAAAGAAAGCACTTGAAGATGCCGGATATAACTTTGATACTTCCGATGATCAGTATACTCAGATCGTAGATGCAATCAACGATATGGCGGGTAAAGTAGATTCACTCACTGGAAATCTCGAAAATGCAAATTCTCAGATTAAAAGCTATGCATCTGCTTTAGATGTAATTTATACCAAATTGACAGGTTCATCATTAAGTGCAGATCAGATCAGCGGTCTTGCAAATACGCTTAATGCTATCGTTGGTAAAATTCAGAGTCTCCAAAATGATTTAGCAGTAGCAAAAGCGACTGTGACTGATTTGCAAACACAGTTGAATAATGCAGAGAATAAGGCTTCTCAACTTCAGACTGAATTGGATTCTACCAAAGATGAACTTAACAAAGCCAATACTGCACTTGATACGGCAAAAAATGATCTTGCAACTGCAAAGAGTGATAAAGATGCATTGCAAGCTCAGTATGAAGCTGCTATCGCCGCAGGAAATAAAGAAGCCGCAGATAAATTACAGGCACAGATAGATGAAAAAAATGCAACGATTGCGAAGCTAGAAGCGACAACCGCAGAACTTGAAACTACAAAAACCAATTTGGAGCAGAAGGAACAGGATTTGCAGGCCGCAAAGAATACTGTAACTCAGTTGCAGGAACAGATTTCAGCTAAAAATAAAGAGATCGAGGATTTGCAGGCAAAGTTAGATGCTCTTACAGATACAGCAAGTGGATTTAAAATGACGGTTGATACTGCCAATAAATTGTTTGGTCTGGGACTTGCAGAAGGAGCTTCAGACGATGATGTTTACCAGGCAATTCAGCAGTATGTATCGGCAAAAACAAGTGCTGATGATACTCTTGCTAAAATCCAGCAGTTAGTTAATTCTTCCAATACTGGAGATCAGCTTGTAGCAGATGTTCAAAATGCAATTCAGACTTCTACAAATCCGGATCCGGATGTAGTTGATAAAAATTCAGCAAGTTACAAGACTGGTTTTGCGGATGGTGTAGCTTCTGTTGATATATCATCTGAAAGCGCAGCATATAAGAGTGGTTATGAAGCTGGCGTAGCAAGCGTTGATGTATCTGAAAACAGTGAAGTATATAAAAATGCTTATAAAGCCGGTGTAGCAAGCGTAGATGTGTCTGAGAATAGTGCGGTTTACAAAAATGCTTATAATGCAGGATACGCAGCCGGAAAGATCGCTGGAGGTAATTCTGGAAATACTTCCGATAGTAACGGAGATTACAAGAATGGCTATAATACCGGTTATTCAGAGGGTGTGAAATCTGTGAATACTTCATTGTATTATAACAATGGATATAATACAGGATACGCAGCTGGATATAAAGAAGGTACATCTAAGTCATCTGGGACCTCTAATACATCTGGATTGAGTAATCAGATCAATACCTTGACTGATCAGGTGAATAGTCTGACCAATACTAATAAAGATTTATATAAGCAGGTTACATCACTGAATACTGAAAACAGCAATTTAAAATCTGAAATTAGTGGTTTACAGAGCCAGTTAAATACCTTGAAGAAAAATAGTAGCAGTACAACTTCTTCAACAGGAAGTAGTTCAGGAACTGCAAATACTGGTACAACAGCCAGCACCAATAAGGAGAGTAGCACAGTAAATAGTACGGCAAATAGTACGAGTGCATCTTCAAATAAGAAAACAGATACCACAAATACGGAAAATACTTCTTCGACAGCAAAAACAGCAGATAAACCAGTATCTGTTGTAGAAGATGATGTTGAGATGGAGGGTAGTACGAATGTGGTAGCTGCATCGACCATTTCTTCAAGCAGTATGAAACAGCTTGGTGAAAGTGCTCAGACTCAGGTGCCTACGACAACGGAAAAGGCAAAAGACCAAAAAGCAACAATTACTCTGAATCAAATTGCAGCGGATGCAGATGCACAGATATCTTCTAATGGAGCATCACTTACAGATGCAACTGAAGCCCAGAAAAATAATGCACTCAAGATCATTAACTGGTATCTGAATAACCTGGATGAACTTGGCAAACTGGGAGCATCCGAAATCAGAGCTGCAGCAAATGATGAGAATAAATCAGTTGTGTGTGATATTTTGGCTTCTGTAGATGTAGTTCCGAGTGCTGATCAGCAGACAGCAATTGATAATCAGGAAGATGTTGATTTGAGACTTTCATCTGCTGATATTGAAGATGGTGCGTTGTACCTGATCGTGCATGAAAGTCAGTTACGTGAAGGCGTTTATGATGTACTTCTTTCAAGAGCAAGTGGTGATTCTATTGAAATCAATATTCCGGATTTATCCCCGGTTACGGTAAGTAAAATTACTGTGAATGATATCGAACAGCTTGAGATGGTGACAGAAAGCACACAGACTGAGGAAACGCCAGAAGCACTTGCAGAGGAAGAATCCAGCAATACAGGATTCCGAATTGCAATGTATATTCTCTTAATTGTAGCAATAGGAGGCTTGGCAGCATTGTTCTTTATTGCAAAAAAACGTAATGGTGGATCCATTCCTTTTAAACGCAACTAATCAATAGTCTGTTAATTGAGGGAGAGTATCGAAAGATATTCTCCCTCTTGCTTTGAATATCAATTTTCGCTAATGAATTCAATTTTATTATACTTTTGTACAACATTATTATTCGAACAATTCGATATGATGAAAGAAAAGTTTAATAGGAGGTATGAAAATACTATGAAAAAAGACGGAATCTTAGAATCGAGAAAATTTAAAATTGCAGTAGGTGTTATTAACATTTGCCTTATTATTGGTCTTACTGCATATCTTATATTTTCTTTGGTAAGCAAAGAACGTATGTCTGCATTAAACCAGGATATTGCTGTAGTAGCAAAAGAATATTCTGCGGATGATCCTGACGCTGCAATGGAAGATGCAGAGGATAAGATGTTAAGCGTATATGCTACGCTGTTACAGGGGAGCACAGTAAATCTTGATGATACGAAAGTAATGTACTTTGAAATTGATGGCAGTTTTGATGGTTTTTTTGACACAGATAATCCTGATGTAAAGGGTTATTCATATGAAGTGATCAGTCTGGAAGATAATAGTGCACCGTATGTTGCAAATGTGAATATCTATAATGAGGATAAGACAGCTGTTGTACAATATAAATTGTCTTTTGATGAAGATTCAAATATGCAGCTATATTATCCGGAAATAGATCAAAATTTTAAGTTAGAATTTTAAGGTGTGGAAATGAGTATTTGTCAAAAAGAAGCGGATCAATTATTTTGTCAAATGCAGTATGACAAAGATAATATTATGCAAGAAGAAAAGCAGCATGGTAAGTGCATGAGACTGTATCAGGACCATAATCTCAATAGATGGAAGTTTGAGGATGGTTACATACTGGAAACACAAATTCATAAAAAGGGTATTTAAAGATATTTTAACTAGAGCTTGGAATATGCCAGGCTCTTTTTTTGTATTTGACAATGAGAATATATAATGCTACACTTAATGTGTGAGGTGAAACTATGGCAGGAAACGAATTTATAAAAAATTGCCGGTTGCAAAAAGGGTATTCTGTTCGCCAATTCGGAAAAATGGCAGATATTACACCTAGAATGGTATCATACTATGAATCAGGTGAAAAACTGTTTGAACATCTTCCGGTATATAAGTGTATAACAATGTTTCGATTGTTGGATATACCGGTAGAGGAGTTCTTTCAAAAATATTATTCTATTGACACAGAGGTGAGAAAGTCAGTGGAAAAATGGCGTAATGAGCATCCGATTGATTTGGATTTTAATAATTTGAAGAAAAGGATATATGCAAGGATTGCTCAGATTAAAAGCAGAGGGAAAGTGACTGCTGATAATTTGGAAAATATTTATGATTTATATAATGATTTCTTTATTCAGAATCCTAAAAATTATATTGCCGGAC
>ERZ1034976.2641-NODE-2641-length-11974-cov-4.956372_pt1 | contig 11974 bp, 7 predicted proteins | sample MGYA00520623_ERZ1034976 | MGnify/ENA primary metagenome ERZ1034976 (study PRJEB33766, sample SAMN09781774) | gut metagenome | biome: gut microbiome | host: Homo sapiens | place: Madagascar | study: EMG produced TPA metagenomics assembly of the PRJNA485056 data... | reverse complement strand
CTTCTAAAATGCCGGGGTTCATTGTTTATTTCTACGCCCTTCCGAGCTTCTTCTGCATAACGCCCTTTTCTACATAGTACAATGAACCTCTGTACTTTACATTTCCGGTGTAAGTGAAATCAGCCTTGCCCTTATTGACGTAGTACCATTTACCGTTATATTTGCATAAAGTCTCAGAATTATTGATAACTCCGTCCTTTATATAATACCATGTCCTATTGTACTTAACCAATGTAACAGCTCTGAAATCAACTCTTCCGCCATGGACATAATAATACTTTCCGTTGTATTTCACCAGCGTAACTGCATTGAAGTCCACCACACCGGCATTTATATAGTACCAGCTATTTCCCCAGTTGAAGAGACCGGTCTTCTTGAAATTAACCTTACCATGCTCAACGTAGTACCATTTATTTCCTCTTTTCGCCAGCGTATTTGCATTGAAATCAGCCACGCCATTTTTCACGTAATACCAGGAACTGCCGTACTTCACCACTGTGGTTGCCGATGTATCATGAACACCATCCTTTATATAACACCATTTGCCATCTCTCTTCACAAGAGTCTCGCCCTTTGGTGCAATAGTCTCGGTTCTCTGTTCGTTACAATTTTCACAGGTGTATACAATACTTCCTGCCTCAAGAGCAGTAGGTGCCTTAATGACAACACCCTGATTCCATTTGTGTCCCAGTGCCGGTATCTCCTCCTGTTCTGCAAATATCTCTCCGCAGTCCTTACAATGGCTTCCCTCTGTAAGTCCCGGGGCAGTACAGGTTGCAGCCACGGCTTCGTCAACTACCACTGTGTGTCCCTTGGCAGGAACCGGCTTACTGTCCTCAACCTTTATACCACAGACTTCGCAATATACATCACCGGTAACACCGGGCTCCGTACATGTGGCAGGAACAGCATTCTTGAACAGCTTCGTGTATTCGTGTTTCTGTTCATCCAGACCATCAATAAGTTTCTTGTCCGGATATGTAATATCACTCTCCGAAAGACAGTTACCCTGGCAAGCTAAATATTCATATTTAACATTATCGTTCAGGATCAATTTATGGATATTATTTTTATAGCACGCAATACCGGTAAGCTTCGGACAGTTGCTCACGTCCAATGTGACAATATTATTGAACGTACACTGTAACCGTGTTAATCCTGTATTATTGCTTACATCAAGAGCCTCAAGCTTATTATTAAAACAATCAAGCTCTTCAAGCTTTGTATTTCTGCTGAGATCAATGGATGTAAGCTTATTCCAACTGCAACTAAGTTTCTTTAAATTCACGTTATTGCTCAGATCAAGCTCTGTCAGCTCATTCTGACTGATATTAAGTTCTGTCAGCATCACATTTTTGCTGAGATCTACCTCCTTGATCCCCTCAAGTGTTGGCTCATCCTTATCCAACTCTTTGACAATTCCTGCACAGCTAAGCTTCTCCAAACTTGTTAATAACTCTATGCCCTTCAAAGATTTAACTTTATCCCCCCGAACATAAATATAAGTAACCTTTGCCACATCTATCCAGCCATCTCCGTCCTTATCATAGGTATCAGAAAGATATTGCCTGAAGTTGTCATCAGGGAAATTGTCCGAGTTGATCTCTACCTGTCCGGTCTCATCATCCTTTCCTGCGTCTGTATCCGTAGCTGCAAATGCCTTGCTTTCACTCACAATGCCTGTATCTTCTGCATTTCCTGTCGCGTTTACAGTTATAGCCGGTGCCAGCCCGGTGACCCCCAACGTCACCGCCATGGCCATTGCAATAAACTTCTTTCTCATTATGTATCCCATCCTTTCCATCTAAATGTATTTTCATTCAATATTATCTGTAACTAAAAAAATCATCTACTTCTGCAAATATCTGACTTGGCAGACTTTAATTGTGTCAAAGCCCATATTACTGTAATTCAGGTGGCTGTATCATTAACCAGTTGTACATCTGATTTTCAGTTACTATTCCGTCCAATAAATTGTCATCTATATCAGTTGCCATGTCTGCATTATATGCCTGTGACATTTTTTCATTATACTCAGCTTCTGATATCTCATTGTCTTCCCATTCATAGGCAACATGATCAGGGCCAAAACCATATCCTTCACCCTTAAATCCTTTTCTATAAATCTTTTCATCATTAATGTAGTAAAGCACTTGTGCCACTCCTAAATCTGACGGATCTCCTTCATAGTCAATAAATTTTCCGCTTTTTTCTATGTATGAATTTACTCTGCCATATAACAATTTCCCTACTACTTTTCCATTATAATTTGTCAAAATTAATGAGTCACCCATTCCACGCCAATCTAAATTTTGGAATACTATCTCTGGAATATCATCATTGGTAATATAAGCGACTTGAAATTTATTTTGTCCTTCGGACTTTAAGTCAAAGCTAATTCCATAATCTTCCTCAGCCGTCATTAATGCCTCCGCATATGCCACAGCCCAGTCCGCATGAAGGCTCTTGCACTCATATATTGACCAGAATTTTTTGCCATCTATTTCCTTTAATTCCAGTTTCCACTGAGTTCTGCTTATTACCGGAGTGCCCTCGTCATCTGTCTTCTCAATTTTGCTATAATCCTCAGGACGATATCCATCAACTGTAAGGTAATAGTAAGTTCCATCATATTTGGCCTCTAATATTTTGTTGGCATAATTTTCCTCATTAAGTCCTCCATCAATAACATCTTCCATATAGCAGTATTCATTTCCATCGAGATAAATCCCTACTTCTGATGGACGTTCATTTGGAAGTGACTCTTTCATCGCCTTTATATGGTCATCTGACATATTTAAAACATTCTTTTCAATCCATTCAATTCCTGCTGTGGAATATCTGCCACACTTTATATAATCTACTGATGTATCCTCCTGACTGAATTGATATTCAGGTGCCAATGTCAGATCCACAATCTCATGCTGATCATGCTCTTTTGGACTAAGTATCTGGGCTAACATATTATCCGGTGGATTTTCACAGGAATAATCCTTATCTGTAGCTGTTCCATAATTTTCAAATTTATTCAGGAACACATACAGACTATCCTTTTCCGGGATTTCAGACACTGCTATCTCATAAGGTTCCGGTGGGGGTGCCTCTGTGGTCACTTCCGTTGTAGCTTCTGTAGTGATCTCAGTAGTCCCCTCAGTGGTGGTCTCCTCCGACACTGCCACCTCACTTGCAGCCTCGGTTGTTGATTCTGCGATCACCTCTTTATCCTTATCATGCAAGTGCAATATAACGCCTGTGGCAGTTCCTCCAAGTACAGCTACACATGCCACAGCACATGCGATCTTCGCCCCAACAGAGGCAAATACTCCTGTCTTGGCTACACCTGCTACTGCACCTTTTGCCACTGCTCCGGCGGTTTCTCTGGCAACTGCTCCCACAGTCTCCTTGGCTACGGCACCTACCGTTTCTTTAGCTATAGTTCCGGAAGCCTTAACTGACGCAGTTACAACGCCTTTTCCAGCTTCCACGGCTGACGCTGCCTTACCTGCCAAAGCTTTATTTCCAACAGACACTGCCCTGCCTGCAGAAGCTGATCTTCCAACTGCTGCCGCCTTGCCTCCTATTGAAGAAGCCCCAACCATAGAGCCTGCTGCCTCAACATTTGCAGCCCCATAAGCCCCATTAAACATTGCAGCCCCTATACCTGTTGCTGCTCCAACTGCTGCACCTGTAGCTATGCCGGCACCGGGGCCTTTCTCTTCGCCGTCTTCATATGTTTCAGCCCCCGAAACTCCATCCGTCTGTCCTGCTCCGGAGCCTAAAAATTCATATATTTTTCTCTTTGCAATATCATCTATTACCTTTGGCAGCCAGTCCATAAACTGCTCCTCGGATTGCACCGCATTGATATTTGCAAATACAAAATTGTAGCTCTCCGCAAGTATATCCTGTGTGAACCTTGTCTTCCCCTCATCAGACAGAGCAAGGTTCGCCACCATGGGATATATTCTCCTGTATTGATCCCGATATGTATTGTAGTAAAGGAAATCCACGCCCTCCTGCTTTCCTTCCTTTGCACTTATCAGACCATCTCTAATGTTATTTACCATTTCTTCTCTCCACTTTACTCAGTCATCATTAGTACTGATTGTTTCCGTATCTCATGTAATTCCAGCAGGATATCATGTATTCCAACTGGTTTATTGGATAATATTTTGTTTCTAATGCCACCGTGCATCCGGCAGACGAAACTCTTATAAATTTGTATTGTTTTAATATGTACCACAGGAAAATCCCGAGACAGCCTACCACCAACACTGCAAATGCTGCCTCCGACTGTTTGTAGATCTTCTTCCCGAAGCTGATCATGGCAAATGCATATGCAATGAATATCATCAACAGCATTTTTGACCGCATTTTGATGATATCAATGCTAAGTATGTCCTGGGAACGTATGGACACATCCCCTGCCTCCCGACGGATATACCAATCCCGGAGATTGTAGTGATTTCCCTGTATCATCAGATATCCGTTTGCAAATGTAATATTTCCTGATCTTGGCGATAATGATCCGATATATATACCTCCCAATATTACTGCACCGTCCTTTTCAGATTGTTATGCTTTCCGCCATTTATGGCTGCGGATATTTTTTTCGCCATATCATATTCATAATTTTCTACAGTCTTATCCTTTGCAAGGCGAAGCTGCTGATGAAAATTATTGATCTCCTGTCCTGAAAACCATCGTATGTCAAATGCTATTTCACCACCTGCATATTGGATAGATATCAGAGAAAGTTTATTATCATAATATTTGTATATTAAGAACAATATAGCAGACAACGCAGCGAGTCCCACAATAACAGCTAACCCCTCTTCTATATCATACGCCAGCATAATCCCAAATATTGAAATAATCACTAGAGCCCAGGCGAGAATGGCATAACCTATATTGACCATTCTTATAAATCCACTTCCTGTAACATCCTTCAGATCCACTACCTGACTACGTGACATCTTATTTGCATTGGGATTTCCTCTGCCGTTGTAGGAAATAGTATATGATGTACCATAAAAGTATGCACGTTTGTCACTAACCACAGCAAAGCCATTCCTCACTGAGCCGTTGTGCAAATAATTCTGAATGTAATTATTTCCCAATGTTGCCACAAGCTTTTCGTCAGGGCTCATGAACAACCGGGTAAATTTCGCGTCATTTCTATTTTGTGCTGCCATCATCTGTGCGTTTGTACATCTTGGACAGACACCATTTATCAGTTGTGTTCCACATGCAGGACATACACCGCCCTGACTGTACTGCTGCCCACCATTATTTTGTTGTTGATACGCAGCCTGCCCATAACCTGCCTGCTGATAGTTACCATTCTGCTGGTAATTCATATTCTGTTGATACTGCTGTTCTCCCATCGTCTTTCCTCCTAAATTTGAACATCAGCCCATTTAAAATTTGCGTTAGGCAAAGGGCTGACGCTGCATGTCAAGTTTTCATATAAAACTTGACACAATAATTAATTACCCATCAAAGCCTTTTTAGCCTCTTCAACTGTGTCGTAGAAAATCACCTTTTCTCCTGTCAAATTGTCCTCCGCAAGAAAGCTTATCCCATGCTGGTAATCATTCGGGTCTTTGCCTTCAGTCATAGTCCGTCCATTATAAGCTTCCAATTTTTCACCATTGAGTTCATGCCCCTCCAACTCACTGCCCTTGGTAGTCACAAACTTATTGCTCCGTGGTGCATATACAAGTGTGTTGGGTTGAATACGACATACTGACTTATCTCCATTTGTTTTTACATTCTCATATATGTGAACACTGCCATCTTCATATGTACCTACATACCCGGTGTCGTAAAAATATATTTCCGGTATATCATCGTCATTAAGGTAGAACAATGCACACCTACTATCCTCAATGTACTCCATGTAATTACGATAGGCCGTCTCCCAAGGCTCCTCACCTTCAGGAACCCTTTCATATCCGTATCCATTTTCATCAATACGGACTGTGTTGTCTGTCCTATCATCATAGTAACCTTCAACCTCATAAGATAACTCACTATCATTCAAGGTCAATGTAGTAGTTGCATATTGTGGAAAACTACCATACTCAGAGTCATAAGCCTGGGTAACATCCGATGCGAGACACACCAGAACTCCATCGCTACTATACAAATATGTATTCTCTGCTTTTTCAGGCGAGTCATTAGTCTTTTCGCCATTTATATTAATATCTCCATGTTCAGCGTCAAATGAAATATCAATACAACCCTTTTCGCCAAAAACGTCAATCCATTTTCCTGCATACTCGTCAAGAATTGTCTGTGACACTTCTCCCTTTGTAAGGCTTTCACTGTATTCCACTGCTTCGTTCCAGTCACCATTCCTTAGTTTATATGACAGTGTGATATGTGTATCATCTTCCAGCTTTAAGTCCATGTGATTATTCAGCCTGATCTTTTCTGCATTTCCTTCATATATTTTGGTGTAACCCATCCTGCCATCTTCCAGTGTATTCAGAATATAAAAATATAATCCGCCATATTTAATATCGGTATAATTTATAACCGCCATGCCAATATGTTCTCCCTGCCAGTATCCTATCAGCGGTGAAGACGCACCAGTCAGATCATTCCATGCAGCCAGCTTCGAATGTCTTTCCTCTGAATAGAACCACTGGACAAATGAACTGAGCATTTCTTTCTTCTCATCAACTGTAAGAACGATCTCGTCATCGTTTGTTTCCGTATCTGTGTCATCCTGGTCAGCTTCACCTGTTTTATCGCCCATTCCCAGTTTATTTCCTATCCAGGCATTATCCTCCATATCCGAGAATATTTTATATGTATCATCGTTTATATACTCATTATCAAGATAATCACTTGCCCAATCAGATAACCATTCGCAAAAAAAACCGCCATCCGCTTCTTCCACAAATTTGGTATCCTTTATCCAGTTCAAGTCTCTTCTGAGAAGCCCCTTACAGTCAAATTCATAGAATCTATCAGGCTTTACCATGCGATATCTGTCATCCACCAGATAACTGTAAAGTCCATCCTGGGTATGTATCCACTGCTCTTTCATATCAGATATAATTGTCTGAAATTGCATTTTGCTATATACTATCGCCGCTTCATTATAGTCATCAAATGCGTCTTTTTTTTCTGCATAAAGAACAGGTGATACGGCAACCGTATCATCCGCCAGAAGCTCGTACAGCGTCATGTTCTGTATCACTTCGGTATAATATTCGTTTTTACCATATATGGTCCGGAATAGCTTCTTTATTTCCTTCTCATAGTCATTTGCAGTTGTGAGATTACCATCTTCATCCTGGAATTTGACAGTCTGCTTGCCATCCTTACTGTTGATATATGCCAGGGCAACTCCCTGACTTCCGTCTATGGCATAAGAATAAAGCTCCTGCCATTTGCCCTTCTTTATAAGGTAAATCTGCCCCTCTGAGCTGTCCTTGCGTTTGGCAACTATTCCATCGCAATTAATTATTACCCTTTCATCCTCTGAGGCTGTCAGTTCTTCAATCCTTTCAACTTCACCATTCTTGTACCCCAGGAAATCCCAGTACATATACGGAGAGCCTGCCTCCGACCGTTCATCAGAATAATCACTGTCATATTCATCATAGTAATCATCATCAGAAGAGTTCTGATCCGCTTTCAGATATATCATCACAAGAACCGGATAATCGGCTGCGTCAAGCGTCATGGCATAGCCACAATCATATCCTGCATGGTCATTTTCATGAGCATTGGCATAATCCAGATACGCATCCATATATTTGCCATAATCGGATTTTGATAAAGAATTTGCACCTTCCTTTTTTTCTGTGGTAGTTCCTGCCTTGTCACCGCAGCCCCACAGACAGATGGTCAGGATCAGAAGTCCCAGAACTGCCCATATCTTACTGTATTTTCTCATTTTCCCTCCTAATTCAGCCTAAAAATCTATCATTTTAACATCAGCCCACCTGCAATCACTAATACAACTGCAAATGAGCCGATATTCTCCGCTGATCTGCTAATGATCAGCCGTCAGTATTTACTTTACCTTTTTCTGCATAATTCCCTTCTTAACATAGTAAACAGAACCATTGTAGGTTACGTTTCCTGTGTAATTGAAATCAACCTTGCCGTTATTCACGTAGTACCATTTGCCGTTGTATTTGCACAGGGTCTTTGACTTGTCGATCTTACCGTTCTTTATGTAGTACCAGCTGCTGCCGTACTTGCAAAGGGTTATGGACTTGTTGTCCATCTTGCCGTTCTCTACGAAATACCAGGTGCCATTGTATTTGCACAGGGTTCTTGACTTGTTGATCCTGCCGTCCTTTATGTAATACCAGGTGTTACCATACTTGCAGAGGGTCTCGGTCTTGGTATCCATCTTGCCATTCTGTACAAAGTAGTAGACACCATTGTATTTGCACAGAGTTCTTGCATTGAAATCAACCTTACCCTTGTTCACGTAGTACCAGCTATTACCGTGTTTTACAAGGGTTGTGGCGTTGAAATCAACAATACCCTTATTCACGTAATACCATGTGCCCTCATACTTGAACAGCTTAGTCGCATTCTTATCATTCTCACCGTATTTCACGTAATACCATGTTCCGTTATCGTCAATGTAGATATCTTCAACCTTGTGCTGATTGCCTGTATTGCATTTCTCCATGTTACCTTTATCAAGATATGAAAAATCCTCGTCAGGCATATAGTTTTCCTCGCAATCAAACCAGTTAAGCTTTGTATTCTTTCTGAGATCAAGCTTCTCAAGCCTGTTATAACTGCAATCCAGCCAGGCAAGTTCAGTATTTGCGCTCAGATCAAGGTTGGTTATTTTATTTTCATAGCAATCCAGGGTCTCAAGCTTTGTATTGCCGGACACATCAAGGCTCGTGAGCTTATTGCCACCACAGTAAAGCTTCTGAAGGTTGCTGCACCAGCTCACATCCAGCTTAGTAAGCTCTGCAGAATAAATATAAAGCTCTGTAAGCATTTCACAACTACCCAGATCAATGTCACTGATCTCGTTGTCACCACACCAGAGCAGTTTCAGAAAACTGTTATAAGTCAGATCAAGACTGGTTATTTTATTTTCCTCACAATACAGGGTCTCAAGGTTCGTGTTATTTGTAACATCAAGCTCTTTAATCTTATTCTTTGCACAATTCAGGTAGGTAAGCTTATCATTATTTGACAGATCTATGTTCTCAATATTGTTCTGATATATGCCGAGGGTCTTAAGGTTCGTGTTTTTTGAAACATCAAGGCTTGTCAGCTTATTTGTACCACAGTACAGAGTTTCAAGCTTTTCATTATTGCTGACGTCAAGCTCTGTCAGTTCATTTCCATAACACTCGATAAAATACACATTAGTAAGCAGCTCGATGCCCTTAAGAGACTTTATTCCCATTTCATTTGCCTGGACGTATGTAACCTTGTCCCTCACTATGCTGCCGGTGCCATCCGGATCAAACTCTTCCGCAAGGTAATTTCTAAAGGCCTCATCAGGGAAATTCTCCTCAGTCAGGGCTATTTTTACCTTTTTTTCTTTCTGAGGTGTCAATCGCATATTATTTTTATCAATTTTCAGATATGAGAAATCTTCATCAGCCAGATAGTTATCTCTGCAATCAAAATACATAAGTGCCGTATTATTCCTCAGATCAAGGTGCTCAAGATCGTTTTCATAACACCAGAGTCTCATCAACGCTTTATTATTTCTGAGATCCAGTTCCCTAAGCCGATTTCCGCCACACTGGAGCACTGTAATAGCAGGAAAAAGTTCTATTCCCTTAAGTGAGCTGATTTTCTTGCACGATACATCCAGCTCCTTTACATCACTGTTTAAGATAACTCCATCCTTATCCAGATCAAATGTATCAGACAAACATGCTCTGAAGTTGTCATCAGGGAAATTTGTTTCATTTAACAGCACCTGTTCCTTAAAAGGTGTAGTCTCACAGGTTCTAAGTTTGTCTGTATCAAGATATGAGAAGTCCACCCCTTCAAAATAATTGTATGCACAGGAAAGTGCTTTCAGTGCAGTATTATTCCTAAGGTTTAAAGTGTGAAGTTCATTATTGCCGCAATAAAGATACGCCAACTTTTCAGATTTGCTCAGATCCAACTCACTAATCTTATTATCCCTGCAATCCAGAAATTCAAGTTCTCCCTGATTTATAAGATTTAAGGATGTCAATTTATTACCTCTACATGTAATGCTTGTCAGGTTAGTATTGCTATCTATATCAAGTGATGTGAGATTATTATTGGCAAAATCAAATATCTTTAGTTTTGTATTATGGCTCAGATCAATGGAAGTAAGAGCATTGTCAAACATGCTTATCTGCAGCAGTTCGGTATTCTTACTTACATCTATGCTTGAAATTTTGTTTCCACCTAACATCAGATATTGCAGATTTGGAAATAATTCTATTCCCTTAACTGAGGCAACTCCCGATCTGGTCGCCTTCACACTTGTAATTGCATTGGCGTCTATGTAGCCATCGCCATCTGTATCATAGGTTTCTTTGAGGGATTTTCTGAATGCCTCATCAGGGAAATTAGTCTCATTTACAGCCACAAGATTCTCCGCCTGGACAGCATTGTCTGCCTGGACTGCCTCCTGTTCCTGATAATCTGCGTCTGTATCTGTTGCAACACTCACCTCATTAACAACGCCTGTGTCCCCCGGCAGCTCTGCTGCATTTGAAGGTATGGCAGGTGCCACACCGCTTAAGCCCAGTGACAATGATAATGCCACCGCTATGGTTTTCTTTGTCATTTGTTTCTCCTCCCATTTCTCATTAAATGTCAGCTCGTTTTTTATATGGAGCTATTGATTCCACTTTACTATCAAAAGGTGTACCTTTTGACAGTCCCAAAATCAAAGGAGGCTTTTAGGCATTTTGAACAAAAAACAGATTCATTATTGTTGAACATTTTCAATATTTGTAGTATACTTGTACACAAAAAAAAGACTGTCAAAAGGTACACCTTTTGACAGTCTTTTTCGGTTTATTGGTTTGCTATGTTTTCCAACCTGTTGTGACTATTTTATCAGCAGGGTGGACAAATAATTTGCACTTTTTAACCCCAGTTGAGCCCACACACCATAAGCAGTATCTGCATTACAATTATCATTGGGACCCCCACAACAAAGTAGTTCTTTCTTATTTTATGTCTGAACAGCACCATTCCCACCGCAGTTCCTACAGAACCACCTGCAAATGCAAGGTAAATGAGCACAGCCACCGGGATACGATATCGTCCCTTCACCGCCTTATATTTGTCCACTCCAAAGACTACGAAAGAAACAGCGTTTATGATAAGGGTATACCATATCAATATACTGTTATCTGCGTATGCCCGCCAGAACCTTAAATCCCATCCGGCGATCTCACCTGTGCTACCAAACTTTAACGTTATGGTAACGGCAAGGATAGCAGTAAATACACTTACCAACGTTACCCTTGCCATCATATTATCTTTATCTGCCCTGCCTTTTATGAAGAAAAGGCAGCCTATGATGTTTATCATTATAAGTCCTGTTATTGTTTCCATGTTGCTCCTGAAAATATAATTGATAAATTTAGTTTCTCTAATATTTTTAGTAAATATTTTATTAAAATCAATTTTAACAAAATCATTTTTTACAAAGTTAATCACATCCGCTTCCCGATCTCCACCGCAGTAGGTGTCGTTGCCAATCCCCCAAGCCCGGTTTCCTTGATGGTCGGAGACATGTCATTTCCAATCCGCCTCATTGCGTCGATCACTTCATCAACAGGTATGGCACTCCTTATGCCTGCCAGTGCCATCTGGGCTGAGGTCACTGCATTTACTGCACCTGCCACATTTCTCTTCACACAGGGAACTTCAACCAAGCCGCACACCGGATCACAGGCAAGTCCCAGCATGTTCTTCAGGGCAAATGCTGCTGCGTCCCCGATTGCCTCATGATCGCCGCCCATAA
>ERZ1034976.2639-NODE-2639-length-11977-cov-4.630012_pt1 | contig 11977 bp, 10 predicted proteins | sample MGYA00520623_ERZ1034976 | MGnify/ENA primary metagenome ERZ1034976 (study PRJEB33766, sample SAMN09781774) | gut metagenome | biome: gut microbiome | host: Homo sapiens | place: Madagascar | study: EMG produced TPA metagenomics assembly of the PRJNA485056 data... | reverse complement strand
ACACTTACAAGTCCTGCTGCCGCCATGGCACTGGCAGAACCGATTTCTGCCTGACATCCGCCGGAAGCCCCGGCTATGGATGCATTCTTCGCTATAACTGCACCTACTCCCGCAGCCACATACATGGCCTTAGTCATCTGCTCATGGTCTATCCCAAGCTCTTCACCTGCCGTAAGAAACACCGCCGGAATAACACCACATGAGCCAGCAGTCGGGGCCGCAACTATTCTTCTCATGCAAGCATTTGACTCGCCCATCTTTATCGCCTTCTCCATAACCTTGGAGATAAACGGGCCGCATATATTCTTCCCTTCTTCATTGTATCTATGGAGCTTCTCACCGTCTCCGCCTGCAAGTCCTGACGCTGACCGGAGACTGCCGTCATAGGAGGTGTCCGCCAGTTCCATTGCCTTGTACATCTCACTCATCATGTCAAATGACTCTTCTTCGGGCACGCCCCTTTCTTCTGCGTCCGCCAGTTCTACGGCCTTCCAAAATTCAAGCTTTTCTTCCCTGCACAGCTTCTGTATATCCTTAATATTCTGATATGTTATCATACACCCAATCTCCTTAATCTAAAACCTGACATGATCATTATTTGACCGGCTCACAAACCTATAATTTTGACAGATATGTGACCTTTTTCACGCCCTCTACCTTCTCAAGCCATTCAATTCCCTCTCTCGGTATTTCCTGGTCACATTCAACAACCATTACTGCTTCGCCGCCACGGTTTGAACGGTAAAGCTGCATATAAGCTATATTTACCCCCTTGTGGGCAAGCATGGATGTGACCTCCGAGACATGTCCCGGCTGATCCAGATTGTGAACAACCAGCGTAGGATACTCCCCGGAGAAATTGGTCTCTATTCCATCTATCTCAGCAATATTTATCCTGGAACCGCCAAGGGACTGTCCTATTATCTCAAGGGTTCTTCCCGATACACCGGTAAGGAACAGCTGGGCAGTATTGGGATGTGCCTCTTTCAGATGTGCCTCGCCGAATTCTATCTTCATGCCTGCTTTCTCTGCCAGCTCTATGGCGTCCGGTATCCTTATATCATCGGTCTTCATGCCTAACAGTCCTGCAACCAGTGCCTTTCTGGTTCCGTGACCCGTACCTGTTGTGAGAAATGAGCCATAAAGCAGTATCCGTGCTTCTTTTACTTCCTCCCCCAACAGCTTTCTGCTAACATATCCTATCTTTACCGCACCTGCGGTGTGGGAGCTTGAAGGTCCTACCATTACAGGTCCCACTATATCAAAAATATTCATAATATCCTCCTGATTGACATGCCATGCTTTCATAGGAAATCCAACTCGTCAGCCTGGTTATCTCATCAGATTCCCAAAGAAAGATCTACATGCTTATATTTGCATATCACCATTAATTATAACCACTGCCGGGGTAATTACTATCCCTTTGAGCTTTCTTTTATTTGATTTTATGCGGGGATTTTTTTAGAAAATAAAAGGTGCATCTTCTTATGTTTGTTTCGTATAACACTGAAAATGCACCTTTACATTGTGAATTCCATATTCACTTATTTGATGTTTATGGATTATATATTTTTTCTTCTCCTGACCAATTTTCTGAATTTTATAACCTTTCTGCCATTTTATGATTTATGCTTTCTGTCCATGCCCCACAACCACAATTCTGCCTCTTCCCTTTTCCTTTGCACTGTAGAGTGCATTATCTGACTCTTCATACAACTGATTAAAGGTCACCTCTGTTTTAGCTATTACTGCGCCCATGGATATACCGGAACCTCCCTCTGTAGATTTCACAGTGAGATTAACTTTATCGAATATCTGCTGTGCTCTCTCCATTATTGCTTTGTCAGGAATATTTTTTCCGAAGAACAACATCGCTGCGAATTCATCGCCGCCCATCCTGCATGCATAATCTTCATCTCTTAATGACATAAGCAGTGCCTGTGCCACAAGAACCAGATACTTATCTCCGTTGTGATGACCGTAAGTGTCATTGTACTGTTTGAACCTGTCCACATCCATCATTATCATCATAACTATTGAATCCCCTGCAAGCAGCTTCATCTCCATGTCATTTCTGAATGCTGCATGATTCAACAGGCCTGTAAGTGAATCTGAACGATATGTGCTCTCCCAGTTTCTGAGTCTCGCTTCAGCCTTATTCTGCTCCACATCTGTAAGAACCTTCATTGAATACGTCTTTGAAATATCTGTAATAATAATCTCCATCCTGTCTTCTTTTATAGCTGAATCATAAAACTTCCTTCCGTAACACAACACACATATGTCGCTTCCATTTTTCCGGCGTATTCTGTGCTCCTGGAATACAAATGTACTTTTTGCAAGATTTGCAGCGGTCTGACACAGATACTCCGTACGTTCTTCCTCCGGAATAAGATCCTGCTGGTTCATTCCTTTTTCTACATCTTCTCTGGTATAACCGGTAAGCACCTCAAAATTATCGTCCACAGAAATTATATTGTTGAACATATCAAGAAGATATCTGCTGTACTGCACATTATGGACATTTGAAGTATTGGGAATATTTTCACCATCGGTACTATCCCCCATAAGCTGCCTCCGCTCAGTATTTTCAACTTTTTCTGTATCTTCCTCTGTGTCCTCTGCTGTATAATTCTCAGAAACCAGCTTGATAAATTCTGCCACTATATATGGATCAAACTGGGTGCCGGCATTTTTCTTTAATTCCTCCAAAGCCTTTGGAATTGTCATGGCTTTTCTGTAAGACCGATCATTTGTCATGGCATCAAAGGCATCAACAACTGCAATAACTCTTGAAAGTATCGGAATACTTTCCCGGCTGAGTCCATCAGGATAACCATTTCCGTCCCATCTTTCATGATGGTGACGCACCTCCTCTGCAATCTGCTTAAGCTCAGTATTGCTATTTGCAATTTCATATCCCTTCTCAACATGGGAACGCATTATCTTCCATTCTTCATCCGTAAGCTTACCAGGCTTGTTAAGTATCTCCATGGGAACACCTATCTTACCAATGTCATGTAGCAGACAAAGCAGTGCCAGCTTACTCTGCTGAATATCCGTAAGCTCGATCCTCTTGCCAAGTTCTGCTCCCGACCTTTGTGTTCTGAGAACGTGATGTTCCGTATCACTGTCACACTCCTCAAGAGCCCTGATCAGTGAAGCGAGCATATCTGAATGTATGGACTTGTGATCCACCAGCTTCTTGGCACGCATAGCACGAGCTGCGTCCCGAATGACATCGGTTATGTTTTGGCTTGCAGTCCCTGCCACACTTACCGCATACTGGATACTTCCACCATAAAGCTCCCTTACCTTGGAGAGACAATTAAACATTTCCTCTTCACTACTCTTACTGCACAGTGCAATGAGATTGGCATCAGTTCCACGAACATAATATGTCCTCTCGGGGAAGCATCTGCGTATAATATCCGAAAGTGTCCTGATCTCCTTGTCTCCCACCTGATTACCACGGGTACTGTTAATTGTTGAAAGACTATTTATATCACATATGGCAACTCCTACAGGAAAGGTAAAGTGCTCTTTCTCTTCTATGGCAAGACGTTTAAAGCTCTCCCATTTCTGGAATCCAGTAAGCATATCTGTCTCCAGAGCAATATCGGAGAATACAAACATTTGCCCAAGTTTTCTTCCCTTTTCATTGTCAAGCCTCCTAACATCACATCTGAGGGGACGCTCCTCATTGTCTGATCTTATATAACATTGGAGTGAAAAACTGTCATCCTCAGTGGCGAGATTTGCCGACAGGTTGTATGCTGCAAGGAAATCACCGAGATTTTCGCATTTGCCTAAGAGCTTTTTTCCCAGGAAATAATCGGCTCTCTCGTTGTGAAGGATAAGATGTTCCTCGTAATCGAACAGAACTATGCCCTGACCAACATTTTCAAATACATAGGTTTTAAGCTTATTTAACATTCCATGAGTGGAGTAATTGAAACAGCTCCAATAAATCAGAAATGAAATCAGACTGTATCCGCAGATGGAGTAATCAAGCAGGTTATACACATTGTTTCCCGGAAGGAACAGGAACACGCCATTCACCAGTACGATCATGGCGATTCCGATGATAACACAGCTATACTGGGAACGGTATTCTCTTGGTATCCTGCACATCTTCCTTACAAGAAGGAACAGCACTATCACAACAAGTGCATAGGAAAATAACAAATGCATGTAATAAAGAGGCTTCATATGATATATATATCCGGCTATGAATGTATCACGCTCCACATAGCCTATGGCAATCTCTTTGAATGGATTTATTGCAAATATCACCAGCTCATAAAATGAATATAAATAACAGAATCCTACAGCCAGTCTGCCGTACTTTGAAAATCTTCCTTTTGTGAAATATACTGTGAACATCAAGAGGCACACCAACATAAAGTCTATGCCCACAAAATATACACTTGACATTATAGACATGTTCAGATAAGACTTGCTTATGATACTGATAAGATAGCTGATATCTACTAAGGCTGCAGCGGCACAAGCCAATCCCAGAAACCTTCCTGTGGTCTTATTCTTCTTCACAGACTGGATTGCCAGCAAAATATCTGTGATAGCGATCATGACTGAAATCACTACATATCCTTCCAACACAATCCTATTCATAAAATTTCCTCCCAAAATTGAACATCAAGCCATTTAAAATTCGACACTCGCATTATTTTATCACGATATCTCCATTGAAACAACGTCGGGATTGTGGACTCCGATCATTTTCTCCATCCATATCATATAAAACCACTGGTGGAACTTGTAGCCACTGTAATGGAAACAGCCCCGGCTCATAAAGTGAATCGTGCTATCCTTTTTATGCATAATTTGGCTCTTTAGTATTTTGTATAACAAAAGGCAGACAATTCTTGATGACATATCCCTTAACCCTGGCACATGTCATGAGCAACTGCCTGCCTATTATTATAGATATTTTATATCGTACTTGCTATATGCAAAATGTGAAACTTTATATTTTTCTACCACTTTTTATGCTTATGGAAGCCAGGACATATGAAACTCTTTGAGCTGACCTGTAACATCATTAAATTCAAATCCATAGCCACTTGAACCCATATAAACCTCTGAGTCCACCTGATAGCTTACATTTTTTCCATCTACAACTGCGTTTTCACTACTATTTTCAAGAAGCTGATCCTTGGTGATCGTTGTAGGGAATGAAAAGCTGACCTTCTTTGCTCCATCAAGCATCATCTCTTTGATCTCTTCATTTAAAGATTCATCATAATCCGGCTGTGGCACATACAAATGAGAATATCTTACATATGTCAGCACACAATCCTCAGCCTTCTGCTCACTGTCAGTAAAATTACCAAACTTAAACTGCATTGTAACATAATCATTGATATCTGCACTATATCTATCAGTTTCATAATTTTTATTTACGTTGTTTCCAATGTTGTTAAGGTCATTCTCATTAAATGGTATTCCTCCGTCTACAAGATCCTTAAGTGTAGACTCTCCTAAAGTGAATTTCTTTCCATTATATACAAATGAACGATTGTCCATATCCACGTACTTCTCGCTAAGCCCCGGAGCCAATGTAAAATCCTCATATACAGGAATTGTAAATTCTGTAGTTTCACTGGCAGCCTCTGTGTCCGTTTCTTCCTCAGACGAAGCATCAGTCACATCATCTGTGTCCTCTGTCTCTGTCTCCGTTTCTGTCACCTGTTCTGTCTCAGCCACATTTTTTTTAACATCATTACTGCTTCCACATCCCACCAGAGAGATTCCCATCAAGGCAGCAATAAGACCTGCAAGCACCACTTTTTTGTTTCTCATAAAATCTGATCCTCCTTAAAATATAAACATAGTGGTTTAATTATTAAGGATTAACCCGGATCATATCAAGTCATAATCGGTTGCAACCGGGCAACTGTTGGTGTCAGAAGCTGCGAAATGGTATTTATCAGGAGTTTTGTCGTTGTTTTGTCACCTTTTCAAAGTCAAAATATTGTATTTTGATGTTATAGCATATTTAAGGTTCCAAGCCAACCAGTCAACCCAAATCATTCCATGTTGATCTTCATAAAATCTGCGTAAGTATCCGGTTCCATTGCAGCCGGATTATCATCTGCAAATCCATATACAGAATATATATCCCCATTTTTCAAATCAGCATACCCATTAAAATGATATGTAATGCTTCTTTCTTCACCCCTGATATGTAGAATCGAATAGGTATAATAGTAAAAGGTCACTCCTTTTTCCTCATATTGCCCTGACCTTATAACCTTTGAAATTCCGGCTCTGTGCTCTCTTTCTGCCATGTCAGCCGCTGTCATCCATGTGTATGGTACTACAGATATCATCACATTAACCTTATCATTATCTGAATAATACTTCTTGCCCGACAGGTCATCATCTGTGAGGATATAGCCTTCCGGGAGTTCGTATGATACTGTAGTATCTTCATTTGTAATGGAGTCTTTTATTAAGATGTCATTTTCACTTGAATTATCATCACTGTTCTTATTTACTTTGCTATCCGCACCTGTAATATTGTCCGCACCTATATTGTTATCATTATCAGTTGCAAAATTTTCTATAGGCTGTGTTTCCTGCCAGTATGAGCCTGCCATGTCATTTGTCTCGTCAGTAGGCACTGCACCGGCAACAACAGCTGTGACTTCATCAACAGCCTTTTCGTAGATCCCATCCTTCTCCTTCACATTTAAAGAAGCAATATCAATTCCATCAAACTTTATAACAGTGAAGAAACGCTGATCATCCCCGGTGTCAGAGACAAGCACATAGAAATAGGTATTATCAACATCCGCACCTCGCTCATTTGCAAGGCTGATTATATATCTGATGTACTCCCTTCCCTGGAGTTCAACCTTCTCTGGAGCAAGTTCTATCACATAACCAGAATCCTCCATGTTCTTCACACGTTCATCTCTGCCATTCCATAACTCCTCCGCAGTGCCATCCTCCACATCAATCTGTATGAGATATTCATCACAGCTTCTTATGTTAATGCAGCCGCTTTCATGTATGATTGCCAGTCCAACAGGCTCCACAGAAAAAGCATAGCCCTTGAACACTATATGCCAGGGTTCGGGTTTGTTGGTGTTGGTCTCATTCTCTGTTGCTGACTTATCTTCACCGAACTTCGCATTGATGGTATTCAGATCAACGACCCCCATGAAATCAAGTGCGGCAAATACAGAGCCCACCAGTATGCAGATCATCAAAATCACATAAATTATTTTCTTATATCTTTTCATCGGCAGTTTTATCCTCAAGTACGATATGAAGCATATCTTCCTTTTTAATTCTCCTAATTTCAAGCATTGTGAGAACCAGCAAAATTATAAATACTACCACGACTATTGACGTAGCAATAATAGTTGATGATCTGTAATTAAGGAACATGCTATCATTGTCAGCTCCGGTATAAAGCTCAAGATAATCTCCATCCCTTATCCCCGGAACATCAAGCCAAACCGTATCCACAACCCGACGTCCATTGTCATCAATATATCCCAGATCAGCCTTTGTATACTGGCGATACACTTTTTCCACTCGGACATTTCCATTTTTATCCTGATGAGTGCCCCACTCTTTTCTCACAATAAGCACCGTCAACACCACCATACAGAAAACACAGCAGGCAGCTAAAATGGCAAATACCATCCTCAGTCTTGCCAGTCTGCATTTTCCCCGGAAGTTCCTCATATGTACTGTGTTATTTGCAATTCCTCTTTCCTGAGCCGCCTCCCCGGGGTCATCTGCCTGCCCGCTCTTCCCATATATGAGCTCGCCAACCTGAACATCTAGAATCTCACATATGCACACAAGCCTGTCCAGATCAGGATACGCCTTATCCCGCTCCCACTTGGACACCGCCTGTCTGCTGACGCCGATCTTCTCTGCAAATTCCTCCTGGCTCAATCCTGCTTTCTTCCTATATTCCTGAATCCTCGCTCCTATAAGCAGCATTTGTCTTCCTCCTGCTATCACTGTACTGACCTTTCATACAGTATAACATAAATATCTATGTATTGTTGGGATTTTCTGACTAAAGCAAGCATGTTCTACATGCCTGCAAACAACACTATCAAAAGTCCTACCGACCAGCTACATTGTTACACAATATACGTCACATGTAAAATACAATAGTTGCATGTTTTCATGTTAGTTTAGGTTAACCGAGCTGTCAAGGAGAAAAATAAGCTGCCAATTTCTTAAAATCTGGCGGCTTACTTACCATCCCTATCACTCCAGTATTCTCAACCCACTTTGATGGGGACATCGTAAATGTATCTGCTCTATTTTTAAAGGTGTCGAATTCGGCTCCTTTAAAATTGCTATTATGTAGTCGATCTCACAATTCCAAAAACTCTATGGTATCTTTGTTGCCAATGAATTTCCCATCTCCATTACTTATCAAGCTCGTTATATGCCTTTTTCACGATCTGTGCCATCAACAATCTTCTTTTATTCAAAAATTCAGGATAAGATAACTGCTCAAAGTTTTCCGGCAATGCGTTCTGAGCACATGCAAGTTTATATCCCTCTTCCCCCAGCTTCTCTCTATATCCCAACATATTCTATTGGAGGATCGTCAGAAATATCAATATTGGTTGCATAATCTAAATATGTAAAATTTGCAATCTGATTTCTGTCACGATCATTACTATAGCCAATCTTCTCGAGATAATGTTTAGGAAAAATATGATGTTTATCCACCGAATTTTTATCTCCACTCGTTCCCAATACAAAGTATTGTGATAAAGGTGCTGTGCTGAATAACATTGGGGTTCCCAATACGTTAATTGCAGCAATATACCCATACCAGGCCGGAGATGTGGCTGAAGAACTATTTAACTCGGCTGGTAAGGAATATTCAAAATAATCATCCGTGAATTTATTGGCAATAACTGCATTAAGATATGCCACAAATTCATCCGCATTACTTACATCTCTTAAATCTGCAAATTGTTTTTCAACTTCCGACTCTGTCGACCCTGTATAAAATCCTGTAATCGTAGACATAAATATCCATTTGCAGATAATTTTCTGCAGTTTCAAAGAAGGCACCTTATAATCATATTTTCCAATCAGATACAGAACATAACTGAAAACAACTGCATTTGAAGAAGCAACTAAATTCCCCTTTAGATAACCTGCAGATGCAAATATATTCATAAAAGCATGCCAATTATTCAGATTAGTAACCTCATCTAAAGCCTCTTTGAAAATCCTCAAATTGTCCTGCCGCACATCCTGGGTTATTTCTCCGGTTTTAAGATCTTTACCACGAAGCAACATATATGCATAACGCAGACGTGCTCTTCTAAATCCAACACCAACTGCCATTCTGATCAAATGTGAAGGATCAACCTGCAATATCTGGTTAAATGACGTTCCATTTGCCGGTATTCTTGATTCCGCACAAAACTTATTAATTTTGTCATGAACAGCATTGTCATAAACGGCAATAAGTGTTTCAATGAAATTCTTCTCAGTAAGATTCTGACCACCGGAATTTACACGAACAAATATATCAGCTACATCTTCTTCGTCAGCCTTTGAGTTAATCTTTAGTGTTGGCAGTGAATAGATATTCAGGTTAAGCAGATCATTAATATTTTGTTCTACAATGTCTTCTTCATCATCCGTAAGTTCCGATTCGCCATTTTTGACACGTCCCTCATTAACTGTCCTTATATATGCCTTTCTAAGCTTAGAAATATTGTGTTCTTGATCTGCCATAAACACGCTGCTTATTTCACTGATCCACTCTGGGTTTCTTTCAAATGCCGGTGTCCACACATCAAACTCCCGGGTTAATGGATTAAAAGAAATACGAATTTTTCTCTCTTTATAATCTTTGTCCTTAATGGTTACTCCATACATTGCTGCCAACAATGCGGTTAAACGCTGCTGCCCATCAATTACCAGATCATCCGGTTGCTTGTAGATCTTATCGTTTTTACCAATATATCCTGTATTTTCATAATCTTCCGGAGACGCCCACAGCATGACATATCCGATCGGATATCCCTTCATCATTGAATCCAGTAGCTCTCGCACCTTATTGTCTTTCCAAACAAAGGGACGTTGAAGATCAGGCAGACCAATACGTCCATTTTTTACATCCGACAATAAATCCTCTACTTTACTCGGTATATTGTCAAATAATTCTTTACCCATACATATCCTCCAATTATTTGCTCGACTCACAACGTGATGACGTGTTCTATTATTTCATGTGTCATTTGCACCTTTCTTATGGGTCATAGTATTTAATATGCAAAAAGTATTTACATCAAACACATTTCTCAATGCATTCAATTTATCACTATCATTTATATAATAACACATGTTATTGAAAACTCCATACCTTTCGACAATTTATTCCATTATTGCCAAAAGGTATGCACAGCTGGAAAGCATATACGACTAAAAAAAGCGACTGCTCCCCTCTCACAGAACAATCGCTTTTTCACATTTTATATTCTCATTATAATTAATGCTTCTTGCCTTCACGCCCCAATGTATCATACTACTCAATCTTACCGCTTTCATCTATCTTCCCAATGCCTTCGGCAGATTTCACACATCCCCATATCATCCAACCTTAACGGAGGGAAATAGCTCCTTATATTCCTTGAAAACACAGTACGATATTCTCCATTTCCGTCCCTGGAAGTAATTACCTCCGGCATATCTGGATCATACCCCATTGAACCGCAGCAAATGCAGGTATTTACCCATTTGCTCATCTTGGGATATTGCTTCAAATAATTCAATCCTTCATTTTTCCTGTCCATTATGTTGTGCCTCTCCATTTTTAAATTGTCACCATTTAGGTCACATATCAAATACACAAATCCATCATCCGCACTACCGCATCACAGACCTCATCGAAACTATTTTCTTAAATTCGAAAGTCACATCATCTTGCAGATCAATTTTGCAAATATCAAGAAACATATTTTTGATACTCTCTTCATTAACCGGCCAGCCCTTGATCGTTGCATCCATATCCATAGTGGCACGAGTATCTAATCCCACCATTGCCGCTATCAGAAAACCACCTTTTAATATAAAATTCTGACGATACTTTGAAACAGAAATCCGTTCCAGCAGACCTTCCAACATAAAGTTCTGCATCACGAGCTGTGCCGAGATATGTTTGTCTTTTGATATATTTTTAATGACAGCTTTTAACTGCATTGCATTTCTCATATAAGTACCTCCAGATAACTTCTCACCTTTTCCTCAACACGAAACATCTTTGCATACTCTGACAAAAGTGGAATATTCTTGTCTTTTCTGGCTGTATATCGCTTGAACGCCTCTGTAATAATACCTGTATTTATTCCTCCTCGTTTACGAAGAATATCACACAGAGTTCGTTCCATATTGTATACCGTTATCCTATTCCCCCCCGGAGATTCTAATTGAGTTTTCCCTTCAGCATACCACTCCTGCTTTACTCTTGAGCAATTTACGCCTTCACTCTTTACATTTGTCAAATTATAATTATGCGGGAAGGTCATATCATATCTATTTGGTGTTTGATCTGTTAAGTCCCATAAAAATAGGGCTGTCTCATTAGAAAAAACACCTTTTTTGAATCTCGCTTGCAAATTCACAAACTCATCTTCCCATATTTCAGGAAGGATATATACTCCTCTCGCAGTCTTTTCAAGTTTTCCTTCATCGACTAGCTTTTTTAAGTTTCCTCGCAATATGCCTTTATCAGAAAGAATCGCAGCGGTAACAACACCATTATTTTCTTTTGCAAGCTGTATTATTTTATCTGAGACATTCATTCAATCACCTACTTTAATCAATAAATTGACTTTTATGCCCTTAATCATAAGGCTTGAGGGCGTAAAAGTCAATCAAATTTATATAAACATACAAAGTAGTGATATTATCAATAATTCTATATATCCTTTTCATAGTCTTCTTC
>ERZ1034976.2638-NODE-2638-length-11979-cov-23.159762_pt1 | contig 11979 bp, 13 predicted proteins | sample MGYA00520623_ERZ1034976 | MGnify/ENA primary metagenome ERZ1034976 (study PRJEB33766, sample SAMN09781774) | gut metagenome | biome: gut microbiome | host: Homo sapiens | place: Madagascar | study: EMG produced TPA metagenomics assembly of the PRJNA485056 data... | reverse complement strand
ACACAAAATAAAAGTGACATGGTGAACTGATTGAAATGCTTCTGATTTTTGTAACAAATGATTGATTGAACGATAAGGAGATAAGATGCGATGAGAACGATACTTGCAGAATACAATCCACGCAGAAACAGCATTGATGTATATACCAGTGCAGGCTATATGCTTCGCATTGACTGTTGGGAAGCAGAAAAAAATTTAAAAACTACACCCGGATCAGACTGTGCATTAAACGCACTTGCTATTGATGAACCACTTGAGTATGCAAAATTATATCTTGATGGAAATTTGCAGATGTGGGTAGATGCAGAAGATTCATTAGAAATTTAAAAACAACAGCGTGAATACCTGCTTTTAATTTTGGATATTCACGCTGCTAATATTAGCATCTACTTTGTAACCTTAGTTCCGCCCTATGAATCCACCATTGGAAATTCATTACGCATTGATCTGGAAAAGAACTGCCTTTCAATCAAAAGCGGCTGAAATATTTCAACGGGAATTAAAGCAATCACTTATCTGAAGTTAGAGTGGAAAAGCAACCATTTCTTTATACAAATTCATGAGAATATCTATAAAATCATGAAGGCTTTTTCTGTTGTCTGCTTTGTGAGTACAAAGGACACAGGAAAAGTTTTCTTTGCAATCAAATGGAATCCAGGCAAACTGATTACTGTGGTCATTCAGAAAACCTGGAGCAAGGCATATGCCACGACCAGATGCCACATTTGTCAGTGTTGTATCGTGGTCAGGACTGTTAAAGTAATTTATTTTCTTTGAATTGACGAGACGTTGCTGAACGCTTCTTAATGCAGCAGGAGAGCCGCCGCCTACCATCAATGTCCTGCCATATAAATCACTTTCTGTAATAAGATTTTTGCTGACAAGTGAATCATTTTTATCGGTAATGAGATAAATTTTGCTTGTAAAAAGTTTATATACAGAAATACCTGGTATTTGTTTTACATGTTCTTCAAGAGAAAACAGTATGTCTGTTTCATTTTTCAAAAAATCTTCAAGTCCTCCGGTATATTGGAATTTTGGAGAAATCTGTACTTCTGGATTTATTTCTGCAAAAAGTTTTATTGCTTCTGGGAGAAAATAAATAGCCTGACGCACCATAAGGCTGATGGATATATCATCCTTATATTTAGAACTGAAATTTTGCCCCTGCTCAATGGCTCTTTTCATTTCTTCACGCATATGAATCAGATATGAAACAAATTGTTTTCCTGCCGGAGTAAGTGATGCACCTCTGCCACTCCTATCAAATATAGAAAATCCAATCTCTTCTTCCAATAGTCTGATTTGATAAGAAAATGTGGGCTGGCTCACAAACATATTATCAGCTGCACGGCTAAAATTTAATGTATGTGCAAGTTCTATACAATAATCAATCTGTTTTGTATTCATATTTTCCTCCGTTATATTTAATTATTAAATTGATTATATAATCTTTCTATTAGAAATTCAAATAACTATGTGAGAAAATAAGCATGTAAAGAAAAACAACAAAATTTTACAATAATCTCTCAGAAAGGAGTTTTGTTCATGTCTGATACACTCATTGCCTATTTTTCAAGGGCTGATGAAAACTATTTTGGTGGTGCAATCCGTTATGTCAAAAAAGGAAATACAGAAATTGTATGTGAAAAAATCAAAGAACTGATGGATGCAGATACTTTTCGGATTGAAATGAAAAATCCATATTCACCAGTTTATCTGAACTGCATTGAGGAAGCAAAAAAGGATTTAAGGGAAAATGCAAGACCTAAGCTTGTAAGTATGCCGGAAAGCATAGCAAAATATGACAACATCATTCTTGCATATCCAAATTACTGGGGAACAATTCCCATGGCGGTTGCTACGTTTCTTGACGTATATGATTTTTCGGGGAAAACAATTTTTCCGTTATGCACCAATGAAGGAAGTGGAATGGGAAAAAGCGAAAGTGATATTAAAAAATATGCTCCCCATGCGATACTGAAAAGCGGATTGGCTGTTATAGGAAGCCAGGCTGAAAATTCACAAAAAGCGATTGAAGCATGGCTCGAAAATAACGGATTAAAATGATTTTTCAACAAAAGACGGAAGTAATCATGAGTAGTACAAGGAAAAACTCTCAAATGCAGGAGGTGTATTATGAACAAACAAATATTGATTGTAAAAGGAAGTCCAAGAAAAAATGGAAATACCGCTGCTATGGCAGCCTCATTTGCAAAGGGAGCATCTGAAAGTGGTAATATTATAACAGAGATTGGATTAAAAGATAAAATCATCGGAGACTGTATGGGGTGTGGCGCATGTCAGAAACAGAACGGTGCCTGTGCCCAGAAAGATGATATGACAGAGATTTATGATGCGATGAAGAAAGCGGATGTGATAGTATTGGCTTCTCCAGTGTATTTTTACACGTGGACATCGCTTATGAAACGAATGGTTGATCGCACATTTGCGGTAGAACCGATCCTGACAAATAAAAAGTTTTATCTTCTTAGTGCAGGTGCCGCTCCGGAAGAAAAATATATGCAGACAATGATTGACAGCTTCCGTCATTACATTTCATGTTTCCGAGCCGGTGGAAACGAAGAAGGTGGTATCCTGTTTGCGTATGACACGAATGGATCTTCGGATGTAAAAACAATGTCTGTATTAGAAGAAGCTTATCAAATGGGAAAAGAGGTATAGGAAGGAGTCTTTTATCATGGATTGTAATGAAATTTGTGTAGATGTAAGGAAAACATCTCCTGAAGAACGAAAAGAAGGACAGCGACAAACGCAACTGTTGTTTCAGATTAACCATACAATGCCCCTTACGGAAAAATATAATCATCTGATTCGGGATTTATTTGGAAATAATCTTGGAGAGGGAAGTTACATTACGCCGCCATTGAATGGAGCCTGTGTTGGAAGCATGAAGATTGGAAAAAATGTTCTTATCAACTCCAACCTTCTTGCAATGGCAAGAGGTGGAATTACGATTGAAGACAATGCAATGATTGCTGCAAATGTACAGCTTGTTTCCAACAACCATGATCCGTATGATCTTTGGATACTTCCATGCAAACCAGTACTCATAAAAGAATATGCCTGGATTGGTGCCGGTGCAACGATTCTTCCGGGAGTCTGTATCGGAAAACATGCGATTGTCGGAGCTGGTTCCGTGGTAACAAAAGATGTGCCGGATTATGCGGTCGCAGTAGGAAACCCAGCGAAAGTAATAAAAATGTTAGCTAAAGAAAAATTCAAGGAGGATTAAATTATGCAGAAAATCAAATTAAACAACAACTTGGAATGCCCGGCTCTTGGACTTGGTACTTATATGCTTTCACCAGATGAAGCATATCATAGTACATTAGGAGCATTAAAGATGGAATATTCCCTTGTGGATACAGCGAATGCCTACGTCAATGAGCGTTCCGTTGGTCGTGCGATTAAAGACAGTGGCGTAAAGAGAGAAAATGTATTTCTTTCTACAAAAATTTGGGCGAGCGAGTACGAAAATGAAAATGCTGTTGACGAAACGTTAGAAAGACTGGGAGTAGATTATGTGGATCTTCTTTACATTCACCAGCCAGCCGGAAACTGGATTGCCGGATACCATCAGCTTGAAAAAGCGTATAATGAAGGCAAGGCAAAATCCATCGGAATTTCCAATTTTGAGGGAAAATATTTTGCAGAATTGGAAACAAAGTGGGAAATTATTCCTCAATTTATCCAAGTTGAGGCACATCCTTATTTCACGCAGAAAGAACTTCGGAAAACGCTTGATAAATATGGTATCAAACTTATGTCCTGGTATCCATTAGGACATGGTGACACGTCACTTCTTAACGAAAGTGTATTTGCAGAGCTTGGAAAGAAATACGGAAAAACTTCTGCACAGATTATCTTAAGATGGCATACTCAGATGGGCTTTGCGGTTATTCCTGGAAGTAAGAATGCAAGCCATATTAAAGACAATCTGAATATATTTGACTTCAAGCTTACCGATGCTGAGATGGCTGAGATTGCAAAGTTGGATAAAGGTGTCAGATATTACAATCGCACAGATGAGCAGCTGGTTACATTTGCCAGCTGGCAACCAGCTTATGAAATATAAAATGAACATCCTGATTGCTTTCGCTGGAGAAATTTTTATTCATTAAAAGGGAAGGGACAGTTAGCAATAGCAGCTGTCCCTTCTCCTTTAATAATATCCCCGTTCTTCTCGCCAGTCTTTCACATAACATCGGATTCCGATATAGACCACCTGCACCAGAAGCAACAGTGCAATGAGGTTTATCGGAAGGACAGATTTTATCCATTCTCCAAAGTAGATTGCGATAGCTATGCTCATTAGTGCGACCATGATACTGAGGATATCCCAGCAATATTTCCGGTAGATTTTCCCCACCTGATAACCAATCCCGATTGGGATTTCACCTGTTTTAAGGGATTTAATAACTGTTATATTTTGTTATTAAATTCTCCGCAAACCCTTGAAAACACTGGATTTATCGCAGGTGAGCTTTCCCTTATTGTTTCCCTTGTGTTATATCGTCCCATCAGTGTTTACGAACTCTGATAAGGGCAAATACAAGGGCACAAGAGGTCCAGTGGACCTCTGCTCTGTGCCGACCGAAGCGGCAGCGGAGACCAAAAAAATCCTATAAAACAGTATAACACAAAATAAAAGTGACATGGTGAACTGATTGAAATGCTTCTGATTTTTGTAACAAATGATTGATTGAGCGATAAGGAGATAGGCATAAAAAAGACACCTGCCACGCCATCACGCACACAGATGCCTTTCCCATATCTTCTTATTTATAACTGCTTACATTATTACTGTCCACTTTCTCAAATGGAACCCATACATACAAGCCATTATCAGTCGCACCCTCTATATCCTGTACTGACTGTCCACTTATAAGCTTAAGTGCTGCATCAATCGCAGCCTTGCCCTGACCGCTGCCTGACTGATATACAGTGAATGTCATATCACCATTTTCAATTGCAGTACATCCATCTGCAGTAGCATCTACGCCCAATATAGGCAGGCTGTTCAGGTCAATACCAGCTTTCTTACATGCCTCTACTACTCCAAGTGCCATTCCATCATTGTTACAAATCACGCAATCTGCTTTTGAGCCTGTTTTTAGGAAAAGTTCAAACATTTCTCCTGCTGTATCCCCATCCCAGTTTGCATAATCTTCAAATACATAGTTGATTTTCTTGCCGCTTGCCTCCAAGGTCTTCTTCACACCTCTGGTTCTTCCAACTGTAGCAGAATGTCCCTTTGGTCCTTTGAAAATCACTACATTTATCTCATCCTTGTCAGCAAACTTATCCAGCACATATTCTGCCTGATACTGACCTGCCACGCTCTCATCTGATCCAACATATATATACTGCCCCTCAGATAACTGTTTTTCATTCGGACAGCTATTGAAAAATACAATTGGTATATCTCCCGCATTTGCCTTTAGTTCTACCACAGTATCAGTCGATACCGGGCCACAGAGGATAGCGTCATAGCCCTCTGCTGCTGCTTTTTTAATATGCTCCACCTGATTTTCAATATTATCTCCCGCATCAAAAACATCAAGCTGTACTCCCTGAGCATCAGCCTCCTGCTGGGCTGCGTCTACCAGCGTCTGTCTGAAATCATCCATTGCATTTACGCTGAGCAGAATTTTTACATTACTGCTGTCTACACTTGCGGTCTGACTGCCACAGCCTGTAGCCAGGAATACTCCAAATAACAATATGCTTAACATGTATGCCAGTTTCTTTTTCATTCTAGTATCCCTCCTTTTCAACCTTAAATGCATCCACCTGATCTGCCAGCTCCTTTGCAGAAGTGGTAAGCTCCTTTGCATCGCTTGCTACTGTCTCACTGTTTCCTGTGATACTGTTAGTATGCTCTACCATGTTATCAGATGTAGCCAATATTTCCTCTGAGCTAGCTGCCTGTTCCTCCGAAATGGCAGCTACATTGTTTGCTACTTCATCTACCTTTTCTACTTTTTCAATCATCTGACGCACCAGAGTGCTTACCTCATCAATATTGTCAAATATGACATCAAAGGTCTTTAAGGCGTCACCGACTAATTCGCTGCTGCTGTTGATATTTTCCACGCTGTCATCCGCCTGCAATACAGCATCCTTTACCAGTACATTTATCTCTGATATAAGTTTTTCGATATTTTGTACCGACTCTGCACTGTTCTTTGCAAGCTGACCTATCTCAGTCGCTACAACAGCAAATCCCTTGCCGGCTTCTCCTGCTCTTGCTGCCTCTATAGAAGCATTTAATGAAAGTAAGTTAGTCTCCTCAGCAATTCCACTGATTACACCTGTGATATTTGTAATCTCCTCAGAAGCTTTTCCTACCTTGTCTATTGCCTGCTGCAGTTTAAGCACAGATTGATTGATATTCTGCATTGCATCGCCCACATTCTGCATGTCGGACTTGCCTTTTCTTGACACTTCCACAGTGTCCTTCATCTTCAAATCAACCTGACTGCCCTCTTCTCTGGTGTCTGAAACCACCATTGCCAGAGTTGTGGCATTTTCTGCAATCTCATTAACTGACCGTGAGAGCTGCTCGACTGTATTATTTAATTCCTGCATAGACTGGCTCTGGGTTCTGGATGCATCATACATCTGACCCGATATCAGACTACTGTTATTCGCCTGCTCATGCAGCTTGTCCGATACTCCATGAATGGACAAAATCATACCCCTCATAGACTGGATAAAGTGCTGTACACACTGGCTCATCACACCGATTTCATCATTGCTCTTTACATCCACGCTCACTGTGAAATCTCCATCTGTCATGGCTGTAATTACGCTGGTCAGTTCTTTTACAGGCTTTATTACCATATGGACTGTACGCTCGATGATAACAGCTAATATCAGAAGAGAAATTATTCCGATAAGTATCATAACCATTCTGACAGTGCTTAGTCCCGAATAAACTGTAGCTATTGGAACATAGGATACCAGAAGCCAGTCTGTTCCAGATACCTCTGCACAGGCAGCCATCCTGTTATCAATCTCCTCCATGGCATAATCCCCGGATACTCTTTTTTCTTCAATTCTCTTATAAAAGCTGTCATCAGACTCGCTCAACTTTGAGAAAATCAAACTGCTGTCACGGGCTGCAAGTATTGTGCCATCCTTGGTATCTACCAGAATTGCCTGCGCATCATCCATCTGCACAAAGCTGTTTACGATAATACTGATACGCTGCAATGACAAGTCTGCTGATATAACCTTCATAGTTGCTGAGCCATCATTTAAGATACCAGACGCACTTATAACAGCCTCTCCATCTGCATTTGTATAAGCGTCAGTAAAGCCCATGTTTAATCTGGTAAGCCCTGCCTTATACCATACAGAATCCGTCGGATTGCTCTCTGTCTTATCTGATTCGCCTGCTTTCATCAGCTTTCCATCAGCATCTGCAATGTAGAGTCCATTTGGATAGTCGTCATCATAGCCATAATATCTGTCCAATATGACCTGAAGCTGTGCATCATCTGCATCCAGCCCCTCAATTGTCTCCTTTGCCATCTGGAACGCTGCCAGATTTTCCCCCAGCCAGGCTTCAATCTCATTTGCCTGATTTTCAATGGATGAATTCAACAAATCTGTGGCATATTCTGTGATTATCTGCTTTGATACAAAATATGACATACCTACCAATACAATCCCTATCACTATGACAACCGGAAGAATCGTTCCCAGAAGCCTTGTCTTAATGGAAGTTGTTTTCTTTTGTTCTTTTTGTTTCATTGCCTTCTCCCTTTCTCTCGTGTTTCGTATGGCTTACATTATAAGCCCTTTATCTATTTTTAACAAGTATTCATGCCAAAAGTACTAATTTTTTTGCTATTTTTCCTGTATCTCTTTCCCACTAATATGCTCTATCTGCTTGTGAAGCTGCCAGCTGTATACATACATTATAAAAAATACATCTGGTTTAGAAATATAACCAGATAACAAAGTTAAAGGGCTTTCCACCTGATTTTATAATTCTCAGCTGAAAAGCCCTTTTTTATTTTTTGATGCTGTAACTACACCTGCGTATTCTGCATTTATGGTTTTAACTTCCATATCCCTGCCAAGAGATTTATTAAAAAGCACAAAACCTGCAATGAATAGAATAACCAGTATGCAAAAATTGCAATTACAGTATATGCTGCTAGTGAACTACCCATTGTCTAAAGCCAATGGGATTGCGGTAGCCCTATTTCAAAATCTGGACTTTCTTATTCAATCCCTTGGCATAAAGCATCTTCTTGTATGCTTTATATTTACTTGTTGGAACTTTGACCACTGTCTTTTTGCTGATACCTCTAAAGGCATATTTGGTTATGGATTTTGAAGTCAGTTTCTCTGATTGAATCGTAATCTTCTCTAACTTCTTGCAGCCATAAAAAGCATTTTTTTCTATCTTTGTAACATTCTCTCCTATTACAATACTTGTTATATTTGTACACTTGGCAAACGCATTCTTTCCAATCGTAACTATGTTTGAGCCAATCACTACCCTGGTAATTTTCTTATTGTTCTTAAAGGCATTGTCCGCAATGGATGTTACTCTATAAGATACTCCATCAACCTCAACCTTTGCCGGAATGGTAACCGTTCCTTTTGCAGTACTCTTTGGACCAGTATACTGTACTGTCGGTGTTTTGCCCTTGCCACTCGTAACTATGTAAGTCGAACCATCGTTGTCCTTTATCTTCGTACCTTTTTTCGGTACAGACGGCTTGTCAATTTCTCCCGGCTTATCGGTTTCTCCCGGTTTGTCGGTTGTTCCCGATGATGTACCGCCACTTGAGGTGCCGCCGCCAGATGTACCATCACTTGATGAGCCTCCACCTGATGAGCCTCCACTTGAGGTACCGCCACTGGATGAAGAACCACCTCCAGACGATGAACCACCTCCTGTAGCCAGAATGATAATGCTTACACTTTCTGTCTCGTAATTACCCTTGTCAGCTCCTGTATAAACTGCTCATAGTTGAGCTCTTCTCCATTGATAAGTGTCAGCGTATCTTCTAATGCATGGATTGCCATGATACACACCAGATAGGTACGATGCACTTTCAGAAAATATTCCCCGACCTGTGCCTCCATTGCCTCTAAGGTGCTTCTGGTCTTATATACGCTTCCGCTTGTCACATGGATGTAACAGTCATTCACCGATGCCTTGATATATAGTATATCTGCGACATTGATTACCACCTGCTTATGATTTGCCTTGATTTCCAGTGTTTTCTTAAACTGCATGATAACTGTTACTCCTTGTGTCTTACGGATTTGCTATTATTTTACTGTACTTTAAGAATTATGGCAATTGGAAGTTTAGTCATATGACGGCATTATCACAATTTATGCCTTGCCACCTTCTCCCAGATATTCCTCTATGAATTTCTGCGTTAGCTGATACATGGTCTGCGGATCACCTTCCCCTACAGGACACGAAAGGACGACATGATACCTCTGTCGTCCTAACTCTTTTCCACATATCTGCTTCTTTCATTGCGTGTATTCAGTTTTATATATTTGCAACTATATACTTTTATAGTAATCCTTATGGATTAAGCCACTACTCCATATCCATATTACTTAGCTGCCTGATCTGGTCTCTCCTGCTATAAATAACTGCTGTTACCTGAACTCTGTTATTTTCATCATCAACCCAATAGTAAATCAGGAAATTTTTAACAACAATCTTGCGTACTCCCTCAGTCCTCCATGGCTCTTCATCAATCAAGGCATGTTTTTTCGGAAAACTCGACAACTTAGTAATCTCTGCTTTCATCTTGTCAAGCAGATTATCTGCTGCATCCGGTGCCATTAGATCATTTGAAATATAATGCACTATCTCTTTCATCTGCTCTAATGCCAGCCTTGTTACCCTTACCTCATATTCATTCATGCACTATATCTCCGACTTTAATTGATTAAAAGCCTCATCAACAGATACAGAATCGTTCTTTTTTGCCTGTGCAAGCCCGGTCTGCATCATCATATCAAATTCAGCTTGTGTTATAGAATCTCTTGTAACAAGTTTATCCGGAATATCAAGTGAAAATGGTACTCCATCACGCATAATAACCTGTCTGTAAGTCATATCTATGAATACAGATACAGGAATTCCAAGTCTGTCAAGAATTGCCTCTGCCTGCTCTTTTATATTCGGTTGAATTCGCGCTGTTACATTTGCAGTTTTTGTTGCCATAGTATGCACCTCCTGTTTCTTATAGTGTACTACTATGTATTGCTTTTTACAATACAAATATTTTTAACTGCTGCCGTCAAGTCTTTTACTAATAGCCATATCTGTATTCTCCATACTTCTATTACTGTGCGTTGCCCTGTTCCAATGCCAATCCAATCAATCGATCCGCCTGTTCTGCCATGAACAGCGGGATATTCAACACATCATCGTCCAGCTTCAGATTGTCCAATGAGAAACGGATGCGAAGCTTGACCTTATCAGGGAACAGTTCCTTGAACTTCTTCATACTCTTGCTGGTTGTGTTGGCTTCGGATTTGACCTCCACGGGGAAGATGTCGTTCTCCCGCTGAATGAGGAAATCCACCTCGTAAGGTGGGTTGTTCTGGCTCCAATAACGGGGCATGACTTCAAACTGAGTAATTAAAGTCTGCAACACAAAGTTTTCGGTTAATGCGCCTTTGAATTCAGTAAAAAGGCGGTTACCTTCGCCAAAGGCAGTGGGGGCCAACTGTGCCAGACGGCGGAGCAGTCCCACATCCACCAGATAAATCTTGAAGGCGGACAAGTCATCGTAAGCTGCAATCGGCAGGCCGGGAGCTGAGCTGCGATAAATTTTATGCACCAAACGGGCATCTACCAGCCATTGCAAGGCATCCTCGTACTCACGGGCTCGTGCACCTTCCTTGACCACTTTATAGATAAACTTCTTGTTCTCTCTTGCCAGTTGAGAAGGAATGGATTTCCAGATCATTGAGATTTTCGGGAACTCGCTGAGATTAGGATGTTTGGCAAAATCACGCTCATAGGCTCCGATGATTCCGGACAATGCTTCCTGCATGGCAGAAACATCCCGTGCCTCCGTCCACATCAATACCGGCTCCGGCATACCACCGGTGACATAGTACATCTTCAGCTTCTCATACAGTGGATTAAAGAAGGCGTCAGGGATAGGTTCAAGGGTATCCACCTGTTCCAGATACTGCGCCAGATTTTCATCACCGTTGGCAAGTAGAAATTCATTAAAGGTCATCGGGTCAATCTGCATAAAGTTGACCTTACCCACCGGAAAAGAGGAAGGTTTCGCCAGAGCAATCCCCAACAGAGAACCGGCACAGGCAACGTGATATTGCGGTGCGTTCTCGCAAAAATACTTCATGGAGTTGATAACCTTCGGGCAGTCCTGCACCTCATCAAAAATGATAAGGGTCTTTTCTGGCAATATTTTTTGACCGCTTGCCAGCATAAGGTTTTGTAGAATCCGGTCCACATCCTTGGTTGTTTCAAAAAATTGTTTATATTCTTCGTTTTCGTCGAAGTTAAAGTAGGCTGTATTTTCATAACAGCGTCTGCCGAACTCTTTTAGAATCCAAGTCTTACCCACCTGACGTACGCCCTTCAAGATTAAAGGCTTGCGGTAGGGAGAATCCTTCCAATCCAGCAACTTTTTTAAGATAAATCGTTCCATAGAATCACTCCTCACATTTTTATTGGAGTTTTATGCTTTATAATCACACTTTTATTATATGCGAAATCTATGAAAATCACAACCGAAATCACAAAATTATTAAAATTTAATGCTTATCAATCACACTTTTATATGAGATAGTGAAAAAATTTTCTACAATAAAGGCAGACCACAGCCTCAACATTAGTTATATTACATCTTATCATTCCTGTTCCATTCCGGATAGGAAAGGATAAGATCAGTATCACTATAATCAGTATAGTTATTATCA
>ERZ1034976.2635-NODE-2635-length-11987-cov-3.530841_pt1 | contig 11987 bp, 15 predicted proteins | sample MGYA00520623_ERZ1034976 | MGnify/ENA primary metagenome ERZ1034976 (study PRJEB33766, sample SAMN09781774) | gut metagenome | biome: gut microbiome | host: Homo sapiens | place: Madagascar | study: EMG produced TPA metagenomics assembly of the PRJNA485056 data... | reverse complement strand
AATGAAGATGGTGTAGAGAAATTTGTGGAGACAGCAGTACATTTCCAGAAAGATTATCCGCTGACACTGCTTTTTTCGGCAGTAGATGATAAGGATTACCGGGATATGATACAAACGATCTGTGACAGGATTCACTTTGAGCATGTGGTAGTGACTTCAGTGGGAGGCTACCGCCAGGTGCCTGCAGAGGATTTTGCCCGGTTGTTTGAGAACGCAGGCTGTGACTGTGTGGAGGCTGTTCCTGATCTGGAGGAGGCTTTTGCGAAAGCACTGCAGCTACGTGGAGAGAAGGGCATGTTGTTCTGTGTAGGTTCTCTGTACCTGGTGGGCGAGATTAAAGATGTGATCAGGAGAAATAAAAAATGATAGATTATGAAGAGGAACTTAAGAAATTTGAGCCCTGTCTGGATGTGACAGATGCTGAGGGTGCCATATATGACAGAGAACTGACGGATATCCTGGATGTACTTCAGGAAGTCCTGAGGGAAGCGAAAAGCGGCAGAAGGGCGAAATAAGGAGAAACAGATGAACTGTATGAATTGTGGTGCGTTCCTGACAGACAGGGACCTGGATTACTGTCCGCACTGCGGATGTAATGTACTGATCCAGAAAAAGGCGGATTATCTTTCCAGGCAGTATTATAACCTGGGCCTGGAGAAAGCCAGTGTCCGTGATCTGTCAGGGGCAATCAGCTGTCTGAAGCAGAGCCTGATTTACAGTAAGTACAATATTCAGGCAAGGAATCTGCTGGGACTGGTATATTTTGAGACAGGTGAGGTGGTAGCTGCCCTCAGTGAGTGGGTGATCAGCAAGAATCTGCAGCCCAGCCGTAATCTGGCTTCGGAATATATTAATAAGCTTCAGGCTAATTCCAATAAGCTTGAGGTAATCAATGAGACAATACGAAAATATAATGAGGCCCTGAATCTGTGCAGAGAGGGCCATGAGGATATGGCAGCCATACGGCTGAAGAAGATACTTTCCCAGAATCCAAAGCTGATCAAGGGATATCATTTGCTTGCCCTGATCAGAATCAAGGAGGGAGAATACAACAAAGCCAGAAGAACCCTGAAGAAGGCAGCCAGGATCGATCAGACGAATACAACGACCCTGCGCTTCCTGAAGGAAATTGAGGAACAGACAGGAGTTTCCACAAAGCTTGGACGTCAGAATAAGGGGCTTTTCAGGAATGGGGATGAGACTGGCAGTGAAAAAGCAGGAATGGGACCGGAGATGATGGTCCAGGCGCCTGCTTACAGGGAACGATCCAGAGTTTCTTTGTTTTTTACTCTGGTGGCTGGTTTTGCAGCTGGTCTGCTGGCCTTTTATCTGCTGGCTGTACCGGCGATCAGGCAGAGGATTTACAGAGAAGCCAATCAGCAGATCGTCAGTTACAGTGATGCAGTATCCAGCCAGGGAGCAGAGCTTACAAAAGCACAGAGCCAGGTGAAAGAGTCAGATGATACGGTGGAGGCAGCTTCCGCCCAGATCGCACAGTAGCAGAAAAAGAGCAGTACCTATCAGGCCCTTCTGGAAGCCTATGCTGCCTATAAGCAGCAAAATATGGATGAGGCTGCCCTGAAGCTTCAGAATGTATATGTAAATGTACTGCCGGATGATCTGAAGAGTATTTACAATACCATCAGTAATGATACTGGTGTGGCAGGTATTGATGAAAGTGCAGACGGATCTGAGAGCAGCAGTGCTGCAGGACAGGCAGATTCCTCCGAGGATAATGCTGACAGTGCAGGAGATACAGGAGCAGACGATACCGGTGAGGGTTATTCAGACAGTGGAGATGGTTCTTATGACGACAGTTCTTATGATGACAGCTCCTATGATGATGGCTCTTATGATGAAGGGAATTATGATGATGGTTCTTATGATGATTCCGGATATTAACCGAAGCGGATTGCGAATATCCACTTGACATGAATCTGATACATGAATTGGAAAATAACGGATCATTGCGAAAATACAAAAGAGATACACATAGAAATATGGGTGTCTCTTTTTTTCGTGATCTTATCCGTTGGACAGAAACAGGGGGATTATATGAAGAACAGATTTGAAATTCAGGGAAATTGTCTGACCGTCCACCTGCCCAGGGAAGTAGACCACCCGGCAGCAGATGAGATCCGGCGGGAATCAGACAATATATTGCGTAAAAATTATATACGGACTATGGTATTTGATTTTTCGGAGACAATGTTTATGGACAGTTCGGGAATCGGCATGATCATGGGGAGATACCGGGCTATGGGGATGAGGGGAAACTGTATCCGGGTAACCGGGGTCAGTGTTTATATTGAGAAGCTATTGCATTTATCCGGGGTGTATAAATTTGTGGAAATCTGCAGGGAAGCCTGAAAAGGGGGAAAGGAGTTTATTATGGAAAATACCAATGAAATGGAACTTATATTTGACAGTTCTCCTGTGAACGAGGGACTGGCCAGGGTAACAGTGGCGGCTTTCTGTACACAGCTGAATCCCACTTTGGAGGAGGTGGCGGATCTGAAAACCGCTGTTTCCGAAGCTGTGACCAACTGCATCATTCATGCCTATGAAGGAAAGGTATGCAAGATCAGACTGACCTGCAGGCTGGCAGAAAAAGCGCTCTGGGTGGATGTGGAGGATCAGGGAGTGGGAATTTCAGATATCCGCCAGGCTATGGAGCCACTTTTTACCACAAAGCCGGAGAAGGACCGTTCGGGAATGGGTTTTACTTTTATGGAGGCGTTTATGGACGAGGTCAAGGTGGAATCCCAGGTAGGTAAGGGCACCATTGTCCATATGAAAAAAGTGATCGGGAGGTAGAAATGGATCATACTCTTGCTCTGATCAAAAAGTCACACCAGGGAGATAAAGAGGCAAGAGATACCTTGTTCAGAGAAAATACCGGACTGATATACAGTACAGTGAAGAGATTTCAGGGAAGAGGGGTGGAGAGGGAGGATTTGTTTCAGATCGGAAGCATCGGACTTCTGAAAGCAGTTGATCATTTTGATACTTCCTTTGAGGTGAAATTTTCCACCTATGCAGTTCCCATGATCATCGGAGAAATCAAACGTTACCTTAGGGATGACGGTATCCTGAAGGTAAGCCGTAGTCTTAAGGAAAACTGTGTGAGGATCTGCCGAAGCAGAGAGGAGCTGGAGAAAAGTCTGGGAAGGGAGCCGGGGGTGGCTGAAATTGCTGCTGCACTGGAGCTTCCTGTAGAGACTGTGGTGATTTCTATGGAGGCTGCTGCAGAGGTGGATTCTCTTCAGAAAATTATCTGTCAGGGGGAGGGAAGTGATATCTCCCTGCTGGACAGGCTACCGGAGAAGGTGAACGGACAGGAGCAGGCTTTGAACAGGATTTTCCTGGATGAAATGCTGGGAAAATTAGAAGCCGAGGAAAGACAGCTTATTTATATGCGATATTACAGGGATATGACGCAGACGGAGATTGGGGAGAGGATGGGGATTTCCCAGGTGCAGGTGTCCAGAATGGAAAAGAGGATCCTTCAAAAGCTGAAAAAGGAATATGGGTAAAAATAATGCCTTTATATTTGAGCAGTGCAGTTTGAAGGATCAATTTGGCGGAGGGTCAATATTTTTTGTATGGTCTGCTTCTTCTATGATGGTAGTGTTTACATCATCTTCATAGAGGCGCATCTGTATCTGCATGGGCGTGGGATCGGCAGTAAGTTTCCTGTGTCCGAAATGATTAAAGAAAAACAGAACTCCCAGTCCGATACCAATGGAGTAGGTAATCTCAAGGATTGTAAAATGATCAGAAATCCTGCCGGTGACCTGGGTATAGATGGAGGCAAAGAGTTTTCCTACATCTACATCGTTGTTGAAGGTCATAATGGAAAAGGCAGCGCCGAAAAATGTGGAGAGACCTACGAACAGGATTTTGATCCATTCCCACAAAAGTCCGGGTCCGGGTTTGTTTTTGTATGTGATGATAAAAGTAGGTTCTCCTATAGGCGTGATCTCCAGATCCGGTTCTTTTTGCTGGATTTTGGAAATCAGATCCATAACAGAAAGCACATAGCGTCCTGGTTTGTCAGGAGGAAGATTTACCACAGGCATGACACGGAGTCGATTCAGAAGTTTGCTGTTGCTGCAGGACAGACTGGCAATGTCCTGCAGATAGATGTGGGGGTGCAGGGTCTGGATGTTTTTGTCCAGAAGCAGATAGAGGGTATCACTCATAGCAATTATCCTTTCATTTTGGGCTTGAAAATAAGACTGGCCAGATATGAAAAAATCAGTGCTGCAGAAACTCCTACAGCGCAGGCTTTGAACCCTCCGGTAAAAAGGCCGAGAAATCCTTGACTGTCAATGGCTTCCCGGGTTCCCTTCCATAGTACATTTCCAAATCCAAGGAGAGGGACAGAGGCGCCTGCACCTGCAAATTCTACGAAAGGCTGGTAGATGCCCACAGCGCTTAAAAGTGCACCGGAGCAGACGAGAAGGACCATGACCCGTCCGGGCATAAGCTTGGTTTTGTCTAACAGGATCTGGACCAGGGCGCAGATCAGGCCTCCTGTCCAGAATGCATGAAAATATTCCAAAATAGGAACCTCCTTTTATTATGAAGTGATTTCGTATTTTTCAATTACTACTGCATGGGCGATGCCGGGGATGGTGTCGCCTTCGTTGAAGCTGACCTTGGAAAGAAGGGCTCCGGTAGGGACAAAAAGAATCCGCTTCCATTTTCCGGCAAGAAGCCCTGGCAGGATATAGCTGCTCAGAACAGAGGCTGCACAGCCACAGCCGCTTCCGCCGGAGTGGGTGTCCTGTTTTTGAGAGTCATAGATCAGGATACCGCAGTCCTGGTGGCAGGAACAGATATCATAGCCTTTTTGATATAGCAGATCGATCAGGATTTTCTGCCCTACTGCGCCCAGGTCACCGGTAAAGATGGCGTCATAGTCTGTTGGTGTCCGGTGGAAATCCAGAAAATTCTGATGGATCGTGTCACAGGCAGCGGGAGCCATACAGCCGCCCATGTTCATGGAATCTTTTAGTCCGTAATCCACCAGTCTGCCGGTTGTCAGGCCGGTAATGGCAATGCAGCTGTGTCCGCAGCGCAGAGGACGGGATTTTCCGGATGCAGGGAGAGGAGGCTGGCTGCCAAGTACACAGGCGCCGGCACCGGTAACTGTCCAGGTAGCAGATAAGGGCCTTTGATTTCCGTAGCCCAGGGGAAAACGGAATTCTTTTTCCGCACTGCAAAAGTGGCTGGAAGTTGCGCACAGGATATGTTCTCCGTATCCGGCAGCAATGCAGAGGGCGGACAGGGAGAGGGCTTCTCCCATGGTAGAGCAGGCGCTGAACAGTCCGTAGAAGGGAATCCCCATACCTGCAGCGCCAAAGGAAGAGGCTGCTGTCTGTGCCAGCAGGTCACCTACAAAAAGCAGACGAATGTCTGCGGGCTTCAGGCCGGCTTTTCCTATGGCCAGTGTGGTTGCCTCTTTCTGCATAGTGCTTTCTGCTGCTTCCCAGGTGGAAGCACCGAACATGGGATCCGGACAGATCATATCAAAGCAGGAGCCCAGAGGACCGTCTCCTTCTTTCTGTCCGGTTACAGAGGCACAGCTCTGGATAAACACAGGTTCTTGAAAGGAAATGCTGGAAGCTCCACAGGTGTATTGTTTTGTCATGAAAGTACCCCCATTATTTTCAAAAGATAGTAGATAAGACCCAGAAACCAGGAACTCAGGATTCCGTACAGGATCACAGGCCCGGCAATGGTAAATATTTTACAGCCGATTCCGAATACATGGCCTTCCACCTTGTATTCAATAGCTGAGGCTGCAACAGAATTGGCGAAGCCGGTGATGGGAACAAGGCTTCCGGCACCTGCAAACCTGCCGATTTTGGAATAAAGATTCAGGCCTGTAAGCAGGACACTGATCAGTATCAGGATCAGGGAACACCAGGAGCCAGCAGATTCCCTGTCCAGGCCCAGGCTGTATGCGTAATGCAGGATCAGCTGTCCAAACATACAGATGAGGCCGCCTGTGAGGAAGGCTTTCAGCATATTTAGTCCCAGGCTGTGGGTGGGAGTTATCTGCTTTACATATTTTTCATATTGTTGCTGCTTTTTTTCAGAAGTCATAGACATTCTCCCTTCTGTTTTTCTTTAGTGTGTGAAAAAAGAGCAGAGAATATACTTCTTATTTTGACTTTTGGGGGAATTCTATTTATAATGGTGCTATTGTTGACCAAATTAGGGAAGCCATCTGTTGAAATAGTAGATCAGGGAGCCGGTGGCTTTTCCAAGGGCAACACAGAGGACTACAATGGAGAGCCCTTTTTGGAAACGGATCCTTCGGGTGAAGATTGGAAAAACATCTGCCATTTCTGCCAGAGCCATGATCCATCCGCCCAGGAAAATTCCGGAAAAAATCCCGTACAGCATGAGAAAAGGAGATCCCAGAGGAAGCTTCCACCGAAAAAGATAAAACAGATTTCCGGTAACTGTACCCAGGAGTGCCAGGTCTTCATATAAGAGAATATGGTCTGCAGTCCGGGTGATCCCTGCATAGCGGGGAACAATGGAAAGACCCATAAGAAGTCCGGTGATCCCGCCGGCTATGATCACACCGGAGCAGAGCCCTACAAAGCCGAGAAAAATATACTGAAACATAAATACCTCCGAAAAAATGAATATGGTAAAGAAAATTGCCTCTTCAAAAGACAGCTGCCATTTATAGCAATCAGTATGCACAAATGCCGGAAAACTATACATAAATGGAAAATATAGGGGAATGTATGAAAAACTGTACTTTTACAGGGATAGATAGTATAATTAGAAATATCGTTGGCATGGACAGACTGGCTTTTGTCAAAGCTCTGTCTGACTGCAGATGAAGAGAGTTTGAGGAGGTTTATGTATGGCGGAGGCATTTTCAGGGGCAAAGGTTCTGGCCGGAACTGCTGTGGCTGATGTACTGGGGCGGGCCAGGATCGCAGTCTTCGGCCTGGGAGGTGTAGGTTCCTGTGTAGCTGAGGCACTGGCCAGATGTGGGGTGGCAAGTCTGACCCTTGTGGATAATGGAAGGGTATCTGTAAATGATATAAACAGAACCTTCTATGCCCTTCATTCTACTGTTGGCGAGAGCAATGTGCAGGTAGCCAAGGCGAGAATCAGAGATATTGATGAGGAAATACTGGTTCATACCTATGAGACCTTTTATAATGAAGAAACAGCGGGAATGTTTGACCTGAGTAATTATGATTATATTGTAGATACCATTGATAGTGCAGCGTCCAAGGTGCTGCTGATCGAAAATGCAAGAATAAGCAAAACTCCGGTGATTTCCTGTATGGATGTCTGTGATAAGCTGGATCCGTCCAGACTTGAGGTTATGGATATTTCCAGAACCAGTGTAGGCCCGCTGGCCAGGGTGGTTCGTACCCAGCTTCGAAAAAAAGGAATCCGAAAGGTAAAGGTGCTTTGTTCCAGAGAAAAAAATGACTGGAAAACAGAAAACAGCCAAGAGGGGGACAGCCTTTCCTTTGTAGCGGGGACAGCAGGATTTATGCTGGCAGGAGCAGTGGTGAGAGACCTTCTGGGGAAAGAATCGAACAATCAGCCCAGGGGAAAAAGAATGGGCAGGAAAAATAAAAATAGAAAGTATGAGGAATAGAATCTGTGAATCAGAAAGTAATAGAGAAATTTTGGAATCTGCTGGGAAAGGACAGGGTACTTGTAGATGAGCCTATGAAACGCCATACTACTTTCCGCATCGGAGGTCCGGCGGATTTCTTCTTACTTCCGTCTACAGTAGATGAGGTAAGGGGAATACTGGAAATATGCCGTGAGGAGGAGCTTCCCTATTTTATACTTGGAAATGGAAGTAACCTGTTGGTAAGTGATAAGGGATACAGAGGGGTGATCATACAGCTGTACCGTAATTTCAGCAATATTTCAGTAGAAGGAAATGAAATCTGTGCTTCTTCAGGAGCACTGCTTTCCCAGATCGCGGCAGCCGCAAGGAACGCATCTCTGACAGGATTTGAATTTGCAGGCGGGATTCCGGGAACTCTGGGAGGAGCTGTATTTATGAATGCCGGTGCCTACGGCGGAGAGCTGAAGGATGTGCTGAAGGAAGCGGTTGTTATGACAGAGCAGGGAGAAATCCTGACAATTCCTGTGGAAAAGCTGGACATGGGATACAGAACCAGCAGGATCAAAAAAGCCGGTTATCTGGTCCTGGAGGCAAGACTTGTTCTGGAACAGGGAGATATGGATAAGATCAGAGATATAACAAAGGATCTGACAGAAAAGAGAGTGAGCAAACAGCCGTTGGAATATCCAAGTGCAGGAAGTACCTTCAAAAGACCGGAAGGATATTTTGCAGGAAAGCTGATCATGGATGCAGGCCTGAGAGGTTATCAGGTAGGGGATGCCCAGGTATCAGAGAAGCATTGTGGCTTTGTGATCAATAAAGGAAATGCAACAGCAGCAGATGTACTTACATTGATAGAGAATGTCAGGGAAAAGGTTCAGGAGCAGTTTTGTGTAACACTGGAACCGGAAGTGAAATTCCTTGGAGAATTTTAGACAGAACAGGAGATAAATCATGCGTTTTGTGATCGTGACGGGAGTATCAGGGGCAGGAAAAACAGCAGCATTGAAAATGCTTGAGGATGCAAATTATTTTTGTGTGGATAATCTTCCTATTCCATTGTTGGAGAAATTTGCATCTCTGATGCCGGAAATACATGGAGAGGATGTACAGAATGTGGCACTGGGAATCGATGCCCGCAGTGGCAGATCCCTGGATGAGCTGGAGGCTGTGCTGGATCGGATGAAGAAAGCAGGATATGAGTTTGAGATCCTTTTCCTGGATGCAGAGGACAGTGTGCTGGTGAAGCGCTACAAGGAAACACGCAGAAGCCATCCTCTGGCTATGGGCGGCAGAGTGGATGATGGAATCCGCTTGGAGAGAGAAAAAATGCAGTTTCTCAAAAAAAGGGCAGACTATATTATAGATACCAGCCATTTGCTTACCCGGGAGCTGAAGCAGGAAATAGAGAGAATTTTTGTGGCAAATCAGGATTTCTGTAATATGATGGTCTCTGTGCTTTCCTTTGGGTTTAAGTATGGGATCCCGGCGGATGCGGATCTGGTGTTTGATGTGCGCTTTCTGCCCAATCCATATTATGTGGATGAACTTCGTCCCATGACAGGAATGGACGATGGAGTGTTCAATTATGTAATGAACTGTGATACTGCCAGGAAGTTTGCAGATAAGCTTGAGGATATGATCAATTTTCTGATTCCCAACTATGTAAAGGAAGGCAAGACCAATCTGGTCATTGCCATTGGATGTACAGGCGGAAAGCATCGTTCTGTGACTTTGGCCAGAGAATTATATTCCAGGCTGTCCGGGAATGAGAGATATGGATTCCGTCTGGAACACAGAGATATAGGTAAGGACAGACTGCTAAAAAAAACATGAGAGGTGAGACCGGGAAATGTCTTTTTCAGGGATGGTGAAAGAAGAACTTTCCAGACAGGTGGGAACGGCAAGACACTGTATGATCGCAGAACTGGCTGCTATTCTTTGTTCCTGCGGAAAATTGCAGCATCTGCCTCAGGGGGATAAACTTAAAATCCAGATAGAAAATGAAGCAGTTGCAAGAAAGTGCTTTACATTATTGCAAAAAACATTTAATATAGAGAAAGAAGTATCTGTGCGGGAGAGCAGTCACCTGAAATGGGTCAAGGTATATACAATTGAGATATCCAGACCAGAAGAGATCCAGGCAATTCTTCAGGCGGCAAAGCTGGCCCCGGACAGTAAAGACCATGATTCGCTTTTTCTGCAGGATCTGCTGGTAGTACAGCAGAATTGCTGTAAGAGGGCGTATATCAGGGGGGCTTTTCTTGCATCCGGTTCCATCAGTGATCCGGAGAAGGGGTATCATTTTGAAATTGTATATCCCAATGAGAGGAAGGCCAGAGAACTGCAGACAATTATTCGTAGTTTTTCAGTGGATGCCAAGATCGTGCAGCGTAAGAAATCACATGTGGTCTATGTGAAGGAGGGCGCACAGATTGTAGACATGCTGGCCGTGATGGAAGCGAATGTGGCATTGATGGACCTGGAAAACATCCGTATTCTGAAGGAAATGAGAAATTCTATTAACAGAAAAGTGAACTGTGAAACTGCGAACATTAATAAAACGGTAAATGCGGCTGTCAAGCAGATGGAAGATATCAGACTGATTCAGCAGACAATAGGGTTTGAACAGCTGAATGAGGGACTTGTACAGATCGCGGAGTTGAGGATGCAATATCCGGAAGCTACATTAAAAGAATTAGGGATGATGTTGAATCCGCAGGTGGGCAAATCGGGAGTCAATCACAGGCTCAGAAAGCTGAGTGAGCTGGCTGACGAACTGCGGGAGAAACAAGGAGGAGAAGTATTATGATTAAAAAACCAATCACCATTAACCTGTCAACCGGTCTGGAGGCACGCCCTGGGGTCGAGCTGGTACAGGTGGCAAGCCAGTTTAACAGCGAGATATATGTAGAGATTGGAAAGAAAAGGGTAAATGCAAAGAGCATTATGGGTATGATGACTTTGGGACTTGATTCTGGTGAGGAGATAACCCTTTCAACAAATGGTGAGGATGAAGAGGCTGCTATGAACAGTATTGAGCAGTATCTGAGTAATCAGTAATTATTGATCTGAAAACTGAAAACACATCCGGAAAGGAAGACCGCTTTCTGGATGTGTTTTTGAGAGATTAGAAGAAATGAGGGGCATTACCTATGTCGAAGTTTTTGAAATTTATTGTACATTTTATTGTTATCTGTACTATTATATGCGTTGTCGGCCTGGCTGTTCCGCCTTTTCTGGGAATTACAACAGAGATCCTGGATGACTCCAGTAAGGAAACCAATCTTCCGATGGGATCAGTTACCTATGCAATTCCTGTGAAAACGGAGGAAGCTGCTGTGGGAGATTCTATTCTTTACCAGGGAGATTCCAAGGCTTACAAATATATGATCACTGAGATCGACCAGGAGAATAAGACCTTTCAGGTCATTGATGCTTCCAATTCCAAAGAGAAAGCTCTTACAGTACAGGCGAAGGAGTACTTCCCAAAGGTAGTGATCACGATAGGATATGTGGGATATCTTCTGATCGCCACTGAAAGTATTGAGGGACTTATTATTCTGGGACTGGCTGTACTTTTCTTGATTATCCTCTATATTATAGCAGAACTGTGGAAGAAAGATCCCCAGGATGATTATGATGAGATGGATACAGAGCCCGGTTATGTGAAAAGTAAGAAAGAACTGAAACGGGAAGAAAAAGCCAGACAGCGGAGATATAAAGAAGAAGAAAAACAGATCAGAAAAGAAGAAAAGCAGAACCGAAAGGGAGCGGATGCCCCCAGGAAAAAGATACGCACCGGTGGCTTCGTGGATACGATCTATGAGGATGAACTGGAAACGGACAACGAAAAGCCGGTTACAGTACAGACTGCTACCAGCGAGGCACATGAACTGCTGAAAAAGGAAATTGCAGCAGCAACAGCAGATGAGCCGGAGGAGCAGCAGGAGGAGCCGGAGAAAGAAGTGGTGATTTCTCCTACAGAGAATATTGTGACACATCTAAAGGAAGCACTGGAAGAAGAAAAGCAGGAGCAGGAAGCACCTGTGGATGAGGAAGAAGAGACAGAATCACTTCCTATAAGACGTATGGCGATTCCGGTGTGGTCAGCAGCACAGATCGCAGAGAACGCCAAGAACCAGGGAGATGCCCCTGATATAGTGAAGGATGATGTTACAAAGGTTACACTTTTTGATTATTCAGATATTGTGGCCGGCGATAAAACCACATCTGCGGAAAAACAGAATTAGGAATGAGGAAATGCGAAATCTGATATAAATTCAGGTTTCGCATTTGTTATTGTGCAAAATGTCTGTATTTTTCGGGCGAATGCCTGACCACAGGGTAGAAT
>ERZ1034976.2631-NODE-2631-length-11999-cov-14.562877_pt1 | contig 11999 bp, 9 predicted proteins | sample MGYA00520623_ERZ1034976 | MGnify/ENA primary metagenome ERZ1034976 (study PRJEB33766, sample SAMN09781774) | gut metagenome | biome: gut microbiome | host: Homo sapiens | place: Madagascar | study: EMG produced TPA metagenomics assembly of the PRJNA485056 data... | reverse complement strand
GCACAGCTCGGTGTAGCTGGCCGTGCCGGCACGGCGGACGAGGCGCAGATAGCGCTCCCATGCGTCCTTCTGGTCGTGGAGGCTCAGCAGGAAGAACTGCAGCGCGGCCATGGTGGACAGGCAGTAGTCGATATAGTAGAAGGGGCACTCGTAGATGTGGAGCTGACGCTGCCAGCCTGCACCGCGGCCATAGAAGGGCAGGTTGTCGAAGTCGATCCAGGGGCGGTACTTGTGCTCCAGCTCCAGCCAAGTCTGGTTGCGCTGGTCGGGGGTGAGGTCGGGATTCTGATACATGATGTGCTGGAACTCATCCACCGCGCAGCCGTAGGCGAGGAAGAGGAAGCTGTCTTCGGCGTGGAGCAGGGCGTACTTGTCGGTGTCCTTGCCGAAGAGTAGGTGATGCCACGGTGCGGTGAGGAACTCCATGGCCATGGAGTGGATCTCGGCGCTCTCCATGCCGGGGCATTCGAGGTCGGCGGGGATCTTCGGATCGCGCTCAGCCACATAGCCCTCGAAGGCGTGGCCGCACTCATGGGTCAGAACATCCACGTCAGCGGAAGTATTGTTCCAGTTGGCGAAGATGAAGGGGGCTTTATAGGAGGGCAGGCTGGTCATGTAGCCGCCGGACATCTTGCCGGGGCGGCTCTCGACATCGAACAGCTCGTTGTCCTGCATGAAGTCGATGAACTCTGCCGTCTCGGGGCTGAGCTCATGGTACATGGTGCGGGCGGCGGACATCCGGGCGTCATAGCCCTCGATGGGCTTGGGGTTGCCGTCCTTGAAAGCCACCGGCAGGTCGGCAAAAGTGGGGTGCTGGATGCCGGTGCGCTTGTTCTTGAGAGCGATGACCTTCTGCAGCTCCGGCACGACGTCGTGGGCCACCTGGTCGCGGAAGCGCTTGATGTCCTCAGGGCCGTAGCCGATGCGGTTCATACGCACATAGGAAAGCTCGCTGTAGTCGTGGAAGCCCATCACCTGAGCCTGCTGGTTCAGGTTCTTAACGATCTTGGTGTACAGCTCGTCCAGCTCGGCGCGGTGGGCGTCGAAGTAACCGGCTTCGGTCTCATAAGCGGCCCGGCGGGTGGCGGCATCGGTGCTCTCCTTGTAGGGGCCAAGCTGGGGGATGGTGAGCTGCTTGCCGTCCAACTCCACCAGCGCACCGCCGTAGATCTGCTGGTAGGTGCTGACGAGGGCGTTGTACTCCTGCTGAAGGGCCACGGTGCGCTCGTCCATGCCCAGCACGGCGTTCTTCATGCCGGCCACGCAGGTGGAGCCGAAGGCCTCGGTCAGGGCGTCCACATGGGGGTTGGCGAGGAAGGCGCGGCTGATCTCGACGCTGGCGTTGGACACTGCCGGGCCGTTGGCGTCGAAGAAGTCCTGCTCAGCTTTCCAGTAGGCGTCGCGGGTGTCGCAGGTGTAGTGGATGTTGGCGAGGTTGGCCGCCGTGTTGTAGTCGGCGAAGGCGCGGCTCTGCTCGTAGTAAACATCCACAAGGGCCTCGCCGCTGTCAGCGGCAGCTGCCTTTGCGGTCAGCTCTTTGCAGCGGGCCAGCAGCGCGTCGATGTCAGGGCGGGTATAGGTCATCTCACTGAATTTCATCGTGAAAAATCCTTTCCGGGGCGGGAAAGCCCCTTTCAATATCATGCCCATCTTATCACGTTTGGGCCAAAAAAGAAAGACTTTGAGCATATGTGATAAATTCTGCGGCTTTGTTTTAGCAAACCTGTTGCATCCCGTGATTGAAACAGGGCGGAAAAAAGCATATAATAACAGTATCAACAGAGTAAGGCTATGCGCGTCAAGTGCCGCATCAACGGGGAGTTGTGCTGCGGACGAAGGGAGACCCGCGGTGCATGGCCTGCATCCCGCTGCTGCATGGACTTGGGTGCGGGCGAGGCCGTCTGCACGGCGTCGTCCGGAAGTGAAGTTTGTTGAACTCACGCCCTCCTTTGTGCGGTTTGTCACAGGGGAGGGCGTTTCTTTCTGCTCCCCCGCAGTTCCTGAAAAACAGGAGGACAGTTGATATGAAAAACGAATCCAGGATCTCCGTGCGCACCCTGACGGCGATGGCCCTGCTCATCGCCATGAGCATCGTCTTTTCCCGGGTGCTGAGCATCTCCACCGGCTTTGTCCGGTTCAATCTGGGCAGTCTGCCGGTGCTGCTGGCGGGCATCCTCTTTGGACCGTGGGCGGGTTTCGTCGTGGGCATGGTGGCCGACATCATCGGCGGCGTGCTGGCGGGCTATGCCATCAATCCGCTCATCACGCTGGGCGCGGCCTCCATCGGCCTTATAGGGGGCTTGGGCTGGCAGAAGCTTTCGCATCTGCGCACCGGCAACCGGCTGTGGTGCAGCGTGCTTGCAGCCCACTTCGTCGGCTCCATGGTCATCAATTCGCTGGCGCTCCACCTCTTCTACGGCTATGCGTGGGCGGTGCTGGTGGCCCGCATCCCGAATGCGCTGGTGCTCACCGCAGTGAATACGGTGCTGCTGCGCATCCTGCTTGAGAATCGGGCGCTGATGGCGGTGGCGAAGCGGTAAGGGCTTGCGCAGTATTTTAAGCAGGCGTGCGCGCCTGTGCGCGGGGTTAGAGCGCTGTTGCGGTAAGGCCAAGTTCTCTTTTGCGTGCCAAAAGAGAACCAGAAAAGCACCCGCTACTTTCGAGGCGCGGGAGGCACGAGAAAGGGGCTGCTCGCCCCTTTCAGACCCCGAAGGAGTTGTCGAAGCACAAAAATGCTAGCCGCTTCGCTAAACGCATTTTTTGTACTTCTCCGGTTTACGGCTCCGCCGATGGTGTTACGCTTCAGCAGGACTTCACGTTCTGCAAGGGCGTAAAGTCTGCTGCGAAGCAGCAAATGGGAGAAACGAGAAAAAAGCGTTTAGCGCAGCGGCTAGCTTTTTTCCGTTTCGACTTCCACATTGGAATTGTTAAGGGCGAGTAGCCCTTAACTCGTTGCGGGGAGAGTGGAGTCCAGAGGTAGGGAGGGGGGAGTCGAAACACCCCTCCCTGCCTCTGGCCCGCGCGGAGCGCAAGCCATTTGACCAAAAGAAAAACATCCCCCGCGCCACCAGCGCGAGAACCTGCTTAAAGAAAACCAAGCACTACTGCAACATCGCTCTAATCCCGCGCCACAGGTGCGCAATGCCGCTTCCCAAAAAATAAAACCAACAAACGAGGCGTTTTTTCATGAATTACGAATCCGCTTTGGAATATATCCACGCAGTCCAGTGGGCCGGCCATAAGCCGGGCCTGAGCCGTACCCGCACTCTGCTGGCGGCGCTGGGCGACCCGCACAAAAAGCTCCGCTTCGTCCATGTGGCGGGCACCAATGGCAAGGGCAGCACCGCCGCCATGCTGGCGTCCTGCCTTCATGCGGCGGGATACCGGGTCGGACTTTACACCTCCCCCTTCATCAATCGCTTCAACGAGCGCATTCAGGTGGACGGCGAGCAGATCCCGGATGACGCTCTGGTGCGTCTGGTGGAGCGCGTCCGCCCGGCGGCGGAAGCCATGAGCGATGTGCCCACCGAGTTCGAGATCATCACCGCGCTGGGGATGCTCTGGTTCGCCGAGGAAAAATGCGACATCGTGGTGCTGGAAGTGGGCCTCGGCGGTATGCTGGACTCCACCAACGTCATCGACCCGCCCGAGTGTGCGGTCATCACGGCGCTGGGTATGGATCATGTGAAGGAGCTTGGCCCCACCCTTGCAGACATCGCCGCCGCCAAGGCCGGCATCATCAAGCCGGGCAGTCCGGTGGTGAGCTACGGCGGTGTGCCGGAGGCGGACGCCGTCATTGCCCGGACGGCGGAAGAAAAGCACGCCCCCCTCACGGTGGTGGACTTCTCCCGCTTGAACGTGGAGGGCGGGAGCCTCGACGCCGTTACCTTCGACTTCGACGGACTGGACGGCATCCGGCTGCCCCTCATCGGCAGCTATCAGCCAAAGAATGCCGCCCTCGCCATCACGGCCCTCCGGGTGCTGCGGGGCAGGGGCTGGGACATCCCCGACAGCGCCATCCGCACCGGCCTCGAGCAGGTGAGCTGGCCGGGCCGCTTCGAGCTGCTGCGGCACGCGCCCGCCTTCCTGCTGGACGGCAGCCACAACGCCCACGGGATGCGGGCTACCGTCCAGAGCCTCCGGGACCGCTTCCCGGGGCAGAAGTTTGTCTTCCTGCTCAGCATCATGGCCGACAAGGATGTGGACGAGATGCTGGCGTTGCTGCTGCCGCTGGCAGAGCAGTTCGTCACCGTCGCGGCCCACACCCCCCGGGCCATGCCTGCCGAGACATTGGCTGAGCACATCCGCGCCCGGGGCGGCAGGGCGGAAGCGGCTGCGGACATCCCCGCCGGGGTCGCCCGCGCCGTCGAGCTGGGCGGGAACGGCCCGGTCTGTGCCCTCGGCACCCTCTACTTTTCCGGCGACGTCCGGCAGGCGTTCGCCCGGCTGACGGCAGAATAAATAAAAAAAGCGATGACCCAGTGCAGGTGGGCCATCGCTTTTTTGCCCTTTCGGGCAAGCAGGGTAAATGATAAGAAGGTAAATGAAGGAAATAGCAAAAATAAGAAGGTGAAAACAGAAAGAAAAACAAGGGCAGCGGGAGGTATGTATCCAACATCCTGCCTTTGTTGGATACAACAATAACACGATTGCAGAGAAATTGCAAGGCTTTTTCCGAAAAAAATCCACAAAATGGGCGGGATGTTGTACTTTTGGCACAACGCACAAATCCTGATGGCACTTCACCGGCAATTTGACGAAGCGGGATGTTCCAAAGCGGAACACCATAAATTCTCATAAGCCGCTCTTCGGCTCTTGCACGGCTGGACGGGCTGTGCTAAGATGATAGCGTAAAATGAGAAGTCTGCGCCAAGAAGCGCATCGGATGTGATATTGCAGATGTCCAAAGGAGAATATAGATGGTAAAAGACGTATCGAACGGCGGCCCAAAGCCCCTTTTTAGCGGGCGGGAACCGCTGTTTTCCCAGAAAGACCTGCTGCGGCTGGCGGGGCCGCTGCTCATCGAGCAGTTCCTTGCCGTGACCGTCGGCATGGCCGACACCATGATGGTCTCCCGCTGCGGCGAGGCGGCCATCTCGGGCGTCAGCCTTGTGGATATGATAAACAACCTCATCATCGTGCTGTTCGCAGCGCTGGCCACCGGCGGCGCGGTGGTGGTGAGCCAGTATCTGGGCGCAAGGGAGCAGAAAAAGGCCGACGCCAGCGCAGGCCAGCTCATCCTGCTGAGCGCCATTCTGGGCACGGCGGTGGCGGTGCTCTGCATCCTCTTTGCCCGGCCCATGATCAGCGCCTGCTACGGCTCCATCGACGCGGACGTGCTGGACGCCGGTGTCCTGTACCTTAAAATAACGGCCCTGAGCTACCCCTTCCTCGCACTGTACAACGCGGGCGCGGCCCTTTTCCGCAGCATGGGTAACTCCAAGATCTCGATGCAGATCAGCATCCTGATGAACATCATCAACATCGTGGGCAATGCGGTCTGCATCTTCGGCTTCAAGATGGGCGTCGATGGCGTGGCATGGCCCAGCGTCGTTTCCCGTGTCATTGCGGCGGCGCTCATTCTGGGTCGCTGCTACCAGAAGGGCCACGCCCTCACGGTGCCCAAGACCGTCCGCCTCGACACCGGCATGGCAAAACGCATCCTCGGCATCGGCGTGCCCTCGGCGTTTGAGAACAGCCTGTTTGAGGCGGGCCGCATCGTCGTGGTCAGCATGATCTCCACCTTCGGCACCGTCCAGATCGCCGCCAACGCCGTCGCCAACAACCTCGACGGTGTGGGCTGCATCCCGGGCAAGGCCATCGGCCTTGCCATGATAACCGTCGTGGGCCGCTGCATCGGCGCAGGGGATAACGAGCAGGCTATCTATTATACAAAGAAGCTGCTGGGCTGGGCCTATCTCGTCATGGGTGTGCTGAATGGATTGATCCTGATTTTTGTCCGGCCTCTGGTGGGCATTTACGAGCTTTCGGGCGAGACGATGGAGCTCTCCATCATTCTGGCCTGCATCCACGCGGGCTTTGCAATGCTGCTCTGGCCTCTCTCCTTCGTGCTGCCCAACGCTCTGCGCGCCGCCAACGACGTCAAGTTCACGATGATCGTCTCCATCGCCAGCATGGCCTGCTGGCGTGTGGGCTTCAGCTATATCATCGGTGTGCGGATGGGCATGGGTGCCATCGGCGTCTGGATCGCCATGGTGGTGGACTGGGTCTGCCGCGTGACCTGCTTCGTGACCCGATTCCGCAGCGGCGTCTGGAAAGAAAAATATAAGGCATGACAACAGAAAGGGACGTTACATGAAACTCATCAGCTGGAACGTGAACGGGCTGCGCGCCTGTCTGACCCACGATTTTGCCGCGAGCTTCGCCGCGCTGGACGCGGACGTGTTCTCGGTGCAGGAAACGAAGATGCAGCCCGGGCAGGCTGATTTTGCCCCGGAAGGCTACACAGAATATACCTACTCGGCGGAGAAAAAGGGCTACTCCGGCACGGCCTGCTGGTGCAAGACCCCGCCCCTGCGCGTCACCACCGGCATCGGCAGGGAGGAGCACGACCACGAGGGCCGCGTGCTGACGCTGGAATATCCCGGCTTCTACCTCGTCAACTGCTATACTCCCAACAGTCAGGACGGCCTCAAGCGGCTGGATTACCGGATGACGTGGGAAGATGACTTCCGGGCCTACCTGCTGGGTCTGGACGCCAAAAAGCCGGTCATCCTCTGCGGCGACCTGAACGTGGCCCATCAGGAGATCGACATCAAGAACGCCAAGACCAACCGCATGAGCGCAGGCTTCACCGATCAGGAGCGGGCCAAGATGACCGAGCTGCTGGCAGCGGGCTTCACCGACAGTTTCCGTGCGGTCCACCCGGATGAGGTGAAATACAGCTGGTGGAGCTACCGCTTCCACGCCCGGGAGAAGAATGCAGGCTGGCGCATCGACTATTTTCTCGTCTCGGACCGCATCGCGGACAAAATAAAAGCCGCCGAGATCCACAACGAAGTGTTTGGTTCTGACCACTGCCCGGTGGAGCTGGACATCGACCTGTAAGGAGGGCTCTATGCTCAAAAGCTATCTTATCGTTTTCTTCATCTCGATGCTGCCCCTCGTGGAGCTGCGCGGCGCCATCCCGGTGGGTATCGGGATGGGCCTGCCCATCCTGCCCACCTATTTGGTCTGCGTGGTGGGCAATATGCTGCCGGTGCCGTTCATTTATCTGTTCGCCCGGAAGATCCTTATTTGGGGCTATCACAAGCCCCTCATCGGCCCCTTCTGCCACTTCTGCATCGTCAAGGGCGAAAAGGGAGGCCGCGCGCTGGAGGCCAAGGCTGGTCGGGGCCTTGTGATCGCGCTGCTGCTCTTTGTGGGCATCCCGCTGCCGGGCACCGGCGCATGGACGGGCACGCTGGCCGCCTCCATCCTCGACATGAAATTCAAGGACGTGCTCGTCGCCTGCATGGGCGGCGTTCTGCTGGCCGGCATCATCATGGGTCTGGCCAGCGCGGGCCTTCTGGGTGCGCTGAGCGGGCTGTTTGCGGTGTGAATCGGAAGCTCTTTCGCGCTGCATGGGCCGGAGAGGGCTGGTTTTCCGCTGCAAAGTGTGCTAGAATAACAGCAGTGTGTCTTGAACAAAGGCAAAGAAAGGACGAATCAAAGATGCAAGAGGCCTTGAATCAGAAGATCGACGCGTTCATCGCGGCGAACAAAGAGCAGCTCCTGAAGGATATTGCTGCACTGGTGTCCATCAACAGCGTGGAGGGCACCCCGGAAGAGGGTGCACCCTACGGCGCAGGCCCCCGGGCCGCTCTGGACAAGACGCTGGAGCTGGCTGCAGGGATGGGCCTTGCCACCCGCAACTGCGAGGGCCACATCGGCTACGCCGAGCTGGCCGGTGCGGACGCCGAGAAGTATCTGGCGACCATCTGCCATGTGGACGTGGTGCCCGAGGGCAACGGCTGGACGCAGGATCCCTTCCAGATGGAGATCCGCGACGGCTGGATGATCGGCCGCGGCGTGGCGGACGACAAAGGCCCGATGGTGGCTACCCTGTATGCCCTGAAGTTCCTCAAGGAGGAGGGCGTCTCCCTGCGCTACCCCATCCGTGCCCTCGTGGGCGACAACGAGGAGACCCATATGCACGATGTGGACTACTACCTCGCCAACTACCCGGCCCCGGTGTTCTGCTTTACCCCGGACGCTGAGTTCCCGGTCTGCAACGGCGAGAAGGGCCACTTCGACGGCAAGCTGGTCAGCCCGGTCTGCAACGGCGTCATCAAGGACTTTGAGGGCGGCGTCGCCACCAACGCTGTGCCGGACCGCGCCAGCGCCCTCGTGACCACCGACATCACCAAGCTGCGCAACGCCCCCAACATCACCCTCGAGCCGGAAGGCGAGGGCGTCCGCATCCGCGGCTGGGGCAAGTCCGGCCATGCTGCCATGCCGGAGGGCACCGTCAACGCCATCGGTCTGGTGGTGAACTACCTGCTGGACAACGGCCTGTGCAATGACGCCGAGCGCGCCTATCTGGAAGCCGTCAAGAAGCTGCACGACTCCACCGCCGGTGCGGGTCTGGGCATCGACTGTGCCGACGGCCCCTTCGGCCCGCTGACCATCATCGGCGGCAAGATGTCGATGGTGGATGGCCGGATGGTCCAGACCATGGACAGCCGCTATCCCACCTGCACCGACGGCGACGCCATCGCCGCAAAGATCCGTGCCGCCATTGGCACCGGCGCAGAGCTGACCGATGTGGGCAGCGCAAAGCCCTTCTACATCGAGGCGGACACCCCCGCCATCAAGGCCTGCATCGACACCTATAACGAAGTCACCGGCGAGAACGCCACCCCCTTCACCATGGGCGGCGGCACCTATGCCCGCCACTTCCCCTATGCCGTCAGCTTTGGCCCGGAGCACAGCGACATGGTGCTGCCCGAGTTCGGCGGCCCGATGCACGGCGCGAACGAGGCCGCTCCCATCGATAAGCTGCTGGAGGCCCTCAAGATCTACATCATCGCGCTGCTGCGTCTGGAGGAGATCGACTTTTGAGCCGGGTGCTGGTCATTGACGGGCAGGGCGGCGGACTGGGCCGTCAGCTGGTCGCAGCCCTCGCAGCCGGATGCCCGGACGCGGAGCTGACCGCTGTGGGCACCAACAGTCTTGCGGCTTCGGCCATGCTCCGGGCGGGCGCACCGCGCGCCGCCACCGGCGAGAACGCCGTGGTGGTCAACTGCCGCCGGGCGGACGTCATCGTAGGCCCCATCGGCATCGTCATCGCGGATTCGCTGCTGGGCGAGATCACCCCGGCGATGGCGGCGGCAGTCTGTCAGAGCGACGCGACCCGGGTGCTCATCCCCATCAACCACTGCGACAACATCGTGGTGGGGGTGCCCGACCAGCCCATCGGCCAGCTGGTGACAGCGGCGGTGGAAAAGGTCAAAGAGCTGATTCGATAAAGCAAAAAGCGGAAGCTTTCCCGAGGGAGAGCTTCCGCTTTCGTTATGTCCGGAGTGATGTCCGCTGGCGTGCGGCCACCTGCTGGGCCGTGGGGGGGATGTCGCCCTGCGCGGCTTTTTCCAGCTGGCCGATGCGGCGGTCGAGGTCCAGAAGGCGCTGGGCCATGACGTCCGGCAGGTCCTGCTGGTCGAGGTCGTCGGCCGGGTTGACGGCTTTGTTGTTGATGCGCACCACCTCGGCAGGCACGCCCACGGCGGTGCAGTTGGCGGGCAGGTTCTTGAGCACCACGCTGCCCGCGCCGATGCGGGCGTTGTCGCCGATATACACCGGGCCGAGGACCTTGGTGCCCGCGCCGATGAGGACATTGTTGCCCAAGGTGGGATGGCGCTTGCCGGTGTCCTTGCCGGTGCCGCCGAGGGTCACGCCGTGGTAGATGGTGCAGTTGTCGCCGATCTCCGCCGTCTCGCCGAAGACGATGCCCATGCCGTGGTCGATGAACAGGCACTTGCCGATCTTCGCGCCGGGGTGGATCTCGATGCCGGTCTTGTGCCGGCCCCGCTGGCTGACCCAGCGGGCGAGGAAAAAGTGCTTGTGCTCGAACAGCCAGTGGGCAATGCGGTGATAGACCAGAATGTGAAAGCCCGGGTAAAGCAGGATGACCTCCAGCACCGTGCGTGCCGCAGGGTCCTTGCGCTGGATGTTCCGCGCGTCCTCTAAAAGACCCATAATAGAAAACCTCCATTTTGCCGCCCGCAATGGCGGCCCCCTCTCTGATAGACATTATAATAGCACATCTGAACTTTAATGTACAGTGAAATGGTAGGATATAAGAACAAAAATGAGGATTTTTTTGCACGAGGGCGCTGGCAGCGGGGGAGAAGAGGGACTTTTCGGTAGAGTAGCTAAAATTCGAGGCTTACGGATGCAAACCTTCTCACATGGAAATGAGGTCAAAAGCATTGACACATTTTGCGCTTCTATGCTAAAATATATCGAAAAAGAACGGATAGAAAAGGAGACGGGAGCATGAAGGCCAAGATGATGCGTGCAAAACTGGAAAATCAGTTTGCAGCCGTTTTTGCTGTGGCTCCAGTGTTTCCTTTTTTGATGTGCTGACTTTTCCCTTTGTAGGGAAAAGTTTTTTTTTGCCCTTCTGAGGGCAGACATACCCGGACGATGAAACCAGACGAACACAGACAGGGAGGTAATCTTATGCTGCTCATCAACGCTGTCAACGCCGAGGGCCGGCCGGTGGAGCTGTATGCAAAGGACGGAAAGATCGCCGCCGTCGGTCAGGGACTGGCCGCGCTGGCCGGAGAGGACGAGACGGTGCTGGACGCCGGGGGGCTGACCGTGCTGCCCGCCTTTGTGGATCTGCACTGCCACTGGCGTACCCCGGGCTTTGAATATAAGGAAGACATCGAGACGGGCAGCCGGGCCGCAGCCGCAGGCGGTTACACCTTCGTGAACCTGATGCCCAACACCAAGCCCGTCTGCTCTTCCGCTGCGCAGGCCGCAATGGTGGAGCAGAAGGCCGCAGAGGTGGGCCTGTGCGATGTGAACCAGACCGTCTCCATCACCGAGAACTTCGACGGCAAGACCATCGACCACCTCAAGACCCTGCCCGCCTCGGTCCGCTTCATCACCGAGGACGGCCACGGCGTGCAGGACAACGCCACCATGGCCCGGGCCTTCGCCATCTGCACCCAGCGCGACATCACCGTGATGAGCCACGCCGAGGATATGGAGATCAGCCCGTGGGATTATCGTCTGGCCGAGGACATCGAGACGGTGCGCAACTGCTGGCTGAGCGAATACTACCAGACCCGGCTGCATATGTGCCACGTCTCCACCCGGGGAGCCATCGAGGCCATCCAGATGGCAAAGCTGCGGGGCGCGCCCGTCACCTGCGAGGTGACGCCCCACCATCTCTGGTTCACCAACGACACCTGCGACTACCGCGTCAACCCGCCCATCCGCACGGCGGACGATGTGCAGGCCCTCATCGACGGCATCCGCAGCGGCGTGGTGGACGCCATCGCCACCGACCACGCCCCCCACTCCGAGGAAGATAAGCTCAAGGGCATGGCTGGCATGGTGGGCAGCGAGACGGCCTTCGGCGTCTGCTACACCAAGCTCTGCAAAGAGGAGGGGCTGCCCCTTGAGCTGCTGAGCCACCTGATGAGCACCCGCCCGGCGGAGATTCTGGGCCTTGCCAAGGGACAGCTGGAGCCGGGCTATGACGCCGACTTCGTGCTGGTGGATCTTGACACCCCCTATACGGTGGACAAGGATAAGCTCCACTCCAAGTCCCACAACTGCCCCTTCGACGGGGCACAGCTCTACGGCAGGGTCTGCGCCACCGTCAAGGGCGGCCAGCTGACCTATCAGGCGGAAGAGTAAGTCACCATACGTTTACCGATAAAAGAGAGACAACAGGAGGAACCCCAAAATGACGAACATGGATAAGCTCTACGAAGCAGTCGAAGCACGCGGCCCGGTCTGCGTGGGTCTGGACACCGATTTCA
>ERZ1034976.2628-NODE-2628-length-12026-cov-12.137081_pt1 | contig 12026 bp, 9 predicted proteins | sample MGYA00520623_ERZ1034976 | MGnify/ENA primary metagenome ERZ1034976 (study PRJEB33766, sample SAMN09781774) | gut metagenome | biome: gut microbiome | host: Homo sapiens | place: Madagascar | study: EMG produced TPA metagenomics assembly of the PRJNA485056 data... | reverse complement strand
AGAAGTACGAGGGTCTGGACGGCACCGAGCTGGCCATCAGCGAGAGCCAGGAGCGCATGGCCGTGGCCCTTGCCCCGGAGGATGTGGACAAGTTCATCGCCATCGCCACCGAGGAGAACCTCGAAGCAACTCCCGTGGCCAAAGTCACCGAGGAAAAGCGCCTGAACATGGTGTGGAACGGGGTGTCCATCGTCAACATCAGCCGCGAGTTCCTGAACTCCAACGGTGCAGAGAAGCACCAGAACGTCCATGTGGAGCAGGGCACCGTCTGGCAGCCCCAGTGGTCCGGCATCACCTTCGCCCAGAAGATGAAGAACATGGTGGGCGACCTGAACGTGTGCAGCAAGAAGGGCCTGTCCGAGCGGTTCGACTCCACCATCGGCGCCGCCACCGTCCTGATGCCCTTCGGCGGCGCACACCAGCTGACCCCGCAGAACGCCATGGTGGCAAAGCTGCCCGTGGACGGCGAGACCACCACCTGCTCCGGCATGGCCTGGGGCTACAACCCCTACCTGATGAGCGCCAACCAGTATGTGGGTGCCCGGATGGCAGTGGTCGAGAGCGTAACCAAGCTGGTCGCCTCCGGCTTCCGCTATGAGGACGCCTACCTGACCTTCCAGGAATACTTCGAGCGCCTGGGCTCCAAGCCGGAGCGCTGGGGCAAGCCGCTGGCCGCTCTGCTGGGCGCACTGGATGCCCAGATGGGCCTTGGCATCGCCTCCATCGGCGGCAAGGACAGCATGTCCGGCTCCTTTGAAAAGCTGGATGTGCCCCCGACGCTGGTGTCGTTTGCCACCGCCATCGGCAAGGCCAACAAGGTGGTCTCCACCGAGTTCAAGAAGCCGGAGAGCACCGTCGTGCTGGTGCGTCCCATCATTGACCCCGAGACCGGCTGCCCGAACTTCTTCTCCCTGAAAGCAAACTATAAGATCGTGGAGGACATGATCGAAGCCGGCATGGTGGCTTCCGCTTCCTCCGTGGGCTACGGCGGCATTGCCGAGGCCCTGTTCAAGATGGGCCTTGGCAACCACATCGGCTTCAAGATGCGTGCCGACCTTGCCACCCACGATATGTTCAAGCCCATGTACGGCTCCATCGTGCTGGAGATGGTCTCCGATGCCCCTGCCGGTGAAATTCTGGGCGAGACCACCAAGGAGTACGTCTTTGAGTCCTGCGGCGAAAAGCTGGATATGGCCGAGCTGCAGGAAATTTGGGAGCGCAAGCTGGAGCCGGTGTACCCCTACCGCAAGGCTGGTTCCACCGTGGAGAAGATCAACGGCAGCCTGACCGCGCCCGCCGCACCCAAGATCGGCGTGGCAAAGCCCAAGGTCATTATCCCGGTGTTCCCGGGCACCAACTGCGAGTACGACACCGCCAAGGCCTTTGCCCGCGCCGGTGCCGACCCCGAGATTCTGGTGGTGCGCAACCTGACCCCCGCCGACGTTGCCGAGAGCTGCGAGGCACTGGTCAAGGCCATTGACGCAAGCCAGATCGTCATGCTGCCCGGCGGCTTCTCCGGCGGCGACGAGCCGGACGGCAGCGCCAAGTTCATCGCCTCCTTCTTCCGCAACCCTGCGGTCACCGAGGCTGTGCGCCGTCTGCTGCAGCAGCGCGACGGCCTGATGCTGGGCATCTGCAACGGCTTCCAGGCCCTCATCAAGCTGGGTCTGGTGCCCTACGGCGATATCCGCCCCATCACCAGCTATGACCCGACCCTGACCTTCAACACCATCGGCCGCCATCAGAGCATGCTGGTCCGCACCCGCATCGCCTCCACCGGCAGCCCCTGGCTGAGCAACTGTGCTGTGGGCGATGAGCACACCGTGGCCATCAGCCACGGCGAGGGCCGCTTCGTGGCTCCGCAGAACGTGCTGGACGAGCTGGTCCGGAACGGCCAGGTCGCCACGCAGTATGTGGATCTGGACGGCCAGCCCACCATGGATCAGCGCTACAACCCCAACGGCTCGGTCCTCGCCATCGAGGGCATCACCAGCCCGGATGGCCGCGTCTTCGGCAAGATGGGCCACTCCGAGCGCAGCGGTGAGTACCTGTACAAGAACGTCACTGGTGATAAGTACCAGCCGATCTTTGAGGGCGGCGTAGACTATTTCAAGATTTGATGGTATGATATAAGAAAACTCCCCCAGCCGCCTGCGGCGACAGCCCCCTCTGGGAGGGGGCCAAAAGGCTCCCTCGTTGAGGGAGCTGGCATGCGAAGCGTGACTGAGGGAGTTGTTTTCAGGAGGAAACCTTAATGTCTCAGCATGACCGCTATATCAGCCCGTTTTCCACCCGTTACTCCTCCGATGAGATGCAGTACATCTTCTCGGATGACAACAAGTTCCGCACCTGGCGCCGCCTGTGGGTGGCGCTGGCCCGCGCAGAGATGAAGCAGGGCCTGACCAACATCACCCCCGAAATGGTGGAGGAGCTGGAAGCCCATGTGGACGATATCAACTACGATGTCGCCATTGCCCGCGAGAAGCTGGTCCGCCACGACGTCATGAGCCATGTCTACGCCTACGGCCAGCAGTGCCCCAAGGCGGCAGGCATCATCCATCTGGGTGCCACCAGCTGCTATGTGGGCGACAACACCGACATCATCGTGATGCGCCAGGGCCTGGAGCTGATCCGCAAAAAGCTCATCGGCGTGCTGGCCAAGCTGGCCCGCTTTGCCGAGGAGTACAAGGACATGCCCTGCATGGCCTACACCCACTGCCAGCCCGCTCAGCCCACCACCGTGGGCAAGCGCGCGACCCTGTGGGCCAATGAGCTGGTGATGGACCTGCAGGAGATCGACCATCGTCTGGCTGTGCTGCAGCTGCGCGGCGTCAAGGGAACCACCGGCACCCAGGCTTCCTTTATGGAGCTGTTCAAGGGCGACGCGGATAAGATCCGTGCCGTGGACGCTTCCATTGCCGAGGAGATGGGCTTCGACCCCGAAGCCGTCATCCCGGTCTCCGGCCAGACTTACAGCCGCAAGGTGGATTCCTTCATCCTCAACGCGCTGGCCGGCATTGCCCAGAGCTGCATGAAGTTCGCCACTGACCTGCGCCTGCTGGCCAACTTCAAGGAGATGGAAGAGCCGTTCGAGAAGAACCAGATCGGTTCTTCCGCCATGCCCTACAAGCGCAACCCCATGCGCTGCGAGCGTATCTGCGCCCTGAGCCGCTACCTGATGGTGGACGTGCTGAACCCCAGCTTCACCACCGGCACCCAGTGGTTCGAGCGCACCCTCGACGACAGCGCCAACAAGCGCGTTGCCATGGCCGAGGGCTTCCTGGCGGCAGACGCCATCCTGAACATCATGCTGAACGTCACCGACGGCATCGTGGTCTACCCCAAGGTCATCCGCAGCCGTCTGATGGCGGAGCTGCCCTTCATGGCCAGCGAGAACATCATGATGCAGGCCGTGGAAAAGGGCGGCAACCGTCAGGAGCTGCACGAGCGCCTGCGCCAGCATGCCATTGCTGCGGGCAAGCAGGTCAAGGAAGAGGGCCTGCCCAACGATATGGTGGACCGCATCGCCGCAGACCCTGCCTTTGGCCTGACCAAAGAGGAGATCGTGGCCGGTCTGGTGCCCGAAAACTTTGTGGGCCGCGCTCCCCAGCAGGTGGAGGAGTTCATCGCCCACATCCTCAAGCCCATCTTTGACGCCAACCCCGATGCGATCGAGCAGCATGCTTCGTTGAGCGTGTAAAAGCAGGCGGGCTGTTCGGCCGCCTTCCGGCAAAAATGGAAGACTGCGCGAAGAAGCGTGAAATAAGATTTGCTGCGCCTTGCTGTTTTGGCAGGGCGCAGCTTTGCTATCACAAGGAGAACCCATGCGATTGGATAAATATCTGGCCGAGACGGCCCAGTGCACCCGGAGCGAGGCGAAGACGCTGCTGCAAAAGGGGAAAGTGACCGTGAACGGCACGCTCTGCAAAAAAGGGGACACCCAGCTCCGGGAGACGGATGTGGTGGCCGTGGAAGGAAGACCGCTGGCCTACCAGAAGTTCGTCTACATCATGCTGAACAAGCCCGAAGGTGTGGTCAGCGCCTCCACCGACAAGCGGGACACCACCGTCGTGGACCTGCTGGGCGACGCCTACCCCCGGCGGGAACTGTTCCCGGCCGGGCGGCTGGACAAGACCAGCACCGGCTTCGTGCTGCTGACGGATGACGGCGGCTTTGCCCACGACATCCTGGCCCCGAAGCGCCATGTCTCCAAGACCTACACCGTCACGCTGGACACCCCGCTGACCGAAGAGATGCGGCAGGGCTTTGCCGAGGGCGTTACCCTGGCGGACGGCACGGCCCTCTCCCCGGCAGAGGTGAGCGCCCTCTCGGAGGACGGCCTTGTGGTGCGGGTGGTGCTCAAGCAGGGGGTGTACCACCAGATCAAGCGGATGTTCGGCGTGTACGGCGCGGGCGTCAACGGGCTGCACCGGGATGCCATCGGCGGGCTGGAGCTGGACAAAACGCTGGCTCCGGGCCAGTGGCGGGAGCTGACGGTGGCTGAAGTGGCAGAAATTACCACGAAATGAGGTCGGCTTTTCACGCGGATTTCAAAAAAGCATCACATTTAGCCGTTAAAATAGGGCCAAGAACCACGCAAAAAGGCGCTTTTTAGGCCGTGTCAGACCCCTGAAAGATAATTTCAACAAGAAAAATAAAAATTTTTTGGTGAAATATGTTGCAAAAGTAAATTCTTTTGTGTAAAATAGATAATGTAAAGCGGCGAAATTGTTAAAAACGACAATCTCGCCCCTGCGGCTTGCACAAAAGAGGAAAAGGGGTATCCATTTATGGCCAATAGAGTATTCCAGAGCGTGATCTACCAGATGAAAGACGCAATCGACCGTGTGGTCGGCGTGGTGGATGAGACCGGTGCAGTGATCTCCTGCTCGGAGCTGAACCTGATCGGAGAAGTGCGCGAAGGCTTTATGGCGGAGCGCCTGACAGCGGGCGACCGTTTTGTGCGGGATGGCTACACCTATCAGCAGTTCTCCAGCGCCAAGCACAACGACTACGCTGTCTTCGTGGAGGGCGCGGACGAGACCGCCGGTCAGTTCGCGGCGGTGCTGTCCATCAGCCTGCAGAGCATCAAGCAGTATCACGATGAAAAGTTCGACAAGTCCAACTTCATCAAGAATGTGGTGCTGGACAACATCCTGCCCGGCGATATCTACGCCAAGGCCAGAGAGCTGCACTTTGCCACCGACGTTTCCCGCGTCGTGTTCATCGTGCGTGTGACCAGCGGCGGCGATATCTCCGCTTACGATGTCGTCAGCAGCCTGTTCCCCGATAAGCAGAAGGACTTCGTCTTCAACATCAGCGAGACCGACACCGTTCTGGTCAAGGAAATCCGCAAGGGCATCGACCGCACCGATATGGAAAAGCTGGCGGCCAGCATCGTGGATACCCTGTCCGGTGAGCATTACATCAAGGCGGTCGTGGGCATCGGCACCCCCATCTCCAATGTGAAGGATCTGGCCACCTCCTTTAAGGAAGCCCAGATCGCCATGGAGGTGAGCAAGGTCTTCGATACCGAGAAGCAGATCATCCGCTACGACAACCTCGGCATCGCCCGCCTGATCTACCAGCTGCCCACCACCGTGTGCGAGATGTTCCTGCGCGAGGTGTTCAAGCAGGGCAGCATCGAGAGCCTGGATCAGGAGACGCTGTTCACCATCCAGCGCTTCTTCGAGAACAACCTGAACGTCTCTGAGACCAGCCGCGGCCTGTTCGTCCACCGCAATACGCTGGTGTATCGTCTGGAAAAGATCAAAAAGCTGACCGGCCTGGACCTGCGTGAGTTCGACGACGCTATCGTCTTCAAGGTAGCATTGATGGTCAAGAAGTACCTGTCCAACAACCCGGCCAAATATTGATGTTCGCTGTGCGGCACAAAGCCGCCGGCGCTGGAACCGGCCGCTCGCAACCGATGCTGGCCGGTTCTTTTTGGGTACTGACCAAATAACTACGTCAGGAGCAACTAAACTGATGATTGATTTTGAACATGTTTCCAAGCAATATAAAAAGGGCACGAAGCCCGCGCTGGAGGACATCAACTTCCATGTGGACGACGGCGAGTTCGTCTTCCTGCTGGGCCACTCCGGCGCAGGCAAATCCACCCTGCTCAAGCTCATCCTCCGGGAGGAGAAGGCCAGCCAGGGCCGTGTCCTGGTGAACGGCAAGGATGTTGCGAAGATCCGCCGCCACAAGATCCCCTATCTGCGCCGTCAGATGGGCATCATCTTCCAGGACTTCCGCCTCATCCCCACCATGACGGTCTATGAGAACATCGCGTTCGCCATGCACGTGACCAACATCGGCCGCAGACAGATCAAGGAGCGTGTGCCCTACATGCTGGAGCTGGTCCATCTGGAAGACAAGGCCAACGTCTACCCGGAGTTCCTCTCCGGCGGCGAGCAGCAGCGCGTGGCCGTGGCCCGCGCACTGGCGCATGCGCCCAAGCTCGTCATTGCGGACGAGCCCACCGGCAACATCGACCCCGAACTGAGCCTTGAGATGATGGAACTTCTGGAGCGGGTGAGCGGCATGGGCATCACCGTGCTGGTCGTCACCCACGAACACGAGCTGGTCCACCGCTTCCACCGGCGGGTCGTGACCCTGAAGGATGGCCGCATCGTCTCCGACATCCCGGCCGACCGGGAGGCAGAGCCGGATCTGGCGCTGCCGCTGGACAGCCTGGGGGAGACCGGCGAGATCACACTGGAGACCGGAAAGGAGGCACTGGTATGAAACCTTCCGCCTTTGCATTCCTGACCCGGCGCGGTGTGCGCAACCTGGGCAAGCACTGGGCCATGACCATTGCCTGCATCGCCTCTCTGAGCGTCTGCATGACGCTGAACACCTTTGCAAACCTGGCCGAGGTCAATGTGGACAGCATGGTCAACTATCTGGGCCAGCAGAATGAGATGGTCGTTTTCGTGGACCCGGAGGCCGACGATGCCGCCACCGCTGCTGTGGGCGAGCGCATCGCCTCCACCCCCGGCGTCAGCGGGGTGCAGTTCATGTCCAAGCAGGACACCCTGAATGCCTACAAAGGCTTCCTGTCGGATTATGCCTCCCTGCTGGACGAATTTGAAAACGACAACCCCTTCAAAGCCAACTACCGGGTCTCGCTGAGCGACCTCAGCCAGATGGCTTCCATCAGCCAGACCTTCCAGACCATCCCCGGCGTGTACAGTGTCTCGGCGCCGGTGGAGATGACGCACACCTTCGTGGAGATCCAGCGGGCCGTGACCAAGGGCGGGCAGATCGTCATCCTCGTCCTGATGGCGGTCAGCATCATCACGGTGGGAAGCACCATCCGCCTGAGCGTCTTCGCCCGGCGGCGGGAAATCGAGATCATGAAGTATGTGGGCGCGACCAACGCCATGGTCACGCTGCCCTTCTTCATCGAGGGTCTGACCATGGGCCTTATCTCCGGCGCGATCACCTCGGCGGCGAGTATCGGCGGCTACTACTACATCGTGCAGGTATCCGGCACTTTCGGCGGCCTGTGGGAGATGCTCATGGGTGCGGCCCTCGTTCCGGTGGAGAACGTCTGGCAGACGATCCTGCTCTACAGTCTGGCGGCGGGGGCGCTCATCGGCGGTCTGGGCAGCATGTTCTCCATCCGCAAGCACCTGAATGTGTAAGCGAAGGGGGAGACCGTGATGAAAGCAAAACATTCGGCCGGGTTCCGGCTGTATCACCGCCCCGCCCACGTAAGACCCAGCCGTCACCCCGGCCGCGCGATGCGGGCGGCCAGCCTGTTTCTGGCCATGGCCTGCCTGCTGCTGACCGTTTCGGTCTACCCGGCCGCGGCGGCGACCAGCATGTCCAGCCTGCAGAACAAGCTGAACAAGCTGAGCCAATCCATCGAGCAGCACAAAAAAGAGCTGTCCGACGCAAAAAAGAAAGAACAGGCCGCCAAGGCTCTGGAATCCGAACTGAAGGAAAAGGTCACGGTGGTCCAGGGGCAGATCAGTGTGCTCAAAACGCAGATCGCTCAGGTGCAGAACAGCATCGGCCTCAAGGAGCAGGAGATCGCCGCCAAAGAGCAGGAGATCGCCGCCAAGCAGGAGGAGATCGCCGCCAAGCAGGGCGAGATCGACGCCCAATGGAGCGCCTTCAAGGGCCACATGGCCGCCATGCAGGAGCTGCGGGACGGCGGCAGCGTGGCGATGCTCTCCTCGGTCACCAACCTGTATGAGCTGTTGACCTTCAACGAAGCATTGCAGGATATCTCGGTCAAGGATACCGAGATCCTGACCAATATGCGCAACGCGAAGGAAGCGCTGGAAAACGACAAGCTCCAGCTCGAAGAGCAGAGAACCGAGCTGAAGACGCAGAAGGCAGACCTGCAGAGCAAAAAGGCAGATCTGGATGCACAGAACAACCAGATGAGTGCAAAGCAGAAGGAGCTGAACTCCAGCGTCGCTGCCGCCAAGATGAGCGCAGCCGAGGCTCAGCAGGCCCAGAAGGATGCACAGGCGGCCATCGAGTCGGATGAGATGAACTATGAGGCGGTCAAGAAGGAGATCCAGAAGCTCATCGCCCAGGCGGCTGCGGCCAAGCCGCAGCTGAGCTTCACCGGCTTCATCTGCCCGCTCAAGAGCTATACCCGCATCTCCAGCGAGTACGGCTGGCGCAAGAACCCGGTGTCCGGCGTGAACAAGCTGCACGCCGGCATCGACCTGGCGGCCGCAGGCGGCACGCCCATCTATGCAGCCGCCAGCGGCTATGTGCAGGTGGCGGGCTGGTCCAGCGGCGGCTACGGCAACTATGTCATCATCTACCACGGCAAGATGTCGGATGGCAACCAGTACAGCACACTGTACGGCCACATGCGCTCGGTGGCGACCTCTGCGGGCAAATATGTCAAGCAGGGCGAGATCATCGGCTATGTGGGCAGCACCGGCAACTCCACCGGTAACCACCTCCACCTCGAAGTCTGGAAGGGCGGTTCCAAGGCCAATGCCGTGAATCCTAGAAGTTATATTCCCATGAGATAATTCCTGATGGTATCAAAGGAGGCCGTTCGGTCCTATGAACGAAGAAAAACGCAAGCGCATCCTGCGCTGGGGCTGCCTGATCCTGGCAGGGGTGTTCACCCTCTCTCTGCTGGGCAGCGTGGTCGTGATGCTGCTGGTCTGACCGAGGAGGAAACCACACAATGAATCGCAAAATCTCTGTTGGCATGGCGGTCAGCATCGTGATCCTTGCCATGACGGTGACCTTTTCCATCACGATGCTGGTGGCGATGCGCCTGTTCGACAGCACCGTTTCCAGCGTGAAGGAAAAGGAGAGCATGTACAATAAGATCGCCGAGGTGGACCGCTACGTCCGCAGCAACGATTATTACCAGATCGACGAGACCACCCTGTACGACCGCCTGACCGCAGGCTATCTGCTGGGCACCGGCGACAAATACGCCCGGTATTATACGGCCTCCGCATACACGGACCTGATGAACGCCCAGAACGGCACCCTGCTGGGCATCGGCGTGGAGCTGGCCGTGGACCAGTCCGGCTACGCCAAGGTGACCAAGGTCTACGACGAATCCCCGGCCAAGGAGGCCGGCATCACGGTGGGCTGCTACATCACCACCGTGGACGGCACCGATGTCAAGAGCCTGAGCGGTGTGGATGCCATCCAGACTCGCCTGCGCGGCGAGTCCGGCACGAGCGTCAATGTGACCTGGCTGGACAGCGAGGCGACCGAGCACACCGTAGACCTGACCCATTCCGGTTACTCGACCACAACGGTGGATTTCCAGATGCTGCAGGGCAATGTGGGTTATATCAGGATCCGTCAGTTCGATGCCTCTACCCCCAGTGAGCTGGACTACGCCATCCGCAGTCTGAGCGCCAACAATGCCCTGAGCCTGGTCTTCGACCTCCGCGACAACGGCGGCGGCCTGCTGGACGATGCCATCAGCTGCATCGACCTCGTGGCCCCGGAGGGGACGCTGGCCTATGCCGAGGATCAGAACGGCACCCGCACCGTGCTGGGCAGCAGCACCGGCGACTCGTATGTCAGCCTGCCCATGGTCTGCCTGGTCAATGGCAACACCGCCAGCGCGGCCGAGCTGTTCGCCAGCAGTCTGCGCACCCTGAACGGTGCCCGCCTGGTGGGCACCACCACGATGGGCAAGGGCACCATCCAGAGCAGCCCTCAGCGCCTTTCCGATGGCAGTGCCGTGGTCATCACCGTGGCAAAGCTCATCTGCGGCGACGGCAGCTGCTTCGACGGCACCGGCCTGAGCGTGGATGTGGACCGCCCGCTGACGGCGGATGAGCAGACCGCGTATTACGACTACACCGTTGAAAACGACCCGCAGATCCAGCGCGCTGTCAGCACGGCGCAGCAGATGAGCGGCACCACCACCGTCAGCGGTGTCAACGAGGCAGCGTCCAGCGAAGTTGCTTCCGACAGCACCACAGCCGACAGCGCGGCGGCCGAGGCAGCTTCTTCGGAGGCCGCTGCGTCCAGTGAGACCGCTGCCGAAGGTGCCGCTTCCAGCGAGGAAACGGCCTCTTCCACCGCAGAATAAACGAAACCAGATACCGCAAAGGCCCCCGGCGCTCCTGCCGGAGGCCTTTTTGCCCGAAGAAAGGATGGAAACTTATGCCGGAGCTGACCGACCTGTCTTACGTCCGCGCCCTGTGCGAGAAATATGATTTTGCCCTGTCCAAGGGCTTTGGCCAGAACTTCATCATCAACCCCGGTCTGCCCCTCAAGATCGTGGATGCCAGCGGCGTGGATCGGCGCTATGGCGTCATCGAGATCGGCCCCGGCATCGGTGTGCTGACCCGCGAGCTGGCCCGGCGCGCCGCAAAGGTCGTCTCCATTGAGGTGGACGAGCGCCTGCCGCCCCTGCTGGAGGAGACGATGGCCGGTGTGGACAACTTCAAGCTGGTCATGAACGATGTGCTCAAGGTGGACCTCCGCGCCCTCATCGAGGAGGAGTTCCCCGGAATGCCGGTGGCCGTCTGCGCCAACCTGCCCTATTACATCACCAGCCCCATCGTCATGAAGCTGCTGGGCGACCGCCTGCCTGTGGAGAGCCTGACCGTCATGGTCCAGAAAGAGGCCGCCGACCGCCTGGCCGCAGCCCCCGGCACCCGCGCTTCCAGCGCCATCAGCTGCGCGGTGAGCTACTACGCAAAGTCGAAGATGATGTTCACCGCCGCGCCGGGCAGCTTCTACCCGGCCCCCAAGGTGACCAGCGCCGTGGTCCGGATGGACATCCGCCCCACCCCCGCAGTGCAGGTGGAAGATGAGGACGGCTACTTTGCCCTCATCCGCGCGGCCTTCGGGCAGCGCCGCAAGACCGCCGCCAATGCCATCGCCAGTGGCCTCGGCCGCTCCAAGGAGTCGGTCATCGCCGCCATTGAAGCGGCCGGGTTCGATGCCCGCATCCGCCCCGAAGCCCTGACGCTGGAGGACTTTGCCAAGATCCAGCAGGCCCTTGCGGCGCAGTGAGCAGACCGTCTGTCTGCGGCGGGAACATCGGCCCGCAAACAAACCCGGAAATCAAAAAATCAGCCTTGCCAAACCCGCCCACTGGTGGTATACTATTCTGGTAGTGTTCGCTAGTGTGGCGCAATGGCAGCGCAACTGATTTGTAATCAGTGGGTTGCAGGTTCAACTCCTGTCACTAGCTCCAAGAAAAATCCTGCGATATACCGCTAAAATGGAGGCGTGTATCGTGGGATTTTTACTTTTGTATACGTTGTGAAATGCCCGGAAAGTGCGACAAATTTGAAGAGGCCATGATGGTAAAGCACACACATGGAGAAAAACGGCATACGATCAGAGGAATGGGGCTGCGAGAAGAAAACAAAAGCCACACAAACGCAGCGTTTTGCGAAAAAGTTGTACTTTTATAGAAATCTTTTTCAGAAATCGGTTGACAAAATCGAGGCGAGATGGTAAGATATACAGGCAGTCAGCTGTGGCTGTAAAAATTGAATCTGGGCGTGTTCCCGAGTGGCCAATGGGGACAGACTGTAAATCTGCTGCTT
>ERZ1034976.2623-NODE-2623-length-12051-cov-10.478243_pt1 | contig 12051 bp, 7 predicted proteins | sample MGYA00520623_ERZ1034976 | MGnify/ENA primary metagenome ERZ1034976 (study PRJEB33766, sample SAMN09781774) | gut metagenome | biome: gut microbiome | host: Homo sapiens | place: Madagascar | study: EMG produced TPA metagenomics assembly of the PRJNA485056 data... | reverse complement strand
GCATCGACATGGTCATCATCCCCGGCGACACCACCCCTGCCGTCATCAGCGCCCTCATCGCCGACGAAGCCGCCATCGGCATGGTCAACAGCAAGACCACCGCCGTCCGCGTCATCCCGGCCATCGGCCGCAAGGCAGGCGAGATCCTGGACTTTGGCGGTCTACTGGGCTATGGCCCCATCATGCCGGTCAACCAGCGCGACCCGTCGGTCTTCATCAACCGCGGCGGCCGCCTGCCCGCCCCGATGCAGTCGCTGAAAAACTGAGAATAAAATCACTCCCACAGACCCAGACTCTGGATAGTATTTCCAGAGAAAGGGTCTGTTTTTTATGTACAGCCGCATTTTATCCCGCCGCCAGATGACCGTCTGGTGCATCACACTCAGCGGTGCGCTCGCGCTCTGCATCGGCCTGCAGGGCCTGCTGGGCTGGGGCCGCACCCAGCTCGACACCGGATCCGCGCTTGCCGCCGACACTCTGCGGCTCCACATCCGCGCTGCCAGCGACACCACCGCCGACCAGACCGACAAGCTGGCCGTGCGGGACGCCGTGCTCGCGTATCTGGACACGGCCTGCCCGGCGGCAGACCAGCCCGCCGCCCTCCGCTGGGCTGCGGCCCATCTGTCCGAGCTGCAGCGGGTCGCCCGCACCGTGCTGGCCGGGCGGGGCAGTTTTGCACCGGTGCGGGTGTATCTGGTGGAAATGTACTTCGGCACCACCCGCTACTCTGCCTCGGCCCTGCCCGCCGGGCGGTATCAGGCCCTGCGCATCGACATCGGTGCAGCCCCCTATGGCCGGAACTGGTGGTGTGTGCTCTACCCCGGCCTCTGCCGCACCGCCTGCGGCGGCTATGCCGCCCCCGCCGAGAACGACCTCGTCTGCGGGCGGTATCTCCTGCGGTTCAAATGCGTGGAGTGGTGGCAGAAGCACACCGCCCGCCGGGAAGACGTCATCCTGCTCGGATGACCTCTCCGTCCCCGCATCCGCGATGCCGCCTCTCCCGGCAGGAGAGGCCCTGGCCGTCGGGCATTGCCTGCTGGATCCGACAAAGGTTCCCACGAACACTTCCGCCTTCCGCCGCATAAGCTCCTGGTGGAAGGAGTGTGAGTTTGACCATGGCAATTCCGGCCTATTATTCCCTCATCCAGCGCGGCTCTACCGGCCCCGATGTAGCACTGGTGCAGACCTGGCTCAACGGCCTGCGCGACACCTGCACCTGGTACCACGAGCTGACCACGGACGGGCGGTTCGGCACCAAGAGCGTGAACGCGGTGAAGGAGTTCCAGCTCAAAAACGACATGAATGTGGACGGCAAGGTGGGCGCGAACACCTGGAACGTGCTCTACACCAAGTACACCGCCAAACACGGCCTGCACGTCCCCTACCCCGGCATCGTGCTGCGGCAGGGCAGTTCCGGCGGCACGGTCCGGCTGGTGCAGCAGAAGCTGAACGCGCTAGGTGAGAAGCTCTCCACCGACGGCAAATACGGTGCTTCCACCGCAGCCGCCGTGGAGCGCTACCAGCGCCGCAACGGCCTCACTGCCGACGGCACAGTCGGCAAAGCCACCTGGGAGAAGATGTTCTGACGACGGCCCACCCTCTCCGTCTGCTTCGCAGACAGCTCCCCCGAAGGGGGAGCCACTGGCGAGACGGTTTTGGGCGTACTGGATGAGCAAAGTTTCTTGAAACCATAAAATGGAGTGCTCCGTTGTTTCGTTCGACCGCATCTACCCAAACGCTCTTTGTCAGAGCGCAGTCCAGATGTTGTTGGCCCTGACAGCGGAGCACTTCCGTTTACGATACGAAATACGTTCAGCGTCCAGCAGGGGCTGCCCGGCATGCCAATGGCTCGCCCTTCGGGAGAGCTGGCAAACCCGCAGGGTTTGACGGAGAGGGGAAGGCTGTTTATAATAAAAGCATTCCAATTGAAAGGCGGTGCTCCCATGCGTTTTCTTCACCTCTCCGACCTGCACCTCGGCAAGCGGGTCTGCGAGTTCTCCATGCTGGACGACCAGCGGTATATTCTGGAGGAGATCTTATCGCTCCTCGACACCCACCCCGTGGATGCTGTTCTGCTGGCGGGCGACCTCTACGACAAACCCGTGCCCCCCGCCGAAGCCGTCCGTCTGCTGGACTGGTTCCTCACCGAACTGGCCGACCGGAAGCTGCCGGTCTTCGCCATCAGCGGCAACCACGACTCCGCCGAACGGGTCGCGTTCGGTGCCCATCTGCTGGCGGGGAGCCAGGTCTACGTCAGCCCGGTGTTCGAAGGGGCCCCGGCCCCCATCCCCCTCACCGACGCATACGGCCCGGTGGATATTTACTTACTGCCCTTCCTGAAACCCGCCATGGTGCGCCACATCTACCCGGACGAGCCCATCGAGAGCTACAGCGACGCCCTGGGCTGCGTACTGCGCCGCTGCGCCCCCGACCCGGCCCGCCGCAGCGTGCTGGTGGCCCACCAGTTCGTGGCCGGTGCCGCCGCCTGCGAGAGCGAGGAGCCATCGGTGGGCGGGCTGGACTGTGTGGATGCTGCCCTCTTTGACGGCTTCGACTATGTGGCCCTCGGCCACCTGCACAGCCCCCAGAAGGTGGGCCGCGATACCCTGCGCTACTGCGGCACCCCGCTGAAGTATTCCTTCTCGGAGGCGCACCAGCACAAGAGCGCAACGTTTGTGGAGCTGGGGCCGAAGGGAGAAGTCACGCTTTCCACCGCGCCGCTGACCCCGAAGCACGACCTGCGGGAGCTGCGCGGCAGCTACATGGAGCTGACCGACCGCCGCAGCTATGCGGGCACGGCCACCGACGACTATCTGCACATCACCCTGACCGACGAACAGGATGTGCCCGATGCGCTGGCCCGGCTGCGGGTCATTTACCCGAACCTGATGCGGCTGGACTACGACAACCTCCGCACCCGCACCCAGGCCGACCTCGACGCCCCGGCCCAGACCGAGCAGAAAACGCCGCTGGAGCACTTCGCGGCCTTTTATGCGCTGCAAAACAATCAGCCCCTGAGCGCCGAGCAGGCTGCATTCTGCCAGCAGCTCATTGAAACGCTCTGGAAGGAGGAGGACGCATGAGACCCCTGAAGCTGACCCTTTCGGCCTTCGGGCCATACGCCAGCGCCGTCACACTGGAACTGGAGCGCCTGGGCAAAGGCGGCCTGTATCTCGTCACCGGTGACACCGGCGCGGGCAAGACCACCCTTTTCGATGCCATCACCTATGCCCTGTACGACCATTCCAGCGGCGGTGTGCGGGACGGTGCCATGCTGCGCAGCAAGTACGCCGACCCCGGCACCCCCACCTTTGTCGAGCTGGAATTTGAGGTGCGCGGCCAGCGGTACACCGTCCGCCGCAACCCGGACTACCTCCGCCCCAAAGCGCGGGGCGAGGGCACGACCACCGAAAAGGCGGACGCCGTCCTCACCTACCCGGACGGCCGCCCGCCCGTGACCCGGTCGAAGGATGTCACCGCCGCCGTCACCGCCCTCATCGGGCTGGACTACGACCAGTTCTGCCAGATCGCCATGATCGCGCAGGGGCAGTTCACCCGCCTGCTCAACGCCACGACCGAGGAGCGGAGCAAGATCTTCCGCAAACTGTTCCGCACCCAGCGCTACCAGAAATTGCAGGACGCGCTGCAAGAAGAGAACGCCCGCCTCACGGCCCAGCGCACGGCCCAGAACGTCCAGCTGGACGCGGTGCTCTCCGGCATCCGCTATCCGGAGACCGACCCCGACGCCGAAGCGCTGGGCGGGCTTTCGGCGCAGCGCCCCGCCGAGGAAGTCACCGCCCTGCTGGACGGGCTCCTTACCCGGCAGGAAGCGGAACTCTCTGCCGCTGCCGCCGCCCACACCGCCGCGCAGGCGCAGCTGGACGCTTTGCAGCAGACGCTGGGCCGGGCCGAGCAGGCCGAAGCCCTCCGCCGCCAGCGGGTCGAAAAGCAGGCCGAGCTTGCCGCCCTGCTCCCCCGCCGGGACGCGGCCCGCGCCGATGCGGCCCGCCATGCAGGCGATGCCGCTGCACTGGACGCTCTGACCGCCCAGCTGGAGCGGGCCAGAGCGGGCCTTGACGCCTGCGACGCGCTGGACAAGCTCTGCCGCGCACAGACCGCCGCCCGCAGCGAGGCCGACCTCGAACAGGCCAAAGCCCGCAAGGCGCGGGCTCGGCTGACCGCGCTGGATGCGGAACTCGCCGCGCTGGATACCGAAGCGGCCGCCCTCGGCGACCCGGAGACCCGGAACGTGGCCCTGACCGCTCAGGCCGAGCAGTTCACCCGCCGGGAGACCGCCCTCACCGCGCTGGCTCAAAGCCTGACCGAAGACCAGCGCCGCACCCACGCAGCCCGACAGGCACAGGACGCCTACCGCACCGCAGCCGCCGCGCAGGACGCCGCCCACGCGGAGCGGAACGCCTGCGAGCGGGCGTTTCTGGACGCACAGGCCGGACTTCTGGCGCAGGGCCTTGCCGAAGGCACCCCCTGCCCCGTCTGCGGCAGTGTCCACCACCCGGCCAAAGCAGCGCTGCCTCACACCGCCCCCACCCAGGCGCAGGTGACCGCCGCCAAGCAGGCGGCAGAAGCGGCAGACCGCGAAGCGCAGGACCGCGCGGCCGCAGCCCGCGAAGCCCTCGCCGCCCAGCGGGAAGGCAAAGCCACCCTCCGCCGGGACGCCGAAAGCCTTCTGCCTGAACGCTTCACCTCGCCGGAGGGGCCGGTCGCTCTGACCGTGGCCCTGCTGAAAACAGCCCTTGCCGAGGAGACTGCCGCGCTCCAGACCGCACAGGCCGAGAACCGCACAGCCCGGCAAAAGGCCGCCGCCGACTGTGCCCGCCGCACCCGGCTGGATACCGCCCGCAAGACCAAAACGGCCCAGCGCACTGCGCTGGAAGCAGCAGCGGCCTCTGCCGAACAGACTGCCGCTGCCCGCGAAGCCACGGCTGCGGCGCTGGAACAGCAGATCACCGAAGCCCGGCAGAGCGCACCGGCCAGCCGCGCCGAGGCCCAGCAGACGGTCGCCGACCTGACGGCCCTGCGCACGGCCCTGCGCACCGGCATGGAGCAGGCTGAAGCCGCCCGCCGTGCTGCGGAAAACGCCGTCGCTGCCGCCGAAGCGGCCGTGCAGGCCCTGCAAGACCAGCAGGCCCCAGAGACCGGGGCCGCAGACCTCGACGCTTTGCGCACCCGGCTCGCCGCGCTGCAAACGGCCCGCCAGCAGGCCGCCGAGCAGGAAAAAGCCCTGACGGCCCAACTGGTGCCCAACCGCCGCGCCGCCGCCGACTACCGCCGCCTGGCCGCGGCCCGGCAGGTGCTGGAGACCCGCTGGCAGTGGGTCAACGCGCTGGCCTCCACAGCGGGCGGCACCCTGAGCAGCAAACAGAAGATCAAGCTGGAAGCCTACATCCAGATGCACTATCTCGACCGCATCCTCGTCCACGCCAACACCCGCCTGATGCAGATGACCGCCGGGCAGTACGAGCTGGAGCGGGTCGGGGCCGAGAACCAGCGCAGCCAGTCCGGCCTGGACCTCGGCGTCATCGACCACTACAACGGCACCCGCCGCAGCGTGAAGACCCTTTCCGGCGGCGAGAGCTTCAAGGCCTCGCTGGCGCTGGCGCTGGGCCTTTCGGATGAAGTCCAGAGCACGGCCGGCGGCATCCGGCTGGATACCCTCTTCCTCGACGAGGGCTTCGGTTCCCTCGACGACGAGAGTCTGGAACAGGCCATCCGGGTCCTCTCCGGCCTGACCGAAGGCGACCGGCTCGTGGGCATCATCTCCCACGTCGCCGCCCTCAAAGACCGCATCGACCATCAGGTCCTCGTCAAAAAGGCCCGCAGCGGGGGGAGCACGGTGGAGCTGATCGTGTAAACATGTCCGTTTCTCCACCCTCTGTTCCGGCCCTGCCGACAAAAAAATCTCCGCGCAGCTGCGCGGAGATTTTTTGTTTGCCTTCTTATTGTTCTTCCTGTTCTTCGCTCGTGTAGAGCATCATCAGGTGGTTGGCCGAAGCTTCCAGCTGCTCTTTGGCCTGCCGGAGGTTCGCTTCCTCGGTCTCGTTCATCTTTTCGGGTTTGTCCTTCCGCAGGCAGCGGCGGAGGTTGGCCACATCGGCCTTGATGCGGTTCTTCTCGTCCTTGTCCAGCTCCTTTTTGCACTTGGACAGGGCCTCATCCACCTTGTAGGCCAGCACTTCGGCCTGATTGTGAAGTTCCAGCCGCTCTTTCCGGCGGCTGTCCTCGGCCTCATACGCGGCGGCATCTGCCATGGCGCGCTGGATCTCGTGTTCCGACAGGTTCGTGCTGCCGGTGATGGTGATGTTCTGCTCCCGCCCGGTGCCGAGGTCTTTGGCGGAGACCTTCACGACGCCGTTGACGTCGATATCAAAGGTCACTTCGATCTGCGGTTTGGACGAGAAGCTGGCGCGGATGCCGTTCAGCTTGAACTTGCCCAAGCTCTTGTTGTCCCGCGCAAAGTGGCGTTCTCCCTGCAGGACGTTGATCTCCACGCTGGTCTGCATCGGGCGCGCCGTCGTGAAGATCTGGCTCTTCCGGGTGGGGATCATGCTGTTGCGGGTGATGAGCGGGGTCGCCACGCCGCCCAGCGTCTCAATGGACAAGGTCAGCGGGGTGACATCCATCAGCACAAGGCCCTGCGCAGCGGCACCGGAAGCACCGGCCAGCTTGCCGCCGCCCTGCAGCAGAGCGCCCTGGACCGCTGCGCCCATGGCGACGCATTCGTCCGGGTTCAGGCTGTGGCTGGGCTCGCAGCCCAGCAGCTCTTTAACCTGACGTTCCACGGCCGGCATCCGGGTGCTGCCGCCCACCAGAAGCACCTTGCCCAGCTGGCTGGCGGCGATGCCCGCATCCCGCAGGGCATTCTGCACCGGCTGCACGGTGCGGGCCAGCAGGTCGCCGGTCATCATCTCGAACTGCGGGCGGGTGAGCGTCAGGTCCAGATGGTGGGGGCCGTCTTTGCCCACCGCAATGAAGGGCAGGTTCAGCTGTGCGCTCAGCGCGCTGGACAGCTCCTTCTTGGCCTTTTCGGCCTCCTCTTTCAGGCGGCCCATGGCGGCGGGGTCGCGGCTCAGGTCGATGCGGTCGGATTTCTTGAACTCCGCCACCGCATACTCCACGATCCGCTCGTCGAAATCATCGCCGCCCAGATGGGTGTCGCCGCCGGTGGCCAGCACCGTGAAGGTGCCATCCTCGATCTCGATGATGGAGACATCGAAGGTGCCGCCGCCCAGGTCATAGACCAAAATCTTCTGCGGCGCTTCGTTGTCCAGGCCGTAGGCCACCGCTGCGGCCGTAGGCTCGTTGATGATGCGCAGAACGTTCAGCCCCGCGATACGGCCTGCATCCTGCGTGGCCTTGCGCTGGCTGTCGTCAAAGTAGGCGGGCACCGTGATGACGGCCTCGGTCACCGGCTCGCCGAGGTAGCTCTCAGCGTCGCGGCGGATCTTCGTCAGGATCATGGCGCTGATCTCCTGCGGGGTCAGGTCTTTGCCGTCGATGTGGACCCGGTGGTCGGAACCCATATAGCGCTTGATGCTGGAGATGGTGCGGCCGGAGTTGGTCGCAATCTGGCGCTTGGCCGCGCCGCCCACCAGACGCTCACCGTCTCTGGTAAAGGCGACCACGCTGGGGGTGGTGCGTTCGCCCTCGGCATTGGCGATGACCACAGGCTTGCCGCCCTCGACCACTGCCACACAGGAGTTGGTCGTTCCAAGGTCGATTCCGATCACGTTGCTCATAGTGCTTGTCCTCTTTTCTTGCAGCACAGATTTTTTTCCAGGATCATCTTACCGATTTCCTATGACGATTTCATAGAACAAATGTAAAGAATTTGTGTTCCTGCCGATCTCATCGGTTCTCCAGCCCTTCGTTCATCAGCTCCGCCACGGTCTTCCGGGTCTCGTCCAGCCAGATCTCCGCGTCCGGTGCCCCCTCTTCCAGCTGGATGCAGAAGCCCTGCTCGGCCTCCGCCAGCTCCATCAGCGCCTTTTTACGGGAGACATACCGCGTTTCGCACTGGGCGATGCGGAGCCGGATCTGCGGCGTATAGGAGACATCCGGCATCCCGCGGGCGGCACTCTGGGCGCGGCGGTAGTATTGCAGCGCGGCGGCGGCTTCCTGCCCGGAGGCCGCTGCGTCATCGCCAAGGGCGATCATGGCCTGCACTTCCCCGGCCTCGGCGGCTTTTTTCCACATCCGCCGGGCCTGTACCTTGCTGCGCCGGGCACCCCGGCCCTGATACAGGCAGTCGCCCAACAGCGCCAGCGCTTCGGCGCTGCCCGCTTCGGCGGCTTTTTCATAGTGCTGCACCGCCTCGGCCCAGCTGCCCTGCCGCGCGGCATCGTAGCCCGCATCCAGTTCTTCCAGACCGGGGCCTTCGCTGCCCCGCTCCGACTTGAGCAGCCCGTTCAGGATGGAGCCATCCAGCGTAGCGGAATTGGTCCACGGGTCGATGACCACACCGTCGATGCCGTCGGTGTTCAGGGCATATTCCATGGCCTCCCGCATCCCGCGCTCGGCCATGGGCCGGGTGGCCGTGGCGCGCTCGGCTTCCGCCGTCTTCACCGACGTGAACAGGGGCAGGTAGCTGCGTTCCTTCCGGGTGTGGAGCAGCCAGGGGTCCAGCCCTTCTGCCTTTTCCGCCGGGATGGGCATGGAAGCCCACGGAGCCGGGCCGCTCTGCGGGTCGGCTGCGGCATCCAGCGGCACCAGCACCCGCGTTTTCAGCTCCAGTGCATAGTTCAGGGCGTTCATCAGGTTCCAGAAATGCGTCTCGTTCTGCTCCCGGTAGAGCCGCTCCACGGCCTGCTCCACCACCGGGCAGCCCGTGCCCGCCGGGCTGTATTTGGGGGCGGCCTTTTTCTTCCGGCTGCCCACCGGGCGGAACCGCCGTGCGCTTTTCTCGTATGCCATTTGCATCACCCTTCTTTTTCCATCCGTCATAATAATTTATTATAGCAGGATTTCCCAAGTTTCACAATGGGGAAGACGCACCGCATTTTTCCGCAAAACAATAGCATTCCGACTCCGGTTGTATTATAATATGCGATGGGAAAGTTTCCCCCGATTTACATTTCAGAAAAGGAGTCTTTCGCCTTGAACAAAATGCTTACCCACCTGAACGGCTACAAGCGCGAGGCCGTCCTCGCGCCGCTGTTCAAGATGCTGGAAGCCACGTTCGACCTGTTTGTCCCTCTGGTTATGGCAGACATCGTCAACGTCGGCATTGCGGCGCACGACCTGCAGTATATCCTTGTGCGGTGCGGCATCCTGCTGCTGCTCGCCGTCATCGGCCTGACCTGCAGCCTGACGGCTCAGTATTTCTCCGCCAAGGCCGCTGTGGGCTACTCCACCTCGCTGCGCCATGCGCTGTTTGAGCACATCCAGAAGCTCGGCTTCACCGAGATGGACACGCTGGGCACCAGCACCCTCATCACCCGCATGACCAGCGACATCAATCAGGTGCAGAGCGGCCTGAACCTCTTCCTCCGCCTGTTCCTGCGCAGCCCGTTCGTGGTGGTCGGTGCCATGGTCATGGCCTTCACGGTCAATGCGCGGGCCGCATGGATCTTCGTGGTGGCCATCCCGCTGCTGTCCATCGTGGTCTTCGGCGTCATGGTCCTGACCAACCCGCTGTATAAGACCGCCCAGACCCGTCTGGACCGGGTGCTGGGCCTGACCCGCGAGAACCTGACCGGCGTTCGCGTCGTCCGCGCCTTTGACAAGGAGAAGAGCGAGATCGACCGCTTCGAGTCTGCCAACGACCTGCTGACCAAAATGCAGCTCCACGTCGGCCATCTCTCCTCCCTGATGAGCCCGCTGACCTACGTGATCATCAACCTGGCCATCGTGGCGCTGCTGTATGTGGGCAGCATCGAGATCAACATCGGCGGCATGGCAGCCGGTGATGTCATCGCGCTGGTCAACTACATGAACCAGATTCTGGTCGAGCTGGTCAAGCTGGCCAACCTCATCGTGCAGATCAGCAAGGCGCTGGCCTGCGCCAGCCGTGTGCAGGCGGTGCTGGACACGGAACCGGGGATGGCGTTCCCCGCAGCCCTTCCGGATGCCGTGGAGGCAGGCAAGGCCGACGACGCCGTCCGGTTTGACCATGTCAGCCTGACCTACGCCGGTGCCGGTGCCCCCAGCCTGTCGGACATCAGCTTCACAGCCAAACGCGGCCAGACCATCGGCGTCATCGGCGGCACGGGCAGCGGCAAATCCAGCCTCATCAACCTCATTCCCCGCTTCTACGATGCCACCGAGGGTTCGGTTGAGATCCTGGGCCGTCCGGCGCAGGCATACCCGCGGGACGTTCTGCGCGGCAGCGTCAGCGTCGTCATGCAGAAAGCGCAGCTCTTCGGCGGCACCATCCGCTCGAACCTGCTCTGGGGCAACAAGAACGCCTCGGATGCCGACCTGTGGGCCGCACTGGAAACGGCACAGGCTGCAGAATTCGTCAAGGCGAAGCCCCTTGGGCTGGACGAGCCGGTGGAACAGGGCGGCCGGAACCTCTCCGGTGGCCAGAAGCAGCGCCTGACCATTGCCCGCGCACTGGTGGGCAAGCCCGACATCCTCATTCTGGATGACAGCGCCAGCGCTCTGGACTACGCCACCGATGCCGCCCTGCGCAAGGCACTGGCGGCTCTGCCCGGCAGCCTGACCGTCTTCATCGTCAGCCAGCGCGCCGCCAGCCTGCAGCACGCCGACCAGATCATCGTGCTGGACGATGGCCGCATGGTGGGCCTTGGCCGTCACGCCGAGCTGCTGGAAAGCTGCCCGGTCTACAAGGAAATTTATGAGAGCCAGTTCAAGAAAGGGGATGCGCAGAAATGAGTGCAAAAGCAAAAAGCAAGCTGACCCCTGAACAGCAGAAGGCCACCATGACCCGGGTGCTGCAGAAAATCAAGCCCTACGGCTTCTTCGTGGTGTGCAGCCTCATCGTGGCCGCTGTGAGCGTGGCGGCCCAGCTGTATATTCCCATCCTCTGCGGCAATGCCATCGACATGATGCTGGGCAAAGGTGCCGTGGACCACGCGGGCGTGCTGCGCATCATCTACGAGATCATCGTGGTGGCTGTTGTCGCCGCCTTTGCGCAGTGGCTGCTGAGCGTCTGCAACAACCGCATCACCTTCGCAGTCAGCCGTGACCTGCGCAACGCCGCCATGCGGAAGATCCAGACCCTTCCCCTCTCTTACCTCGACAGCCATCCTTCCGGCGACATCGTGAGCCGGATGGTGGCCGATGTGGATACCTTCGCGGACGGCCTGCTGATGGGCTTCACCCAGCTGTTCTCGGGTGTGCTGACCATCCTCGGCACCCTGCTCTTCATGTTGCAGCAGAATGTCCCTATCACGCTGGTGGTGGTCTGTATCACCCCGCTGAGCCTTGTGGTGGCCAGCTTTCTCGCAAAGCGCAGCTACAAGTATTTCCAGAGCCAGAGCACCGTGCGCGGCGAGCAGACTGCCCTTGTCAACGAGATGATAGAGGGTCAGAAGGTCGTGCAGGCCTTCGGCCACGAGGCCCAGAGCCTCGAGGCTTTTGACGAGGTGAATGGCCGCCTGCAGAACGTGAGCCTGAAGGCCATCTTCTTCTCCAGCATGACCAACCCCGCCACCCGCTTCGTCAACAACATCGTCTACGCAGGCGTCGGCCTCGTGGGCGCGATCTATGCCGTAGCCGGAGGCATCACCATCGGCCAGCTGAGCATCTTCCTGAACTACGCCAACCAGTACACCAAGCCCTTCAACGAAATTTCCGGCGTCGTGACCGAGCTGCAGAACGCTCTGGCCTGCGCAGCCCGCGTGTTCGAGCTGCTGGACGCTGAAGACCAGACCCCCGAAGCGGAGAACGCCGCAAAGCTCGTGCCGGACGGCCACGTCCAGATCGAGGACGTCTCCTTCCGCTATCTGCCCGACCGCCCGCTCATCGAGGGCCTGTCTCTGGACGTCAAGCCCGGCCAGCGCATCGCCATCGTCGGCCCCACCGGCTGCGGCAAGACCACCCTCATCAACCTGCTCATGCGGTTCTATG
>ERZ1034976.2621-NODE-2621-length-12059-cov-4.620210_pt1 | contig 12059 bp, 9 predicted proteins | sample MGYA00520623_ERZ1034976 | MGnify/ENA primary metagenome ERZ1034976 (study PRJEB33766, sample SAMN09781774) | gut metagenome | biome: gut microbiome | host: Homo sapiens | place: Madagascar | study: EMG produced TPA metagenomics assembly of the PRJNA485056 data... | reverse complement strand
GACTCTCTATAATGAACAAATCGGATTTTTCCGAGATTGCGGACGGTTTTCGGAATCGCTTGCAGTTGGAGAAAAAGCTTTGGAATGTGTGGAAAAGCTGCATCTAAAACAGACCATTGCCCATGCAACCACGCTGCTGAATGTTGCCAATGCACAGCGAGCAGCTGGTATGCAGAAAGCTGCTCTGAACAGTTATCAGCAAGTGAAACAGCTTTATGATAGTTTGCTTTCGCCAACAGATGGAAGAGTTGCAAGCTATTACAACAATTTGAGTTTGCTGTATCAAGAAATGGGCGACTGGGAAGCCTCTTGTACGGCGCTGGAACAAGCGCTGCAAATTGTTACGCAGCAACCCGGTCAAGAGGGACGAGTTGCTATCTCTAAAGCCAACTTGGCAAGTTCTCTGCTGCATTTACATCGGGTACAGGACGCTTTGCCATTATTGAAATCTGCGTTGTCTTTTTTTGCTGGGCTAAGCCCCTCTGATTTTCATTATTCTGCTGCATTGGCAGCAATGGCAGACGCACAGTATCAGCTACAAGACTATGAACAGGCAGTGTGGTATTACGAAGCTGCCCTTTCAGAAATGGAACTGCACATGGGACGAGGGGCTGCTTATCAGATTGTACAGGAAAATGCAGACCATGCCTATGAAAAGCTGGGCGGAAAGCCAATTCGAAAGGGCATGGAACTTTGCCGGCAGTATTATGAAACCTTTGGAAAACCAATGTTACAGCGAATGTTTCCCGATATTTGGGATCAATTGACCATAGGACTGGCTGGAGAAGGTTCAGAATGTTTCGGCTATGACGATGCCTATTCCCAAGACCATGATTTCGGAGCAGGATTTTGTATCTGGGTACCGGATGAGATGGCAGAAGCACAAATTACAGCATTACAGCAGGCATATAATCTCTTACCAAAAACATATTGTGGAATTACCAGAAAAACAATGCCGCAAGGCGAGCATCGGGTTGGTGTTTGCCGGACATCTGATTTTTATCAGCGGTTGCTCGGCGTTCCAGGTGTTCCAAAGACGGAACAAGAGTGGCTGCAAATCGAAGAAGCTCAGTTGGCTGCTGCAACGAATGGAATGCTTTTTAAAGATAGCAATCAGGCGTTTTCTAAAATTCGCAACCAATTGCAGCAAGGCTATCCAGAAGCCGTTCGGCTGCGGAGGTTGGCTCAGGAAACTGCATGGATGGCACAGCGTGGGCAGTATAATGTTCCACGGCTTTTGCAGCGGAATGACTCGTTGACAGCGATGCTTGCCTTTTCGCATTTTGCAGAAAGTGCAATGCGTGCGGCTCATCTCTGTGCACGGAACTATGCACCTTATTATAAATGGCTGCTGCACAGTACGGAACAATTGCCGCAAGGAGCAGAACTTGCAGCATTGCTGCAAAAAAGTACAACACTGTCCATGAAACAATGGGAAACGGAAATCATTGCACCTGTTTGTGCAATCATTGCAAAACAGATGAAAGAACAAGGCATTTCCACACAGGAGGAATCCTATATGCAAGTACACGCAGAAGCAGCTGCACAGCAAGCGGCTTTGCTGGAACAAAAAGAAGCATTGGTTGAAAAAATTGTCCGGCTGGAATTTTCAGAGTTTGACAAGGTGAAAAATGAAGGCGTTCGGGCAGGTTGTCAGGACGACTGGGAAACCTTTTCGATTATGCGAAAAAGTCAGTATCTCACATGGAAATTGCCTATGCTGGAACAATATTGGACAGAATTACAGAGTGCCAGTCAGCGTGGTTGGAATCTGTTGACGGAAAAATATGCCCGTATGATGGCATCTACTGCACCAGAAGCCTATGCGGCTCTAAAAAAAGAACTTCCGCCCGTTTCCGAACAAAAGCAGGCACTTTGTGAGGCGATCGTTTCCATTCAAGTGAGCTGGATGGAGGATTTTGCAAAGCAGTATCCGCATCTTGCTGGGCAGGCACGCAAAATTCACACAGCAGAAGATACCGAATGGCAGACATCCTATGAAACATACTTAAGAGGGGAACTGCTGACATATTCGGAAGACCTGCTGCAAGCATATGGAGCGTGGATTGTAACACTTTACCAAGCAGGGAAAAATCTGGCGGAACAGATTATGACCAACACTGTCCATTTTTATCAATATCCATCGTTGGAAGCAGCAGAAAAACAGGTACAAAAATAAGACTTTACAACTGCAATCATTTGTTGCAGGATGAAAAAAGTCCAGCAGATTCGCTGGGCTTTTTTCACGTTTTTATTTGATTATGAAAAAATAAGGAGGTATTTCACCCATGCATACTGCAAAAAAACAATATGAAATGGATATGTGCAGTGGTTCAATTTTAAAGAAAATGTTGTTATTTACGCTGCCATTGATGTTGTCCAGCATTCTGCAATTGCTGTTCAATGCAGCAGATATTGTAGTGGTCGGAAAATTTGCCGGTGATAATGCATTGGCAGCAGTTGGCTCGAATACCGCACTGATCAACTTGTTGACGAACTTATTTGTAGGATTTTCGATTGGTGCAAATGTTACGGCAGCTCGACATTATGGGGCAAAGTGTGAAAAAGATTTGGAAGAAACCGTTCACACTTCCATTGCAATGAGTTTTGCAAGCGGGCTTTTGCTGATGATCGTCGGCTTGATCGGGGCAAAACAATTTTTGATTTGGATGCAGACACCGGAAGAAGTGTTACCGCTGGCAACGCTTTATCTGCACATTTATTTTATTGGGATGATTCCCAATATGGTCTATAACTTCGGTAGTGCCTTGCTGCGTTCGGTAGGAGATACTCGTCGACCGCTGTATTATTTGACCTTTGCCGGTTGTGTCAATGTTGTTCTGAACCTGCTGACTGTCATTGTTCTGCATCTGGATGTTGCAGGGGTTGCCATTGCCACTGTGATTTCAGAAACGATTTCTGCTTGTTTGGTTTTACGCTGTATGTGTAAGGAACAAGGAGCAATGCACTTGCAATGGAGCAAACTGCGGATTCACCGTGGAAAGATGCTGCAAATTATGAAAATCGGGATTCCAGCAGGGTTTCAGGGTGTTGTATTTGCTCTTTCCAATGTTGTCATTCAATCATCTGTTAATCTGTTTGGAAATATTGTGGTAGCTGGAAATTCAGCTGCTGCAAATATTGAAGGCTTTGTTTACATGGCAATGAATGCTTTTTATCAGGCAACGATTTCCTTTACCAGTCAGAATTATGGTGCAGGAAAATATAACCGTATCAACCGAATTTTGTTGACTGGGCAAGGCTGTGTCATTGTTGTTGGGCTTGTATTGGGAAATCTTGCGGTTTTGTTTGGACATCAGCTGCTTCATATTTATTCCAGTAATCCCGATGTCATTGCAGCCGGAATGGTGCGTTTGCATATTATTTCTGCAACTTATGCCCTGTGTGGAATCATGGATGTCATGGTGGGGGCATTGCGTGGCTTGAATTATTCTGTTTTACCGATGGTGGTTTCCCTGGTGGGAGCTTGTGGACTGCGATTGGTCTGGATTGCAACCGTCTTTCAGATGCCAGAATTTCACACCGTGCAAGTCGTATATCTGTCTTATCCGATTACTTGGATTATCACACTATCGATCCATATTCTCTGTTACTGTATCATCAAGCGGCGGCTGACGAAAAAACTCGCTCTGCAACCAGCGGTCAATTGAGAAAGCAAGAACCTTTTTACAGCGGTTGGAATACAATACAGTAAAACCATGGAATAGGAGGCACACGCCATGAAAATTGTAGTGGTGAAAACACCCAAACTGTTGACCGGAATTTTTCGGTTGGTTTTTAAAGTGAAACGGGCAGAACCAGAGTCCGACAGCTGAACAGAAACGAACATAGAGAAAAAACACTGTGGTCAATTTGACCATGGTGTTTTTGTTTTCACATCAAAAAACGTTTCAAAATGCCGGAAGTATCGGGAATTTTGACGGTTTCCTAACAAATTATTTTATCTTGGACATACTTTCTTGCTTGATTTTTGGAGCTTCGTTTGCTAAACTGTATGGTGGTTAGTTTGCACTAATGAAAAAAGGAGAATGATTGTTATGCTGCGAAAATGGATGCTTGCCCTCTGTTTTTGTTTGGGAATTTTAGGTTGCGGCTGTTCAGAAACGACTTCTAATGAATCTAGCACAGCCAGTTCGGAAGCGGTCACTGCAACCACACAATCTGCGGATGAAAAAACAACTCGGGATTTGTTTGCAATGGATACTTACATCACATTAACTGCCTACGGAAACCATGCAGAAGCAGGCATTTCCGCAGCAGAAGCCTGTATTCAAGATTTAGATGCCCGACTTTCTACGGGGAACAGCGAAAGCGAGATTGCAAAGTTAAATGCAACGGGTTCTGGAACGCTTTCCGAGGATACCAGTGCGATTTTACAGGAGGCAATCACGTTGTATCAAGATACAGATGGGGCGTTCAATCCGTTGATGTATCCGATTATGCAGGTATGGGGATTTCCAACCCATGAATATCGTGTGCCGGAGGATTCAGAAATTCAGTCACTGTTGCAGTTGACAGACCCCTCTAAGATGCAATTTTCAGCAGAAACGGGAGAAGTTTCCTTTTCTGTTTCCGGAATGGAACTGGATTTGGGCGGTATTGCAAAGGGTTATACCTCCTCTGCGGTGATGGATTGTTTTCGTTCCAACGGCATTACCAGTGGAATGGTCAGCTTGGGCGGAAATGTACAGACGATTGGAGCAAAACCGGACGGCAGCCTTTGGAAAGTGGCAATTCAAAACCCAACTGCTGAAGAAGATGCTGATTTTCTTGGTATTTTAGAAACAAAGGACTGTGCGGTTATTACATCAGGGGGATACGAACGTTATTTTGAAGAAAACGGTGTACGGTATCATCATATTATGGATCCTGCAACTGGAAAACCAGCGGAAAGTGATTTGACTTCGGTGACAATTGTCAGTGAAAATGGAACATTGGCGGATGGACTTTCTACCGCTTTGTTTGTAATGGGATTGGATAAAGCAATTGCCTATTGGCAAGCACATGCTTCTGAATTTGATGCAGTTCTTTGCACAGAAGACGAAACATTGTATGTCACAGAGGGCATTCAGGATGCTTTTTCCGCCAATTATCCATGTGAGATCATACAACAGAAGGGAGCAGAATCATAATGCAGGGGAAACATACACCTTGGGCATCGTTGCTCGGATTTTTGCCAGCAGCACTTTTGGCAGCGTTTGTAACCGTATCGCTGCACAATTACACTGCACCGATTTTCTCGGCAGAACAGGAAGATACGGCAGTTTCTACACAGGAAACCACTGCAAGTGGGAAAAAATCCAGTTCTAAAACGGCAGCGGTTACAACAAAGGCAGCACCAACAGTAGAACCATTGGCAGAACAGACCGGCGGTTATAAAGACGGAACTTATACCGGTTCTGGAACGGGATTTTCCGGAGAAATTACGGTACAAGTCGTGATCGAAGGTGGGAAGATTACCGATATTACCATTGTCAGCACGACCGATGACAGCCCTTATATTGACAATGCTTCTGCTCTGCTGAAAACCATCATTGCAACCCAGAGCACCAATGTGGATACCGTTTCTGGTGCAACTTACAGTTCTGTTGGGTTAATTTCTGCTGTTCGGGATGCACTGCAAAAGGCTGGCGGCAGTAGTGCAGGGAATTCGGCTCTTCCAACGTTAGTCGCTGCTAACAGCAATGCGTCTGGAGATGCCCCTTCCATTTCTGCTGTTTCTGAGCCGTCTTCTTATCGGGACGGAACATATGTTGGAACAGGCAGTGGATTTGCCGGAGCAATTACCGTGCAAGTTACTGTATCTGACGGAAAAATTTCGGATATATCGGTATTGAGTGCCAGCGATGACAGCCCTTATCTGGACAATGCAATGTCCTTGCTAAATAATATCATTGCTTCTAATAGCACGAATGTAGATACCGTTTCTGGTGCAACCTTTAGTTCTGTGGGATTGATTGAAGCGGTTCGAAATGCGTTGGCAAATGCCGGAGCAGATAGCGGAAACAACTCAGAAGAAACCACGCCAGTAGAAGTGCCAAAGGGCAGATTCCCATATCCAGATGGTGTTTACATAGGCAGTGGAGAAGGATACCGAGGAGAAACAACGGTAGCAGTTTCATTGAAAGATGGAACGATTGATAATATCATGGTCATGAACACAGAAGATGATGCTGCTTATTTCAAGCGTGCAGAATCGTTGCTGAAACAGGTATTACAGCAACAGACAACAGATTTGGATGCCATCAGTGGGGCAACTTTTAGTTCAGAGGGCATTTTAGAGGCAATTGCTGACGCATTGGAGCAGGCAAAGCAAGCCAACTCTGGCAATCAGACCACAACAGTGACCACAGCTCCAGTAGAAACCACAACGGCAACAGTAGTAACAACAAGACCGGTGGAAACGACAGAACCGACACCATCTTTATACATAGACGGGGAATATATCGGTTCTGCGTCCTGCTATCCAGATGATGACGAAGACTTTTTGCCTTATGATTTAACTGTGAAAGTCTGCATTGAGAACGACCAAATTATTTCTATTACAGATGTAGAAGGATTTGGTTCAGACTATGACGCTGCGAATGATTGGTATATTGACCGAGCACTGAACGGAACAAAGAAAATTTCCGGCATTGCTGCACAGATTTTAGCAGCACAGACAACAGATGTAGATGCGGTTTCTGGTGCAACTTGTTCTTCAGACGCAATATTAGCTGCCGTGCAAGATGCGTTGCAGCAGGCATTACGGGAGGGATAAGCGGATGCAATTCTGGATTAAATTGTGCAATTGTGTGCTCGTGGTTGGGTTGCTGTGTGGCTATCAGGCAATTCAAAATCACCGCACACAGGAGGAAGAGATTGCAAAGCTGGAAGCACAACTCCAGCAGCAAGCTACAGCTGCGGAAGATACAGAAACTGTGGATTTTCCCTATCAAGACGGCGTTTATGAGGGGGAAGCACAGGGTTACGGCGGAACAGTTGCCGTAGAATTGACCATTGAAAACGGAAAGTTTACGGATTTGACGGTTGTTTCAGCGGAAAAAGAAGATGCTGCCTATTTTGATGCAGCAAGCAGCTTGCTGGATACGATTCTGGAAGAGCAGTCCACGGATGTGGACACTGTAAGCGGTGCAACATTTAGTTCAAATGGTATTATTCATGCGACAGAGGACGCATTGAGAAAGGCGGAGAAATCAGAATGAAGAAAAAAACCATTCCAGCAAAAAAGCTGCACGCTTACATTCGAGCAGCGATTCAAGTTGTGTTTTTTATATTTTTCCCATCTGCCTTTACCACTGCTTTTTCTGCAATTAAAAGTATTTTTACACAGATCGGCAGTCAAGCACCGATTGCATGGAGTTCTTTCCTGACAGTCTGCTTGGCACTCTGTGCGTTTACGATTGTATTTGGACGATTCTTCTGCGGCTATGCCTGTGCATTTGGTTCATTGGGCGATGCCGTCCGAAGCCTTTATGTTTTCATCTGCAAAAAATGCAAGAAGAAGCCGATTACTTGGAAACCGAAAAAATTGCCACTACATTTCCTGAAATATGGCGTTTTGTTGGTTGTAGTATGTCTTTGCTTTACAGGCGTATACAGCGATTTAAAGGGCTGGAATCCGTGGGATGTCTTTTCCATGCTGCGAGCAGGAAATATTCATATAGGTAGTTATTGGCTCGGTATCATTTTATTAGCTGGCATTCTTGTAGGAATGGCACTTTGTGAGCGGTTTTTCTGCCGGTTTTTGTGCCCGATGGGAGCAGTTTTTTCTTTATTGCCCATGCTGCCGATTTTCTCTGTACGGAGAAAGCAGGAACAATGTGCAAAAGGGTGTTCTGCTTGTACACGCTGCTGTCCAGCAGATTTAACTCTTCCGGAAGCAGGCAGCTGGTCTGTAAATGGAGAGTGTTTTCAGTGTCAAAAATGCGTGGATATTTGCCCGAAGAAGAATGCCCACAGCGGAATTGGCAAGCTGAGAGGCAATGAAATCTGGTTTACCATCTTGCGTGCAGTTGTTTTGGGCGTAGTGCTGGTATTAGCAGGTATTTAAAAGACCAATCATTATAATTCCAATCAGTTTTTTAGCCGTTCCTTTCACAGCTTTTGTGAAAAAGGGAGAAGAATCAAAAACCGCTTGACTTTTTACAGTTCCCATGATATACTGCATATGATTAAAATTGTCGACTACAAAGCAGAAAGTTAGTGGGTGCTAATGACAAAGAAACCAATTCAAAAACAACAAATTCTTGTAATTGGCATATTTCTTTTTTTGTTGCTGGCAGGAATTTTGGGCAGTTATTTTGTGCTGCATCGTTCGATTCCGCATCGAGTTGTTGTAATTTCTCAGGATGGAAAAGAAGTGCAGCGGATTGCAATGGATACGGTAAAAAATCCTCATATCATTGAAATTACGGGTGAAGATGGTGCGTGGAATCGAGTTTGGATTTCCGAAGACAGTGTAAAGATGGAATCGGCAAGCTGTCCAGATGGGCTTTGTGTGCATCAGGGAGCGATTTCAGACGGGCTATTGCCCATTGTCTGCCTGCCGAATAAAGTACAGATTCAAATTGTTGAGGATAACGAAGACTCATCAGAAACGGAGGAGTTTGATGCAAAAGTCGGTTAAACATCTGGTAACACTTGCTATGTTTACGACCATGGCACTGGTGATTTTTGTTGTAGAAGCACAGATTCCCGTTCCTGTTCCGATCCCGGGCATCAAGCTGGGACTTGCCAATATTATTACGCTATTTGTCTTGCAGAAATATCGGGTGCGAGATGCACTTGCAGTGTTGGTTTTGCGGATTTTCTTGGGGTCATTATTTACTGGAACACTGGTCAGCTGCTTGTATTCGTTGAGTGGCGGTTTGTTGTGTTTGGTTGGAATGGCATTGCTGTGTCGATTGTTACAGAATCGGTATTTGTGGTTTGTCAGCGTTTGCGGTGCGATTCTGCACAACATCGGACAAATTCTTGCAGCGATGTTGGTAATGCAGACCACGCAGGTAATCTGGTACTTGCCATTCTTGTTGATTAGTGGCTGTGTGACAGGTTTGTTTACTGGGTTGGCAGCAACTTATTTGATTCGGCACTGGAAACGAACAGAATCTGCAAAGCAGAAAAAGGACGAAACAAAGACGATTTCAGCGGAACATCTTGCCTAAAGGCAATCCGCTGAACCGTTTCTTTTTTCCAGAATGAGTTAGCGATAAATAACTTCTAAATTCCAGATAGAACCGAAAAATTTGTAGAAATTGTTTCCAATTAGTTAGCTATAGCTAACCTTTATGTGGCATAGTTTACCTACTGCGGTAGGTTGCTATAGATTGATATTTTATGGAGGGTACTTATGAGAAAGCACACACAAATTCGGATTGCCAGTGCTGCAATGGCAACGCTCTTGGCAGCAACACAAATTGCAATGCCATTTCCGGCAATTGCAGCAGACGAGGATTATGTATATTGTGCAGCTGCATTGAGCTGGGCAGAATACTGGGAACAGGAAGGCGTTTTCCTGAGCGATGATGCTTCCGGCGATTGGGCAGCTGCTTCTGCGGATCAGGATACCAGAGGCGAATCTGACTTGGGTGCATATGATACGGTTACTCGTGCGACCAGCAACCATGGCTTACACCGTGGCAGCTATCAGTGCACTGTAAAAGTTTATGACACCGATGGCAACGCTTATGACTATACCGGAAAGGGTAATGGAGAATCTGTTGACGTTGTAAAGGGCGACAATGGCACGATGATTACTGTTGATGGAAAAGAAGTTGGAACTTATGACCATTCCATGATTTTAGGGCCAAAATATGTTCCGGTTGCTGTTCCAGCACCCCTGTATGACGATTTCAAGCAGAAATATAGCGTTCTGGAAAACGGCGATAGCATGGTTGGCGGCTATACCGAAAAGAATCTGGTAGCAATCAATGAAACAGTAGATGTAACTGCTGATACAGACGGTTTAAAGACCGTTTCTCAGAATGAAGATGGCACTTATACATTCTCAAAGCGTGCAGAAACCAATGTTGGTAAGACTGTAGATGAAAATGCCGTTGAAATTTCTGATGTGAAGTACAAGTCAGGATATGGCGATTTCCTGCGGGTGGACATTGGCGGTGACTACGGCGATTTGGGTGCACATATGTATGCCGTTCGCTGGGATTACTATGGCGATCAGGATACTGTTCTGGCTTCCTATGGTACAAAGTTTGCAGCAGATAACTGGATGCACAAGTCCATGGGCATTCAGCTGGGTCTGACAAAGAGCTTGCGTTGCCAGTTGCCGACTGGTTATGAAAGCGGTGCAGGCAAATGGAATGTGACGGTTTATGCAACCGGCTATCAGGATTTCACTTTTACCATTGAAGCTGCTCCGACGGAATATGTATACGGTACCATGAATATTCCGTATGCTGACTACTACTATGGCGAACTGGGCAACAAGACCAACACCACAGACGGCACAATTTCTTATACAGCAGATTTGGCTGGCGATGCTGGTATGCGTGCAGAAAATACATATGATGCAGTAACCTCTGCAACTCAAAAAAAATGGACAAAACAGGCAGGTACTTATACTTCCGAAGCAGATGAAAATGGCGGTGGTAAGATTCTGGGTGTTCAGGGCGTAGAAGTTGCCATTGAAAAGAATCTGTATAACAGCTTGCTGGCAGACAAGGAAAGTGGTAAGACTTCTGGTACACTGGGTAGCCTGTTTGATTCCTTTACCGTAAACGAAGACCAGAACGAACCGCAGGCTTACAAGGAATTGTATGCAGATGGTACACTGTCTGCAACCGTTGCTCAGAAGGCAGAGGTTGACCTGAGCGATGTTACCCCAAGCATCAGCACCGACACTAAATATGGCGACTATGAAATTGATATGGACGGTTTTGATTTAGGTGATGATACCGTTTATGGTGCAGTGGTAACCATGAAGGATGGCAAGCAGTATGGGCTGCTGCATCTGGAAAACATCTGGAAAGGCGGTCGAGAATTGGCTTGGTCTGTTGGTGTCAAGACACAAGAAGTACACGGAAATACCTTACGGTATACACCATATGTAGAAACTTCTGGTGCAACCGTTGCAGAAGTCACTTATCTGACCAACACTGGTATTTATAGCGTTCACAGTGCAGATGGCTTGTATCTGCCGAAGAAGCACACTGCAACCGTTACCGCAGAAGATACGAATGTAACTGCTGGTACTACAAACGTAACCATTACCGATTTGCCGGAAGACTTCGGTCTGTCTGTTGCAGTTGCAAATCTGGAAGGTGCTGCTTATGCAGACGGAAAGCTGACGTATGATGCAGCTGCTGCAAAGCCAGGTAAGTACAGCATTGATGTCACTGACAGCAACAATGTTTATGCACATTTCACAACAGACCTGCTGCTGACAACCGAAGCAATTCCGGTTGCTTATGATGCAGAAACCAACAAGCTGACCATTACAGACGGTTCTACCGATGCAGACCTCACTAATTACGTGAGCAATCTGGCAACCGTTACGGTAAACGATACTCCTTACAGTGCTTCTGGTCGTGGAGCTGTTACCATTGTAAAGGAAGATGGAACGGTTGATTTCTCTGCTGTAAGATCGTTCCGTGGAGAAACCACAGAAATCTTTCCGACTGCTGGCGAATATACCTTGAAGCTGACGGCAAATGGTTATCTGAATGATTATACCTTTACTGTTACTGTTCCGGAAAAAATCATTGAAAAGGGTGATGTAGACGGCGACCAGACCATTTCTGTTAATGATGCCGTAGTGCTCTTAACTTATTATGCAAAGAAAGCTGCTGGTCAGGATGTATCTCAGGATGAAACCTTTAAGAATATTCTGGTAGGCGACATCAATGGCGATGGCGATTTGTCGGTAGACGATGCTGTTTCCATTCTGACATACTATGCAAAGAAGGCTGCTGGTCAGGATGCAACTTGGGACTAATTTTTAAGCGACAAAATTCGTTTTGTTACATAAGAAAAAAGCTGGTGGGAGTGGAAACATTCCTACCAGCTTTTTTATTGAT
>ERZ1034976.2608-NODE-2608-length-12096-cov-49.318329_pt1 | contig 12096 bp, 10 predicted proteins | sample MGYA00520623_ERZ1034976 | MGnify/ENA primary metagenome ERZ1034976 (study PRJEB33766, sample SAMN09781774) | gut metagenome | biome: gut microbiome | host: Homo sapiens | place: Madagascar | study: EMG produced TPA metagenomics assembly of the PRJNA485056 data... | reverse complement strand
CCCTCTCCCCCACCGCCGCCCTCATCAACTCCTCCCTCTTACTTCCTAACGCCTAACTAAAAACCGCCCCGGTCAGCCATGCATGGCAAACCGGAGCGGTTGATTTTGTTTATGTTCTGCTGTTCAGCAATTACTTGCCAACCTTTTCCTTCAGGCGGCCGCTTGCCTTAAAGCCGGGGATAGCGGTGGGTTCCAGCTGGCTGGTAACCTTGGTCTTGGGGTTGGTGAAGTTCTTGGTCTGGCGTTCGCGCATTTCAAAGCGGCCAAAGCCTGCAATGGTAACCTTATCACCAGCCTTCAGCACATCGCCGATGGTGCCGAAAATGCCGTCCATGATCTTTTCAACTTCAACGGCAGAAATGCCGGTATCGTTTGCAACTTTGGTAATCAACTGTGATCTGGTCATAACTCGTTATCTCCCTAAGCATATATTTTATCATCAGGCAAGTAACTGCCCCACGTTTTAGTACGCTGATTATTATAAGGAAAATTTCGCGCAGAATCAAGTGATTCTGCCAAAACCTAGCCCAAAAAATCAAAAATTGGCATATCTCACAAAAAGATGCAACAATCCCGCGTTTCTTTCGGGAACGCGTGCATAGCGCACGGGCACCGCCGCAAAACATTTGCTGTACGGCACAAAAACAGGGCAGCAAAGCTCCCCGCAGCACAACGGCTGCCGGGCTTTGCTGCCCCAGGTTGTTTTTCTGTTTTACCCTTGGTTATTTGCCGTTGGCGGCATCGCGGTGCAGGGTGGCGATATCCACCAGCTCCATGCCGCTGATATCATGGTCGCTGTGCAGGGCATTCACCAGAATGCGGGCGGTATCCAGCGCCGTGATGCACGGGATGGACAGCTCGGTTGCCTTGCGGCGGAACTTGACGGAATCGCGGTGCGGGTCACGGCCATGGGGGCTGGTGGAGATAATGTAATCCACCAGACCGCTTTCCAGCAGATCCAGCACATTCGGGCGTTCTCCGCTCATCTGGCGCACAGTGCTGCAGGGCACCATCTGGCTGTTCAGGTAGCGTGCCGTGCCGGGGGTGCCATAGATCTTATAGCCGTAGTCATGCAGCTTCCAGGCCAGCTCGGCGGCTTCTTTCTTGTCGGAATCCTTGACCGAGATAATTACGCAGGAACCGGGGCCGGGGGTCTTGAACTGGTAACCGGCGGCAACCAAGCCCTTGATCAACGCTTCGTGCATGTTGGGAGCAATGCCCAAAACTTCGCCGGTGGACTTCATTTCGGGTCCCAGCATGGTATCCACACCGTGCAGCTTCAGGAAGCTGTAGACGGGTACTTTAACAGCCACATAGGGGCTCTTGCCGTTGCGCCACAGGCCGGTGCCGTACCCCATATCTTTCAGCTTTTCGCCCAGGGTGCAGCGCACGGCCAGATCGACCATGGGCACACCGGTGACCTTGGAGATATACGGCACGGTACGGGAAGAACGCGGGTTGACCTCGATGACGTAAACCTTGCCGTCCTGCACAGCGTACTGCACATTGACCAGGCCCACAACCTTCAGCTCGCGGGCAAAGCGGCCGGTGTAATCCACCAGGGTATCAATCACATCCTGCGGGAAATCATACGGCGGGTAGACACAGATGGAGTCGCCGGAATGCACGCCGGTGCGTTCGATCTGCTCCATGATGCCGGGCACCAGGTAATCGGTGCCGTCGCAGATGGCGTCAACTTCACATTCGGTGCCGTAGATGTACTTATCCATCAGCACCGGGTGGCTCATGTCCACATGCTTGGTGATAACGCCCATATACTCGATGACATCGCTGGAGTTATAGGCCACAATCATATTCTGGCCGCCCAGAACGTAAGACGGACGCATCAGGACGGGGTAGCCGACCTCCTGGGCAGCCTGCAGGGCTTCGTCCAGGGTAAAGACGGTGCGGCCCGCCGGGCGGGGAATGCCGCAGCGTTCCAACAGCTCATCAAAGCGTTCGCGGTCCTCGGCTTCATCGATGGCATCGGCCGGGGTGCCGTAAATGGGCAGGCCGATCTCATCCATATGCTTTGCCAGCTTGATGGCCGTCTGGCCGCCGAACTGCACCAGGCAGCCGTCCGGCTTTTCGGCAGCGATAATATGGTCAACGCTTTCGGGGTTCAGCGGGTCAAAGTACAGGCGGTCACCGGTATCAAAATCGGTGGAAACCGTTTCGGGGTTGTTGTTGACCAGAATGGCCTCGCAGCCGTGCTTTTTCAGCGTCCAGACTGCGTGGACAGAGCAGTAGTCGAACTCGATGCCCTGGCCGATGCGGATGGGGCCGGAGCCAAAGACGAGGATCTTCTTTTTGCCGGTCTTATGGGCATTGATGAACTGCTCGGCCTCGTTCTCCTTATCGCAGGTGGAGTAGAAGTACGGGGTCTTGGCGGCAAACTCGGCAGCGCAGGTATCGACCATCTTGAAGCCGCAGACATAGTTGTCCATCGGCAGCTTTTCGGCACCGGACAGGCGCAGGATGGTTTTATCCAGGAAGCCGTAATGCTTGGCCTCCAGATACTTTTCGCGGGTCAGGGGGCCGTTTTTCAGGCCCAGCTCCAGGTTCGCCAGGTGCTGCATCTTATCCAGGAACCACCAGTCGATCTTGGTGATGTCATAGATGGTCTGGTGCGGCACACCGCGCTTGAGGGCTTCGTATACGCAGAAAGCGCGCTCGGAGTCCTGTACATGCAGGTGCTCAATGACTTCCTCGGTAGTCAGCTTTTCAAAGTCGGACAGGGTCAGGGTGTCCATGCCCAGCTCAATGGAGCTGACTGCCTTCATCATGGCGTGTTCAAAGTTGTTGCCAATGGCCATCACTTCGCCGGTGGCCATCATCTGGGTTCCCAGACTCTTATCGGCGTAAACGAACTTATCAAACGGCCATTTGGGGTATTTGACGACCACATAGTCCAGCGCAGGCTCAAAGCAGGCGCAGGTTTCGCCGGTCACATCGTTGGTGATCTCGTCCAGCGTGTAGCCCAGGGCAATCTTGGTTGCCACCTTGGCGATGGGATAGCCGGTTGCCTTGGAGGCCAGCGCCGAGGAGCGGGACACACGGGGGTTGACCTCGATGACCGCATACTCAAAGCTGTCCGGCTTGAGGGCAAACTGGCAGTTGCAGCCGCCCTCAATGCCCAGTTCGGTGATGATATCCAGCGCGGCGGTACGCAGCATCTGGTATTCCTTATCGGACAGAGTCTGGCTGGGTGCCACAACGATGGAGTCACCGGTATGCACGCCGACAGGGTCCAGGTTTTCCATGTTACATACGGTGATCACATTGCCCTTGTGGTCACGCATCACTTCGTATTCGATCTCTTTCCAACCGGCGATGCACTTTTCCACAAGGATCTGATGGATGGGGGAAAGACGCAGGCCGTTGGTTGCGATCTCGTGCAGCTTTTCAGGGTTTTCGCAGATACCGCCGCCGGTACCGCCCATGGTGAAAGCCGGGCGCACGATAACGGGATAGCCGATAACATCGGCAAACGCCATGGCGGAATCCAGGTCCTCCACCACCTTGGAGGGAATGCAGGGCTGGTTCAGCTTTTCCATGGTATCCTTAAACAGCTGGCGGTCCTCGGCACGGTCAATGGTGTCCGGCTTGCAGGCCAGCAGGCGCACGCCGCTGCGGTCCAAAAAGCCGCTGCGGGCCAGTTCCATGGAAAGGTTCAGGCCCATCTGGCCGCCCAGATTGGGCAGAATGGCATCCGGCTTTTCCTTTTCAATAATGCGTTCCACAACTTCGGCGGTCAGCGGCTCAATATAAACATGATCCGCAATATCCGGGTCCGTCATGATGGTGGCCGGGTTGGAGTTGACCAGCACGGTCTCAATGCCCTCGGATTTCAGAGCACGGCAGGCCTGCGTGCCGGAGTAGTCAAACTCGGCAGCCTGACCGATGATGATAGGGCCGGAACCGATAACCAGCACCTTTTTGATTCTAGGATCTTTCGGCATCTCAACGGCCCCCTTTCACGCGGTTGATGCGGCGGACATTTTGCAAAAAGCGGTCAAACAGAAACTCGGTATCCTTGGGGCCGCCGTTTGCTTCGGGGTGGAACTGCACCGTAAAGCAGTTCCACTGCAGGTATTCAATTCCCTCACAGGTTTTATCGTTGGCGTTCACATGGCTGACGCGGCCGGTACCTGCGGGCAAAGTATCGCCCAGAACCGCATAACCGTGGTTCTGGCTGGTAATAAAGGTACGTTCCAGCGCAAAGTCGGTCACAGGCTGGTTGGCGCCGCGGTGGCCATACTTCATTTTGCAGGTTTTGGCGCCTGCAGCCAGAGCAGTCAGCTGGTGGCCCAGGCAGATGCCGAAAGCTGGGATACCGGTATCCAGCATATCGCGGATATTGGCGATGACCTGCACGTTTTCTGCCGGGTCACCGGGGCCGTTGGAAAGCATCAGGCCATCCGGCGCAAGGGCTTTGAGCTCTGCCAGGGTGGTAGAAGCAGGCAGCACCGTTACACGGCAGCCGCGCTTACACAGGCAGCGCACAATGTTCTTTTTGCAGCCAAGGTCCAGCAGGGCAATGTGCAGCGGTTCTTCGCCCTCCGCCACACCGGCAGTGGGGGCAAAGCACTGCGGCTCGGTGCAGGTCACGGCATCCACCGCGCCGGTCACGGCATAAGCCTTGATGATGGGCATCAGGGCAGCCAGCTTTTCCGGCTCGGTTTCGGGGTCAAACTCGGTGGTAATGGCACCGTTCATAACGCCGCTTTCGCGCAGGATGCGGGTCAGGCTGCGGGTATCAATGCCCTCAATGCCGATAATGCCGTTTTCTTTCAGGAAAGTATCCAGCGTTTCCTCGCTGCGGAAGTTGGAAGGGGTCGTGCATGCTTCGCGCACGATGTAACCCTTTGCCCAGATCTTGCCGCTCTCTTTGTCTTCGCTGTTCATGCCGTAGTTGCCGATCAGCGGGTAGGTCTGGGTAATGATCTGGCCATAGTAGCTGGGGTCGGTCAGCGTTTCTTCAAACCCGACCATACCGGTGGCAAACACAACTTCGCCCACGGTAGTGCCCTGGCATCCCAGGCTTTTGCCCTTTAAGATCCGGCCATTTGCCAAAATCAGATATGCCTGCATGTTTTGCCTCGCAATCCTTTGTTATATCGAAATCCGGTTCCGGTTAGAGTTAGGAAGTAGGAGTGAGGAGTTAGGGCAATACCGCATAATTCTAAGTGCCGATACGGCGAGCGAGGTGCGGCAGATGCCAAGCCAAAAGCGCAGATAATACTGGATGTCTTATCGAGCATTTTGGCAACGCAGATGCCGTGCCGCAGCTGCCGGAGCGGTGCTTAAGCCGCAAGGCGGGAATTGTGCGGTGTTGCCTTAGGAGTTTATGGTCGGGCGCACACCGTGCGCCCGCCTTTTGAAACAGCCAAGGCCGTTTCCGTCCGCGCAGAGCCTATCTCCCACGCAATAGCTCCTACCTCCTACTGCCTAACTCCTAACTCTTTTACAGCGTCTGCTTTGCTGCTTCCTTCATTTTGCGGCTGCCCAGGTGGACCAGGGGCAACTTGCCCTCCTTGCAGATGGGGCATTCTTCGGGAGCATAGTTGGGCAGATCCAGCTTCAGGGCACTGGCCAGGATGGGGATCGGGGACGGAGCTTCGGGGCGGGTACGATCCACCACGCAGGTGATGCCCAGGCAGATACCGCCGGCTTCTTCGATGACGCGCTTGGTTTCCAGGCTGGAAACACCGGTGGTCACAACATCCTCGGCGATGATGCAGCGCTCGCCCGGATGGATGGCAAAGCGCTTGAGAGTCATCACGTTATCCACGCGCTCGGTAAAGATGGCGCGCTTGCCCAGCTGGCGGCCCAGCTCGTAAGCATACACAATGCCGCCCATGGCAGGGCCAACGATAACGTCAACATCAGTATCCTTCAGCTTTTCTGCCACATGAGCCATAACCTCGGCACACTTATCCGGGTACTGCTGCAGATAGGCCATCTGGCAGTATGCGCCGGAATGACGGCCGGACGAAAGGAGGAAGTGCCCCTCCAAAAATGCTTCACATTCCTTCAAAACTTCGATCGATTCTCTTGCCATGATACTTTCCTCCGTTTATAAAAGCTGTTTTACTATACCACAAGTTGCATAAAATTGCAACATCTTGAATTTTTATACGGGCAAATTCAAAGAATAATGAATAAATAATAAAGAATCCTTGTGGTGGACCGCCGCGCGGCGCGCGGCTCAAAAATAGCGGGGCTTTGGGTTGTTTCACGGGGGGCTGGCCGCCCTACAGGCCCCCTCTCCCCTGCCGGGGTATCGAACCTGTTTTAATGTGCGCGCGCGGCGCGCACTCCCCCATTTTTCATTATTCTTTATTCTCTATTCTTTACTTATCTCGCGCACCCGCGGATCTCATCCAGCGTTTTCACGCCGTGGGCGTCCATCCATTCCCCAATCTCGGCAGTAATGCGAGTGCAGGCTTTCGGGTCCAGGAAGTTTGCGGTGCCCACCTGAACGGCGGCTGCACCGGCCATGATGAACTCCAGCGCATCGCGGCCGGTCAGGATGCCGCCCAGCCCGACCACGGGGATGCTGACAGCACCCACAGCCTGCCACACCATGCGCAGGGCGATGGGGCGCACCGCCGGGCCGGACAGGCCCGCAAAGATGTTGTTGAACACCGGGCGGCGCTTTTCCAGATCAATGGCGCAGGCCTGGAAGGTATTGCACAGGCTGATGCCATCGGCACCGGCAGCTTCCACGGCCTTGCACATATCGGGGATGCTCTCTGCCTGGGGGCTGAGCTTGACCACCAGCGGCACAGTGCACACTTTGCGCACAGCGGAAACCACCTCTTCGGCGTCCTTGGCGCGGATGCCGAACGCCAGGCCGCCCTGCTTGACGTTGGGGCAGCTGATGTTCAGTTCCAGCACATCAATGCCTGCGGCGCACAGCTTCTGCACGCCCTCCACGTTTTCCTCAATGGTATGGCCGCCCAGGTTGACCCAGACGGAGGTGCCGCAGGTTTTCATGGCGGGCAGCTCGTTTTCAATAAAGTGCTGCACGCCGGGGTTCTGCAGGCCGATGGAGTTCATCAGGCCGGAGGGAGTTTCCAGCAGGCGCTCGCCGTCGTTGCCGGGCTGACCGTTCAACGTCAGGCCTTTGCCGGAAATGCCGCCCAGCACGCGCAGATCCTCAATGCCTGCATATTCCGGGCCGAAACCAAAGGTGCCGGAAGCGGCAATGACCGGGCCGGCCAGCTGCTTGCCAAACAGATTTACGCGAAGGTCTGCCATCAGTCAAACACCTCCTCAGCTTTGAACACGGGGCCGTCTTTACATACGGTCTTGGCCCCCACCTTGGTGCGGCAGGTGCAGCCCAGACAGGCGCCAAGGCCGCATGCCATCTTGCGTTCCAGGCTGGCCACGCAGGGCGTGCCGCTCTGGGCGCACAGCTGGTATACGCCGCGCATCATCACCATGGGGCCGCAGGTCAGCACCATGGCGAACTGTTCCGGGTGCAGGATGCCGGTTACCAGGCCGTGATAACCCACCGCGCCGGAATCCGTTGCTATGCTGATGGCGGCGCAGTAAGGCAGGAAAGCTTCCAGCCCATAGGGCTCATCACGGAAGCCGCAGTACAGCTCCGGCTTGCAGCCCGCCGCGGCCAACTCCTTGCAGAGCTGCAACAGCGGCGCGGTGCCAATACCGCCGCCCACAACGGCGATCTTTCCGTTTTTGCCGCCTGCCGCCCGGGCGATCGCGGCCACATCAAATCCGTTGCCGCATGGGCCGGTCACCGTCAGGGTGTCGCCCTCTTTCAGGGCGGCCAGCTTCTGGGTTCCCTCACCCTTGACCTGATACAGGAAAGTCAGTGCACCGGTCGCGGCGTCAAAATCATGCACGCTGATGGGGCGGGACAGGATGGGCGTTTCGTTGGCAGCCCAGGCGCGCAGCATAAAGAACTGCCCCGCCTTGGCCGGGCGGCTGGCATCCGGCCACTGCACCGTCAGGCAGCGGATATCCGCTGCAACGGTACTCTGGCGCAGGACCGTTACCTTACAGCTTGTTGCATTCACCCTGAATATCCTCCTTCATTCGCACGCATTCATTATAAGCAGCTTCATCAAAGGCAACGCCGGGCTGCTTTTTGTAAGCCAGCAGGATGCCGCGGCTGGAGTTGACCACACCGCCGTTGCTGTTGTTCATATACTGGGCAATATCGGCAGCTTTGCCGCCCTGTGCGCCGTAGCCGGGGATCAGGAAGAAGGTCTGGGGGTAAGCAGCGCGGATGGCGGTTGCTTCCTCGGTATGGGTGCCGCCGATGACCAGACCGATGCTGGAATAACCAGATTCGCCGATGTAATCCCTGCCCAGCTCGCTCAGGCTGTCGCCCACCAGGTCGTACACATGGCGGCCGTCTTCCAGCTTTTTATACTCAAAATCTTTTGCGCCGGGGTTGGAGGTGCGGCACAGTACAAACAGGCCCTTGCCCTGTTCCTTGCAGTACGGCAGGTAGGGGCTGATGGAATCCAGGCCCATATAGGGGGCCAGCGTGATGATATCAGCCTCAAAGTCGCCGGTAAAGTGTGCCTTGGCGTACATCTCGGCGGTTTTGGCAATATCGCCGCGCTTGATATCGGCAATAACCGGCAGGCCGGTGGCGCGCACCATCTTCAGGGTTTCGGCGTAAGCGCGCATGCCATCCAGACCAAGGGATTCATAATAAGCGATCTGAACCTTGTAGCAGCCTGCGGAAGCCTTGGTGGCTTCAATAATGCGGCGGTTGAATTCCACCACATTTTCACCGGCAGTCTTGGTGTCGTCCACCACATCGGCGGGCAGGTAGCTGAACTCGGTATCCAGACCCACGCACACCGGGCCGTTGGCTGCCACGCTGGCATACAGTTTATCCATGTTGGTCATTGCTGTTCCTCCGTTTTCTGTATCAAAAAAGCTCGTTCTAACTTTTCTGCGGGTTACTGTTTATCTTTCTGGTAGGTCACTTTGCCGCCCTTGATGGTCATCATGACCTGGCCATAGAAGCTTTCGCCGTCATAGGGGCAGTTTTTGCTCTTACTGTGCAGCTCGTCCGCATGTACGGTAAACATGTGGTCGGTATCCACCAGAACAATATCAGCATCAAAGCCGGGCACCAGACGGCCCTTATGCTCATCCAGGCCAAGCACCTGAGCGGGGCCGGAGCTCATCAAAAAGCTCAGCATTTCCAGCGGCAAGCCCTCCATGCGGCACAATTTGGTGTAGCACACGGCAAAGGCGGTTTCCAGCCCAACCATACCGGCAGCGCCCTTGGCCTTATCCTCGGCGCTGTGGGGGGCATGGTCGGTGCCGATGCAGCTGACTGTGCCATCTTTAATTGCCGTCACCAGGGCGGCCACATCGTCCGCCTTGCGGATGGGTGGGTTGACCTTATACTGCAGGCGGGAATCATCGAACCACAGGTGGTGCGGGGTCACTTCGCAGCTGACCATTGCACCGCGGCGGCGGCTCTGGCGCACCATATCCACAGATTCTTTGGTGGAAACATGGCACATATGCAGGCGGGTGCCGTAATATTCGGCCAGGTGGCAGTTGCGCACCGTCTCAATGTTTTCGGCCAGGCGGTAATCCCACGGGCTGATCTCGCGGTCCTCTGCGTGGGACATCACGGTCAGACCGCGCTCGGCTGCCACAGCAAACACGCGAGCCATCGTGGCGTTATTCATCACGCCGTTGCCGTCCTCGGTGATAAACTTGATATCATCCGGCAGGTCCAGCAGATGGTCAATGGTGTGGCCGTCAAAGTTTTTGGTAATGGAAACGGTCTGGTTGGCATCACACAGGCCAATCTCGCGCGCTTTTTCCTCCACCTCATGCACGATCTCTGCCGAAGAGCAGACCGGCTTGGTGTTGGGCATCAGGTTGACGAAAGTATATCCGCCTGCCGCTGCAGCCGCAGAGCCGGTGGCAATATCCTCTTTATATTCAAAGCCGGGGGTACGCCAATGGCAGTGGGTATCAATAAACGCCGGCAGAATGGTCAGCCCTTTTGCATTGATCACCTCGCCTGCTTCCGGCAGGTCGGTTCCGATTGCTCTAATTTTGCCGTCCGCGATCAGATAATCGCAGATGCGGCCCTCATAGTCCCGTGCATTTTTAATCAGCATGGCTGGCCCTCCTTTTGGTGTGGGGTTGCAAGATTCTGTGTGAGAATTTGTGGTGGTTGTGGGCGCGGCAGGAGCAGCCTATCCTCACGTTAAGTGCCAACTTTGCGCGGCGCGGCGATAGCTTGTTGGCGGTGGTGCGGGGTTTGCTGCTCCCCCCAGCAGTAGGGCCAGGTTGTCTCCTCCACCCATTCGCCGCCTGTTCGGCGGCGGGCGAACAGAGGAACATCCTATCTCCGCGCCAAGTGCCGCCTGCGGCGGTTGCGCTCCGAAACGCGCCTGCGGGCGCAGCGCTCTGCGCTCCGGCTGTTTTTGCACCGCGCTTCGCGCGATTGCGCGGCGATAGCCGCGCAGGCAAAAAAATAACTTTTCCCCAAAAGAGGAAAAGTCAAAAAGAAGCACCTGATACAGCGTGGGGAAGAAACACTGCACCGTGGGTTTTATCGCAGCAGGACAAGCCTTCGCGGATGGATACCATGACACAGTTCACCCTTTCACATATGATTTTAATTATTGTACCATGCCGGGACAATGGTGTCAACACAACACGAAATGTTGCACCAAGAGGGATTTTTTGTATTTTTGTGTCAACTTTTGGGCAATATGTCAAAAGGCCGGGTTCTGGTTCGCGCCGCACACAAAACAGCGCCGCGCCAGACCCGGCACACGATCCTATTCTTTTAATTTTCTCCAATCTGTTGGTCGATGTATTCATCTAATTCGTTGATTGCATCTTCCCACATTGCATCATCCATATTGACCTTTCTCCCCTGCAGCACTGGTTCCGGCAACGCCGATTCCGCCGTGCTTTGTGCTGGTTCTTCCATTTTATTAGGTTTACTTATGACCTCTTCTGTATTTGTGGAACCTTTGTTCATTGCATTTGTTGCTTCCAAAGCAATCACTGCTACAAGTATAAGAATCCCACAAATCAACAACAGTCTTTTCTTCATTGATTTTATGCTCTTTCTTTATTCCCTCATATACTAATTAAATCCATAGCATTCAATATATGGTTCTCCAATCTTTGTGTTGCTTATATGTTCCTGATACCTACACACCTGACATTCTACGTATCTTACCAAAATATCTTGCTTCACTACGTCATGTCCAGCATGATATCCATGCATACATGCTGCTGTACGTGCATAATAGGAGTTTTGAGTTTTGTACCTAATGTCAAAACTTCCGCACTGTATACATTGTCCCGCAACTTGTTCTGCTACGTCATTCGAATGTCCACTCTGATATTCTTTTACATCATCATCAAAATCTTTATAAAGTGCTTCTTCTATTTTTTCAATTTTGCTATTTGTCCCGGCCCAAATTTTGTCTTTTTCTTGTGCATGAACAGGCAAAAGCATTCCCATTCCAAAGCAAATAGTAAAAATAATTACTATCCATCTTCGTTTCATTATTGTCATCTCCCCTCTGCTTATTTCAGGCATGTCCAACCCAAATCTCTTATCTGGTTACGATTCATCATCGAACGCGTTCCGCATTCCGGGCAATCTGCATAGGTATAACTAACCTCAAAGCATTTTTGATCTCGCGCATTTACATTTCCATGGATACATGGCGTTGTAAAAAATTCATACCCAGTTTCAACCGAAGTCGTCATTGTCGTTCCACATTTTGGACATGGATAAGTTGGTAATGCCCTGTCTTCTAGAGCAGCCGCCGGCAACGCCATACTAATTGCAAAAGCCAACATGCCGATTGTTGTTAAACACCTACTTAATGTCTTTTTAGTCATGTCTTGCTCCTTTCTAAGTCAGTTTGTTGCATTTTAGCTATTTTGTTTCAACCATAGCGTTTATTATATGTATATAATAGCATTAAGGATAATAATTGTCAATAGTGTTATTTACTTTAAGCTCTATAAACACAAAAAAAGCAGCCCCTCCCTTTGAAGTGACCCCCAAAAGTTAGACAATATTTTGAAGTAAAAATTATTCAAGCA
>ERZ1034976.2601-NODE-2601-length-12138-cov-3.897459_pt1 | contig 12138 bp, 5 predicted proteins | sample MGYA00520623_ERZ1034976 | MGnify/ENA primary metagenome ERZ1034976 (study PRJEB33766, sample SAMN09781774) | gut metagenome | biome: gut microbiome | host: Homo sapiens | place: Madagascar | study: EMG produced TPA metagenomics assembly of the PRJNA485056 data... | reverse complement strand
TGGGAGTGTCCGCGTTAAATCAATCTCAAACAGTAAAAATTTCCAGTAAACGTCAAATCACCATTCCCTCAAAGTTTTACGAGGCAGGCGGTTTTGATGAATACGCTCTGTGTACTTGGACCGAAAATGGTCTCTTACTTCAGCCGTTAAAAGTTAATGATGAAGACAATTCGGTAACAATCCTTCGTCAGCTTGTTGCTGAAGGGTACGAAGGTGATGAACTGGTTGATAAGTATGAAGAGATTCAAAACAAAATAGTTTCTATTAAGCACAAGCTTCAAAAAGCAGAAGACGACATAGCCGAAGGCCGAGTAGGCCCAGTAGGTGAGATGTTCGAAAGCGTTAGGAAGCAATATGGCTTGGGGCCTTATCAAGACTGAAGCCTTTCAAGAGGATTTCGAAGAGCTTGTTGCTTACTATGCGATCGCGGCATCGAAAAAAAGGTTTAAAAAAATTTGTGGATTCTATAGAGGGCGCTACTCGTTTTTTAGCAGAGAATCCTATGATCCATTCTGTTTCTAGGAAGTTCTATTTGTCATCTGGTGGATACCGGGAGCATTTCGTAGGTAATTATGTAATTATTTATCGCATTGAAGGATTGCTAGTCATTTTGTGCCGTCTTTTTCATCAAAGACGGAACTATCAGCAATTTGTTATTGAGTGGTAATTGCTAGTTGCTCTCGAAACTATTCAAGTAAGCTTTTCTCGGATGTCTAATCTTGGGCATCTAATTCGGAAAGTAATTTAGGCGGCAGCGTACGAAGGGAGCATAGCGAGGGTGATGGGGGAACTTAACGGGGCTCCTCTATGGGGTATCAATGCTTCATCTGCGGAAACGATGTTCTAGCGGAATTGAAAGACGAAAAGCCAGAGTTTCGCATCCGAAGCGAATTATCTAAATTCTACTTGACCTTAACGTTGCGTCATGGTGCATGCTGTGATACGTAAGCTGCAGCGAAAAAGGAAAACATCGGAATGAACGAACAAGAGAAAAATGCGCTTTGTAAAAGAATCTATAAGAACGAGTCTTACACCATTGGGCAACTATCTAAATTGGCGGGAGTTTCCACTCGTACCTTGCGATATTACGAAGACCAGGGGCTCTTGTCGTCTGCTCGCGACAAAAATGGATATCGAAGATATAGCTCTCGCGATGCTAAAAAACTTGCTCAAATTATATCGATGCGTTCCTGTGGGTTGCCTTTATCGGTCATTAAAGAGATCTATGGTGGCTCTGAAGCCAATTTGCGCAATTCTCTCGTGAAGCATCTTTCGCACTTACGTCAACAGAAGGACTCTCTGCAAGAAGCAATCAGGTTGACTGAAGCGGCGATTGAGGCAACTGAAAGGATAGAAACAATGAACGAACAGGAAGCCTTTGAGCAGATAAAGGCGCATGAAATAGAAGAATTTGAAGAAACCTATGGGGAAGAAGCGCGCGAGCGGTATGGAGCAGATACGATCGAAGCATCCACTGCACGTTTACTGAATATGTCGCACGAAGAATGGGATACAAAAACAATGCTCGAAGAATCAATCAAAGAACAGCTGTGCCAAGCCATGGCAACCAGAGATACTTCAAGCGAAGAAGCCCAAGAGTTGGTGCGCATGCATCAGAAATGGATTCGTCTTCACTGGGGAGAACGATACAACAAAGAGGCTTATCTAGGATTGGCTGAGGGATATCTGTCAGACCCGCGCTTCGTGGAGTATTACGATAAAAGCGCAGGGGTTGGTGCGACTGAATTTCTCGTGAAAGCTATTAGAGAAAATGCATAGAGTTCATCATTAATAGATTGGTGCTGTTGGCTCAATCGCTTGGACTGAATACGTGCTGGGTTGCACTGACTTACAAAAAGAAAAACAGTGCAGCTCAAATCGCACCAGGGGAAAAATTCGTGTTATGTATTGCGATTGGCTACGGCAAAATGCAGGGCGTAGCTCACAAAATAAAAACAGCAGAAAAGGTTAGCCGTATTCCTTCAGAAGGGGAAATGCCCGACTGGTTTAAAGCGGGTATAGATGCGGCACTTCTTGCTCCTACTGCAATGAATCAGCAGAGATTTCGCTTTGATTTGCAGGGAACAGACAATCAGGGAATTGCCCTTGTTCGAGCTAATGCGTTACCAACAATTTCGTGTGGTAAGGTTGATCTAGGAATCGCAAAGCTTCATTTCGAATTGGGTGCGAATGCGGTTTCGAATCGCTGGCGTTTTGTGTAACGGGATTTGCTTCCCAGTGCCATGCATGGCGATCCTCTTATCAAGGCAGATGACATCACGAAAAAAGTATTCGATTTTGCAGATGAAATAGTGTTTGGAAAGGTTCGCCAACGTCCAGATTTGCCCGAGGTAAAAACCCTTTCTTAATCCTCGTAGTTACTCCAAATTGAAAGTAGCGATGGTGTCCTGATCTTCTAAAGTGACAATTTGAGGTTTTGGCGATTGGAATTCAGCCGCCGTGCCGGAAGTCTGAGCATTCTCATCCGCCGATGCGGCTTCGTTATCTGAAGAACCAGCAGGATTGGTTGCCCCATCCGAGCTAGTCGACGCCGATTTCACCATAAGCGTATAGGTACCCTGTTCGGTCACGTCGCTGAGAGCATAAACGGTATTGACGTCAACGGTGGCTGTGCAGAATGCTTCGGGATCATTGTTGGGATTGTCGTCGGTGAGAACTTCTGAAGCAATGCCTTTGTAAACTCCTACTTCAACTTGAGCAAGAGAACTATTTGCGGTGTTGACCTGCACTGACAAAGTGCCTACTTGAGAAGAGAATACGCAAGAATTCACCATAAGAGCTATTATGATAAGAGCCCCTGCAAGTACTCCAATGAAAGAGCCGCGAATACGAAAACGAGGGCCCTTAGTTGGTTTCTGCGTCGAATCTGATTGAGTATTTGAAGACTGTTCCATTTTACTAACCCGTCTCAAGTGTTGTGCTCTAATGCGACATCTTAAGTACTACGTTTCAAGCGATGGCTGTCACTCATTTTATATGAATTCTCGCAACATTTTGGTCCAAATGATAAAGACAGTATGCGTCTCTTGGCGCGTCTTCTGATGCGGGCTCTGATCGAAATTAACATGCTGCTTTTGATGGAGGGTAGCATGCGGCTCTTCATCAAAATTAGCAGGCCGCTCTTGACCTGCCTTTTAGTAGGGCTCTTTGATGTATCTTCCGCATCAATTACTTTGGAGCCGACCATTCTTGATTTGATCTTTAGTTATACCCTCCCCAAAAAAATTGATTTGCCCTAAAAATCGACTCTCTGAACTACTTATTCTTATCGGAAATCTGAGAGCTACTAGCGATGGTTACAAAAAAGATAATTCTCGTTACAAATATGCTAGAATTGTGGAAATACTATAAAAATACTAGCATTTTACGTAAAACATGTTCTAAGCGGTTGAACAGGCATTAATACTCGTGGTAGCATGAAAGATGCAATTCTCGCTTATATCCTGAAACGTTCTTATCGTTACTTAATCCCTAAAACAATGTTAACTGCGGAGGATTGAAAAAGAACCTTTCAGGAGGGGGGTCGCTACCCAATTTCCCGAATGACTTTTAGCAAATTCGTAGAACGTCTTTTGGGATTTATAGGGGTGGGTACAAAGCCTCCTTGATTTTGAATACGACATTGCGTCGCTTTGTGCAGACGCTTAACAGAGACACCTTTTGAGTGTTGTTTTGGGACGTTGTCGGAGTGTTGTTTTGGAAGGGGCCCATCATGAAGTCGTTTAGCAGACGGCGGCATAGCCAGCCTTATGTTCAGGCAGAAGCTTTAGTAGATGCTCGCAATAAAGTGTTTAACGTAATCATGGCAGTGCTTTTGGTATTTACCATGCTGCCTATTACTGCGTTTACGTATGAAAGCCAGGCTTCAGCAGAGACCTTGGATTCAAGTGGAACTACCCAGGTAAGTGAATATTCAGACGATAGCTCTAATTCGTCTGGAGGAAGCACGTCAGACACCACAAGCAGTGGCTCTTCTGACGGAGAATCCTCAAACCCAGAAAACGCTGACGGGGGGGGGTATCCCTCAACTGCAGTAGATCCATCAGATGAGAACACCCAAAGCGGTGACACTCAAAATGGGTCCAATGGTCAAAACTCGCCTAATGATCAGGGCGCATCAGACGATGGAACTGGCGCTTTGGGGCAGGACGATCAAGGTGGTGTGCTTGGTGCCCCTAGCGATGGCGAAAATAATACCGAAGAAAACTCCCAAGACGACAATTCCGCTTCCGATGAATCTGCAGATGAGCCCGAAAAACAACGCGATCCTATGGCTTGGCAGTCCCAGCTGGATGCCACCAAGCTTGATGCTTCAATAGCTGTTGAAACCGACAAGATTGAGGCACTGGAAAATAATCAGTTACCTGCTGAAATTCCTGCAACACTGCGCGTAAGCTTCGAGCTTACTCCTGGAGAGGACGGCTTGCTTAAGGATGACTGGATCGAAACAACCCTTCCTTCATTCTTGTCTTTTGAAAACGCTTCACTTGAAGTGTTTCGCCTTAATGCTGATGGAACCGAAACAACCGAAAAAATTGCAGATGCCGAAATAAAAGATGGCGTTTTGAAAATCACTTTTATTGACGCTGCCGCCACTGAAGATACGGCAGCTACGGTGCGCGGCTACGTTGATGTAGAGGCTTCTCTCACTTCTAGCTTATTAGGAGGAGAAGAGTCCGAACAGCTCTGGATTGCTCAGACAGGAGAAGATGGTACGCAATGCGAAGTAAAGCTTTTGCTTCCTACATATCAATCAGTCTTGGATACTTGGAATGAAGCGCACAGCCCCTTAGGAATGCTTGGCGGCGCACTTGGTATTACTGATGGTGAAGTTGTTGCTCAGGATGAAACATCCAACGATTCTTCCGAAACAGAAACAACGATAGCGGCAGGCCCTTTCAATACTCAAATTTTTTCTCAAACTATCTGGTGTGACAACAATTATGGTAATCGTCCTACACCCGAAAGTCTTGAAGCAGGTTATGTACCGCAGTATTCCCTAAATGGTACCGATTTTTATAATTTGGTCGAAGTAGTTAACGGAGATACAAGAGTTACTGATCAGGCGAAGAGCGATCTGCACTTAAGCGATGCAGATGTTGCTCGCATTGAGTCTTCGGATCTAATTCAAATAACTCAGTCAGCAGTAAACACGTATGACGTTACTACGGCATCCTTACCAAGCGAGGTGCTAACAACTGAGAAATCGCCTCGTCTTGATGATAATGGTGATTATGTATACGACGAACAGACTGGTGAGCAGCTATTCGATTCCAAGATAACCGCGCGGCAGTCTATTACCTGGCGACTTGCTGACAATAATGTTTATGAAGGGAATGGTTATAACTATCTGCCTGGTTCCAGCTCGAAATGGAATTTGCAGTACAAAATGCTGACCACTGAAATTTCTTTCAATGTGGTAGGAAAGATAGGCGACAATGACCTGAAAACTACGTTTGAAGGTCATCCGGAGTCCTTTAAGTTTGTCGCTACAATCAATGGTCAAGAAGCGGGCAGGATTACCGTTGCAGACGCAGTAGGTGAATGGTTAACCATTACTGATACTACTGGGGGGTGCACTATCACGGGAACCGTTCCTCAATACGATGAAAACGGCTACCCTATTGTCTATTACGTAGAATATACGGGTTCCGATTCTGGTGAGGATTATTACCAAGCAAGCTACGATAATTCAGCCTCACCAAGCCATGGCAGTGCAGCCGGGGCGGTCTATGATGGCGGCACGATGACTTTGCGTCATGCAGGTACTACCACGTTTACAGGCACAAAAGTTTGGCTAGATAACGGCGCCACCGCAAATCGTCCTGCTGTTACCTACACGTTGTGGCGCTATTCTACTCAAGGTTCACCTGAAACCGCATCTCAGGTTTCAGTAGCATCACTGCAGAGCGAAAACCCTGATGCGCCAGCGACTAATGCTACAGGTTTTATTTCCCTTGAAGTGCCAGCAGGTAGTGGCAATATCGATTTTTACCAACTGCTTGTTAGCGAGTATGGTTCAGCACTTATTAATTCGCTTCCCAAATACGATCCGGATGGCTACCCCTATATCTATTGCATGCGTGAGGATGCAATCTCAGGTTATGAGCAGGTGTTTGGTACGGTGCAGGAAGACGGAAGTGTAAGTGATACGCTTCCGCGTTACGAAAATGAATCGGGAAATGGATGGATTGAGGTAAGTCGTGAAAGTCGCCCTGCTAATGATCATTTTGTCTACAATGGCGGCACGCTTTCTAATCGAATTACGGGCACTACCGAAACTCAAATAACTAAGACTTGGTCTATTGCGGCATTCCAAGATAGCTTGCAGGATGTGGTTTGCACGTTCCAGGCTCAAAGTCGCACGGTCAATCCATTAGATGGCGATGATTGGACCAATGTAACAGAAGAAGGAGCAACGCAGACCCTCTCTAATTGGAATGCGGAAACACTTACTAAAACGGTGGAACAAAGTTTCCCGAAATATGATTCTCACGGCAACGAATTGGAATACCAATGGATTGAAACGGGTGTTTCGTTCGGTGATCAAGATACCGGTTTCATTGCAAACGCAGACGGAACTGCATCGTTTACGATAGAAGTTACCAACTCTGAGGGTGGTACCGAAGAATTAGCTTTTACTTCTACACCCACGACAGAGAAAAATGATGATGGAAGTTATTCCACCACCATTGAAAACACTTTTGAAAATGTAACCGATCAACATGTAGATAAATACTGGGAGCAAGCCGATGGAAGCTTGGCGCAGATCGCGCCCTCTCCTGACTATTCTGATGGAAATGCAACAGTCGAGTTATATCAGGATGGGCAACTCATTGGCACGTATACTATGGACGGTGTTACCGACAGTAATTCTACTGCCATAGACAATTTAAGTGGCGCTACTTGGCAAGAGACAAGGTCTTATCATATTGATTTTGAGGGACTGCCTAAATACTCCCCTGAAGGAAAGCGTTACACCTATCTTGTGCTCGAAACCCCTAAAGATGATTGGACAACTGAGCGTACCTATGATCCCGAAACCCGTACAACGCGCATCGATAATTATTTTCCTGAAGGTGAAGGGTCAGAAATTCGCGTAACAAAAAGCTGGATTGATGGCGACGATGCTGAACATCGCTATACGGTACGTGTTAATTTAGTAGCAAATCATGATATGCATTCTCAGGGTACAAATCCTGATGGTAGTTATGTGACGGAATATCAGGCAGGACAGGTTGTTGCAACGGTAGATCTTACTGAGAGCGATCTGTGGTTTGCTGAAATTGATATTCCAATTGGTGGACTTTCCTATCAGGACTTTACAGCAGTTGAAGTTGGTTTAGTGGCAAGTGATAATGGCACGCCTGACGATATGTCTGACGATACGGTTTACAACGCCCTGACCAAAGAAGAAGCGGCGCAAAATCCAGATTACGCTGATGAATCCTGGGTTAATGCGGGATGGACTAACCCCGAAAATCGTCGTGTCGCAACGCCTGAACACGTATATGAAGTGCGTTCTACTGAAAACGATACCTTGGATTCTTGTGAGGTAACTAACCGTCGCCTTGGTTTGTTTGACCTTACTATTGATAAAACATGGAACGATGCATTAGGTAACGATCCGGACGGAATACGTCCTGGTGCGGTGTTGACGCTTTCTTGCGATGAATATCCAGAAGCATTTTCGCTTGATACTGATGGCAATTTGCAAGTTTCTGTTAGCGCTAATACCTTGCCTGTGACAATAACTGATGATGAAGGCAATCCTGTTAAGGCTACTATCGTAAATGCTAATGGCGAGCCTGCGGAGCGGGGCAATGCGCGTATTGAAATAGATACCACAAAGAGCACTTCTTCCTATGAATTTTCCGGGATGCCAAAATATGACGCGAATGGCATGAACGTCCATTACAGCGTTAACGAATCATGGACAGAGGACGGCGGCGACTATAACAGCACCGAAACAGTGGGTGAATATGTAGTCGAAGAAGGTATGCGTCACTTCCAAGATCATCAGACTATTGAGTATTCTAATAGCCGTTCTGGCACACGTGATGTCGTGTTCTATAAGCAGTGGCATGACAATTATGTAAGTCAAGAGCTTAATCAACGTCCCGATATTTATTTAACGCTGTATCGAATGAGCGCTAATCAGACTACTCCTGAAGCAGTACCTGGTTATATTCACTTTAGTTGGTCTGCTATCGCAGAAGAGATCGATGCGGCTAATGAGCAGATGGTAACTATTTCTGGCTTAAGTAAGTATGATAGCCAGGGTGCTGAGTATGTATATTATGCATCTGAAACTATGTCAGCAGATGGAACCTCGCTTGGCTACGGTGATGTCCAATTTGATTATGGCAGCATCAATGCAGCCGATCAGGAAGCAGACGATACAAATGGTGGCTCAACTGTAATCGAAAGTGCGGATGATGCGGTCAAGATCGATCAAGGCGCCGAGGGCAATGATCCGCAGCAGAACGGTACTGGTTGGGCTATTCGTGAAGATGGCACCTTTGTAAATCGCCTTGATGCCGACTTAGTGGCGCAAGGCACCAAGCTCTGGGAAAACATCCCCGGCAACGTGTCACAGAACGATTTGCCTGCGGTAACGATTTACTTGCAGCAGAAGTTGGCGAGTGACGATGCATGGCCTGAAGCATATGCTACGCAAAATTCCGATGGAACGTGGAAGGTTTCGGGTACTGTTGCCTCGACTGACCAGCTCGTGATGGATGCGAACAATCAGTACTCCTACACCATTACGACCGGCGACGACGGCAATGCGCTCCCGCGTTTTGATGACGAGGGTAATCGTTATGAGTATCGCGCACTCGAAGTGGTCTGGGGATTGCTTGATCAGCCGGGTGGTTTTACTGCGAATGATATTCAAGGTGTTAATCTGAGCGAGGTGCGTGACGGCAACTCTAGTACTGACCTTACTGGTGCAGTGTATGTGATTGAACATGGTGAAACGGGCTCTTTTCTGCTGCGTAACATCTATGGAGGAAACGAGGCTGGCAATCTTACCGTAAAGAAGCTTTTTGATGGCCGCGATCAGGGTGATGTTTATCCTGATGTAACGTTTGAGGTGTACCGCTACTATCAGGGTTACGAAGGTGTTGAAGATGCTCAAAGTCCTGTTGAGTTAGTGGCTTCGCATACCATCAGCGCTTCTGAGTTTGCGGCAGGCGGTGACGGCGGAAATAATTCTGCATCATATACCTTTGAAGATCTTGATATCTATGCGCCAGATGGTAGTCGTTGGATTTATTTTGTCACCGAACACACCATAAACGGATATACGACAACGGTTGCAGCTGCGGATATTGCGGATGCGCATGACGCTCAGCTTGTAGCGGGCAATCTGGTGGATGCTAGCGGCAACGTAGTGCAAACCGGTGGCGTTGCCATGCGATCGACTGATCTTGGCAACGCGGACTATTCAGTGATTGCTGATGACACCAACGTTGTTGATGTAACGTTTGCGAACACCTATGCACCTGGATCAGTCAATTTGTCTGGAAGAAAGGTCTGGTATGACAGCAACAATATCTTCTCGGTTCGTCCTGAAGCGCCACTTAATCTAACATTTGAAAGAACAGCAGGGGACATAACTGAAGAAATAACAACACAATCAACCAATTCGGCTGGCTCCAATTATTTGAATTGGACCCAAAAGAACGAAAGAGGCGATTGGATTTTCACGCTTTCTAATATTGAACAGTGGGCTCCTAACGGCCAAGTATGGGAGTATACCGTTACAGAAACATTACCGAATGGTGCGGATCAGCATTACCTTATCGTGACGGGAACTTCTTCTGCGACAGCGGGTACGAGCGATGAATTTAGGCTGGAAAATGCATTAAGCGGACGTGCGACCGTAATCAAGAATTGGAATGATGGGGACGATCCGTACGGATTACGTCCCAGCAGCGTAACCATGCAACTCCAGGCAAGGTATAAGCAGCAAGATGGTGGCACTTGGAACGAGTGGGATAACGCTTACACGGTGTGGTCTCGGTTTGCTACTGAAGCTGATCTTGCAGAAAATGGGCTAACTAACGAGAGTACGCGACTCGTTCTTTCAGATACCTCGAATTGGCGTGGTTTCTGGAATCATCTGCCGGTGCTTGCACGCCTGACGACGGACAGTGAATTGAATGAGATCGAGTATCGCGTTGTAGAGGTTGCGATTGGTGATCAGGATATTTCGAGTTCTGTCAATAACGACACAGGGGATACTGATGACGGTGTATACGATACAGTAATGCCCTATCAGCCGGCACAGGATAATTGGGATGGTAGCGCCCAAAACGGCTGGACAACCACGGTGTCTAATACGTTGCAAGATATGGCAATTTCTGCCACCAAGACCTGGGACGACCAGGAAAACGCCTGGGACACTCGCCCCGACGGCGAGGGCTCTAATGAGTGGTCGGTAACATATTTCTTGCAGCGCTTGACAGATGGAACCAATTGGCAGTGGGTTGTTGCTGATGGCTCTGGCGCGGACCCTGATGGCAGTGCTACGCAAAACGGGGTAGTAAGTCGGACTATTACTGGAACGGAAGATTCTGCGACCGCGACCTGGGACTACCTGCCTCAGTATGATACGAGTGGCAAAGAATACCAGTATCGTGTGGTTGAACAGGTGCCCGGCAGCTACGACGTCGAAGGCGGCACGCCGGTATCCGATACCGACACCGATCATCGCTACTATGTGGTTGAACCGGCCACAGGCACTGATGGCGTTTCCAGCGCGCAGCAGTTCACCAATGATATGCGCACGGTCGATCTCACCGGTACCAAACAGTGGGAGGACTTCGGCAGCAACTTGACGCCGCAGCTCGACCCGAACGATCTTCCGGAGATGACGCTCTGGCGTGCTGTCAAGAACGGTGACGGCAGCGTTGGTACGGCCGAGCGCGTGCTGAAGAACGGCAACCCGGCACCGCAGCCCACATGGACCGATAATGGTGACGGCACATGGACGTTTACCTATAGCGACCTGCCTGCCGCGAACGCGAACGACCAGGCGTACGTCTACTGGGCCGTTGAGTCCGCTGGCTCGGGCAATACCGACGGCTTCTATCCCGTGTATGGAATGGGCAACGGCCAGAGCGATGAGTCGCATGGAGCTGACGGCACCACGGACGATCGTGAGGCAACGGCCACGCAAGATGGGCAGCAGACAAACGAATTCATCACAAACACGGCGACCAAGCTCTCGCTCGACAAGATAAGCGACTGGGTTAATGACGACACGCTTGCCAACATCGAGCTTTCCATTCAGTCTCGTGACGGCGGCACCACCTATGCGGTGTGGACCAACGGCGCGGATGGCAAGACATATAACACCTATACCTGGGTGAACGGCACGACTAACCCTGCCAATACAGCCAGTGCCATCCACCGCACTGACAACCTCATCGTTGGGCTCAAGGCGGGCGACTACACGCTCGTGGAGACCGACGATGTGCCCGATGGGTACGCCATCGCACCCGAGGTAGACTTCCAGATCAACGCGGATGGTACCGCTGCGTTCGAGGGAGCCAGCTATAACGGCGAGGATGTCACTACGACGGTGCAGGACGTGCATGTCAGGACGGAGAACGGCGTCCACACTATCGAGCTGACCGCTGAAGACCCGGTGCTGCGCGGCCACCTGCAGCTGACCAAGTACGTGTCGGATGATGGCACTGCGAACGGCGACAACCGCAAGGGGCTCCAGGGTGCTACGTTCAGCTTGTACCGTCAGGGCGAGGGTGGTGCTGCGGACCAGCTCGTAGCCGAGGGGTTCACGAGCAACGCACAGGGCGTTGTCACGACGGTGAACAGCAACGTGGAGGTCACAAAAGAGTTCGCCGCTGCGTACGATGGCAAGTACGGCGAGCTGAGGGATGGTCTGCCTGAGGGCACGTACTACTTCGTCGAGACCTCCACCACGCCGGGCGCCGTTCTGCCGAGCGGTGATGCAGCAAAGAGCCCCACGCTCACCATCACGCAGGACAACCACTACGATTACACCGAGCAGGTAGTCAGCGGCACCATGGAGAACGAGAAGTTCAACGGCACGGTGATTCTGCACAAGTAAGATACGGCTGATAA
>ERZ1034976.2597-NODE-2597-length-12149-cov-106.340086_pt1 | contig 12149 bp, 16 predicted proteins | sample MGYA00520623_ERZ1034976 | MGnify/ENA primary metagenome ERZ1034976 (study PRJEB33766, sample SAMN09781774) | gut metagenome | biome: gut microbiome | host: Homo sapiens | place: Madagascar | study: EMG produced TPA metagenomics assembly of the PRJNA485056 data... | reverse complement strand
CTTTTTCTACATAGAAGTAGAATACCTCAATGCCATCTTCTGACACATAACGACGAGAGAACCCCGCAACGTCCATATCTATCTCCGTCACATTTTCATGCTTCTCCAAGTCATAGATACCCAACTTGCCATCTTTTGAAACAATGGCAAACCTGGTTACGCTGCAAGTATCTATCCGATTGCACTGCTCCAAAGGTACTTGGGTAACATGCTTCTTGCCCAAAGCCTCATCAGTACCAATGGTATCGACTGCAGCCTTCACTTGAACAAGGAATAATTGTCCGAACAAGGCTAAAACTATTGAGAGTAAACCCAACTTAATGTATTGATTTTTATAATTACACTTCATACTTTCTCCTTTTTTAATTCTTCCGTCACTCAATACGCTATTTATGTGTGGGCATTCCAGCGCAGCATGAAATCTTTCACATTATCTTCGTTGACGGAGTGTTCCGCTCTGTGGTTGTCTTTAAACCAACTTCCGACAATGACTCCATCGCTATTCCTGCGACATGCTTCAACCATATCGATTGTAACGCCAGCACCAATAATTACAGGGAAATCGCCCAAAATTTGCTTGAATTTCTCTACCTTATCCATAGGGGTAGCCAAGCCAGTGCCTTCTCCCGTGCATACTACAGCATCGCAACGTCCCATGCCAATCCTTAAGTCCTCGGCCAAAGTGCGTCCTGAGTTTACAGGTTGGTATTTAAAACGCACTCCACCCAATACAGTACAATCAGAATTTCTACGCAAGAACTTGAGCATCGATTCATATTCTTCGTCAAAATCAGGCTCTAAATGTCCACACACCGAGTCTATCTGTATAAAACTCACCCCATACTTTTCTGCCAATTCAAATGATCGGTAAATATCGCCTAAGATATTCAGCCCATATATTTTATCGTTATGCTTTTGCTGTATCCATCTTAATATATTCTCACAATCATCATCGTCGCCAAAATAGTTCTCTATCAAAGGATACACTCCATACTTCAGATATATTTCTATCTCCCTTTGTGCAAGTTGCAATGACGATTCTTCGTCTGTATGATTGGTATGAATCATACCAATGACAGGCATTTCTTTTGTGAACAATTTATCCTTTTTCATACTTTATTCTCATTTTATGAATTTTGAAAAAAGTTCATACTTTATTCTGCTCCCTGATTACCTGCTTTCTGTATTTGAACTCTTCTACTGACATCGGTTCTTTGCCTGATTCCTCAGTAATTCTATCGAAAAAGGCATTGAGAACACGCAATATCTTTGAAGTATCATGCCCCGTTTTCTTCAGATAACCACGTAGTGCCGGCGGCTCTATCCCCCTGTCAGCACCATAGAAAACCCAATATGTGCAGAGGGCAATATCCGTGCGATGCAGTCCCATAGCACAAGCTATGTAGAAGCCTCCCCTATCAATGCGCTTACAAAACTCTGGAAACAGCTTCACCATACACTCTATCACATCAGCCCTGTTGTCTGTGGGATAATAGAAATATTCCATGCCGTATTCTTCGCACAGATTCTTCATGCGTAGGTTCATCCCGTCATTACGGAGGTCAATGATGGTATGTACTCCAGCCTCCCTGATGATAGGCCAAGCATATCCCTGCCTACGTGACGACATGGTTTTTCCTCTAACACCACCATAAGTGGGATGGATGTCGGGAATATTGAGAGATAGAATTTTATTGATGTCCATAGCAATACCTTTCTTCAACTTCGTTTTTCGTCAATCAATCACCTCTATATAGCTGGTGTATTCCGGAAACCACTTATCAAGCAGTTCATCCGTCTTCCGCTCTATCTCCGGAGTGATATTCTTGCAGACTTTCTGATATGCAACAGAAAGCGAGAATGCCTCGTCTATCCATCCGATGATAGGCAGTCGTTTTGCCGAAATCAGATCGACGGGGAACACCAGATAGGATATGGTTGATAGAATCAGCAGCTTATCGCTCTTTGGGGTGTCCTTGCTGATCATGATGAAGTAGAGCAACAGAACGGGTCTGGCGCTGATGCGTCCCACCTTCATGGCATACTCCTGCACTTTCTCTTTCAATACTGCTGTATCTATAATACTTGTCTTGTTCATATCTATATTTTTAAATTGTGATACCTTTAATGTTATAGAGTGGGAAAAAGTAACCTTGCTATCACTGGAAACGAAAAAACTTGCAAACCATTTTTTCTGATTTACAAGTTTTATTGTATATTACATAATTCATTTAAAGTTGAATGCTTATAACATCGTATTACAATTCTGAATAATTTCTTGTTGTTTTCTTATGTTATGCTTTAGTGCTGCATTGTTTGGATCTTTCTTTAATTTTTCTTGATAATAATTTAACTGTTTTTCAGCATTACTCTTTCTTTGCATCCATTCTTGCCTATGCACATTGTCTTTATTAGAAGAAGAGGATGAGGTGTTTGAAATCCTACTTCCACTATTATAAGATGATTGTGAAGAATTAGTATGAACACTATTCGAAAGCAAGGCTTCCGTAAAACCACTAAGAATACCAACAAGCAGGGCTTTTCGTTCTTGAATTTTGCGTTGCTGCTCTTCACGTTTCCGTTGTATTTCCGCAAGACGTGCTTCTTCTCTTCGTTCTTTCAGTGCGTTCAATGCTAAAGAATACTTCTTTTCTATTGTAGGTATTTCCTTTAAGCTCTCTTCAGCAAAGTTTCTATATGTTTCAGCCCAAGATGCGTAAATGGTGTCTTCTTTTATATAAGCCTCTAATGACGCTATAGATGTTGACAGAAGTTGTTTGGCAATGTCTAAATCAAACGAGAAAGATTGTGTTTCGTCATATTTGTTCATCAATCCAATACAACTTTTGGCCGCATCTATTTCAACCATTCCTTTTTTATATAAGGATACGCCTGTATAGAATTTAGCCCAAGATGCCTTAATTCCTTCTTTTGCATAAAAATTGATTACATCATCATATTTTTTTTGCTCATAGTATTCTTGTCCTTTATCTCTATATCCGAAGTTTTGATTTGCAATATATTTCTCAGACTTATCCATACTCGTTTGACGCACAAACCACTCTTTCTTAAAAATAGAGATATCATCAAATTGACAAGGAATACTATCCGACTTATTTTCAAGTTTAAAAGCACCATATTTTGTAGCTATGCCAGTGGCAGCAATTCTATGACCATATTTCACAAAGCTGTCTTCCTTAGAATATGTATTGAGAAATAATCTAATTTCATTCGAATTTTCTACAAAAACAGTACCATCATATGTATAAAGATGTATATTATTTCTACTTCCATACAAAGATGTTGATATATCTATTTCCGGATACGAACATCCAATAGATAAATAATTATCACCAGCAATCACATATCCTGGGAGTATTGATATTTCTGTACTTTTTGTGCGATTAAAAGTTTCTCCTGTCGTTGAGTAGAACACGCAGTCTGAAGTATTTTGGCAAAAAAATGTTGCTTTCGTTTCAGGATGAAACAAATAAGCTATATATTCTATTGTGCTTTTTTCATCAATGTATTCTATATTACAATACCCCTTACTTAAAGCTGGAAAATAATAAATAGCTTTATTTTCAATAGGTATGATAAGTTTCCCCTCTAAATCAGCAATACCTATAAGACCATATTTATCTTGTAATAGAAAATATCTAAATCCATCTATTTCTTCACGAATAAAGATTTTTTTTGTTTTTGTCGTCTTGGTTAATGATTTGACAATTAAACTTTCATTTTGATTAAGATTCGTGTTGTTTTCTGCCGTTACGAGGCTACAATTTCCTCCATTAAGTGAAGTTACGATATTTATAGCAAAACATCGACTTTGAAATGATATTATTAATATCAATATTGCAAACAAAGTTTTCATATTTATTTTTTATTGCCACAGAGTTAAACTATAGTAAATTATCAAAAGTAAAACCATTGTACTTATTAGCATTAATCTTATTAACAACATATCAGAAGACATATTACTAATGAGATTAAAGAATTTTATGGCTTCAACATCACTAAAATTAAAACTATTTCTCTCATTTTGTATTTTTCTACTTATACGTTCCATAACAAAGCAATGACATAATTCTATGGCTAAGTAAATTATAGCTATTAAAACTACAACAAATAAAAAATACTTATATTTTGGTGTATCTATAGCAACAACTGTTGCCCAAGCTGAAGCTAAAATTGCAAACACGATATGTCGCGCAATTTTCTCAAACTTACTAGAACTCGCTACGATACACTCATTTAAATATTTTGTTATTTCATCTTCGTTGTCAGTTGAAATAGTTCTTCTTTTTTGTTTCATATTTCTTCTTTTTTTAGACCAAGGACAAATACCCATATTACTTCTCCTTATTTATTAAACTTCAAAGAAAGACTACTTGCTGTTTTTTTTATAAGTTTCTTGTCGTAAAGATTTAACGGTTGTTCTCTCTTTATCGCAAAAATAGTCAATTTGTCATTAATCTTTCGACACACATCATCAGCAACTAATACTGGAGAAATCATGGACATTACTCTATTATCGTTATATCTATTCTTCACATAATAATTAGATTCGATACATTTTATAAAAATCTCCAAACATTTTCTAACCTCATTGCACTTCTGAAGATTTGCCTCTTTGCAAGCATCATCCAATTGGCGATAAATCTTATTCAATTCACTTATTTCTCTTTTTTTCATCTTGTTTACATTTTACAAACCTAATATTTTATTAATTCTATATGCCCTTCCTCACTCAACTGTCTCCTTTGAGAACGAGTAAGTTTCTTTTCTGAATAGCTCCAGCCTTTATCATCCTCATTGGTGATATTAGCTATATTTCCATCATAAAGTATGATACGCATCCGTTTATACAAACGGTCGTTTACAAGATACAAGGATAACGTTCCAGACTTTTTATTGGAAGAGTTGTTCCACACTTTATCTCCCCAAGCTTTTGCATCCTCTATGTACGATCCTTCATCAAAAGATGAGAGGAAATCGAAAATATCGGCAAGTAGTCCCATACGCTATTTCTTTTTATTAACCAGTTTTGTGATGCCCCATAGAAGGAGGATTATACCAATGGCAATTACAACATAAAGAGTATCAGTCTCTTCGATATTTGAAAAAATTGAAAGTAAATCCATATTGTTATTTTTTATTAGTTAATTTACCCCAATCCCTATATTCACAATAATATCTTAATGCAAGGTCAATTGTGTCACGTTCCATGTCGCACATTTTTTTTATTTCAACCTCTGTGTAATTCAAACTTGTCATACACATACGACAAAAACGTTGTGCCCAGCATGACGAACATAAATGATTTTTTCTCTCTGTAAATTGTTGAAGAAGGGAGAATATCTTATTCTCATCTATGCCTTCTCTGACATTACCAACTTTCAATGCTCCACAGAACTTTTCACAAGCATATAAGTCTCCATCCACGTTGATAAATGTGGAAAAGAGTCCTTGATAACATGTCAGGATGTTTAGTTCCGACTTGAGTTTCAAATAGTTTCTATTATCAACCATGTCGATTAATTTTTGAAAACAACCAGACAGGATTTCTTTCTTTCCTTGTTTGTATGCCTCAAAGGCTTTCTTATAGAAATCGTTTTTTACGTCCCAAGTATCGTATGTTCGTGATTTGTCGTTGAAATTGGGAATGATGTGCGAAATATGTACAGGATAGTGTCCCTTCAACGCACACTCTTCATCCCAAACCTCTGCCAATTTGAGAACGTCATTCCATGAATATACAGTAGACAAGAATCTGACTCTATCCCTATAAAAATCAGGATAGGTATTTTGGAACTGATGCAGATTTTTGATGATGATGTCGTAGGAGCCTATGCCTGATGTAGTTCTTCTGTATGCGTCATGCATAATTTTGTTGCCGTCAATTGTGACATTCACCACCGTATTTGGCAAACAAATCAGCCAACCAACAATTTCCTTTGTCAACAATAGGCCGTTAGTGGAAAACGAGAAACGCACTCTTTCTTTTAGGATAGTCTGCAACTCAGAAATCAGCCATTCGATTTTCTTTCTTGCGAGTAAAGCCTCTCCGCCATAAAAGCAGATGGTTATTTCTTCTGCCTCTTTATCGTAATGTCCTTTGATGTAGTCAACGGTCTTTTGCAGGGTTTCATACGAAATTTCTTTTGCTTTGTGTGCACGTCTGTCTCTGTAGTCGCCAGAAAAACAACAATAGCTACACCTAAGATTGCATTGCTGCGTCATCTCGATGGTAAACATTGTTATTTTGTTGGCAGTTATGGTTGTCGGTGCCTTAAAATGCACAATAGGACTGACCTCGGATTCCCTTTCGGGAGTCCAGATGTCAATCCTATTGTTCTTGACATCATACCAAAGTTGCTTGCCGGGTGATGTAGAGAATTTATGCATGATGTTTAATCGGAATACCCATAATCAGATGACTTCCATGGCGCACCTGTATTGTATTTGCATTCAGAACGACAATCGCCCGAACCCAATTCCTTTTCATCCTCATCCACTACGTTTTTTGCAATCGAACTTTGGGGATTATACAGGTCTTCATTTGCATTCGTTGTTTCTTGTGCAGAAACAGATGGTGGAATAATTGGGGTATTGGTGCAGTCTTCTTCTAATCCGATAGTAGAATGTGTATCGTCTTCTTCTATGATTGGCGGTTCGTCAATCTGAAGATCGTCAATCTGGGGCTCTTCAATGTTCAAAATATCTTCTTCCATATTATAAAGTTTTAAGCGTGAAATCCATAATCTGCGTTATTGGTGACGGTACCAGTCAAAGCCTTACATAGAGGCCAACAATCCGCCAAACCAAGTTCTTGTTCGTCTTGTTTAACATCATTCAACGGCGATGATTCATTGTAATGTGATACATCCTCGTTGATGGTGCCATTAGACGAACTTCCGAGTAAGCCACTGTTCTCAATATCATTTATTAGCGCATCAGCCTTATCTAAAGCTACTTGCGCTTTGTCTTCCATCATTTCGTTGTAGGCGGCAACAGGGTCGTCCGATTCATAAAGAACATGAAACAGTTCTTTGTCTGAATAGGAGTGGCTTAGACCCTCTGCTATATTATGCGCAAGATAATCACTGAAGCCAGCATTACGTAGTTCTTCGTATGAAAGCATTGGATGTTCCGCGTCAAAGCCTGAGCTAAAAGGGCTGTGGGCTGCTCCTGATGTTCCCAACGAATCATCAACAGTTCCGCTCTCCAATCCTTCTGTTGGTGACATCAAGGAGTCATCCAACCCTAAATCCATTTCATCCATAAGCATTCTGTTGTTTATAAGTTCAATTATCACCACCGAGAGACATATCCTCTTGTGTGGAGTCATTCCAATAGTCAAAGAGATTGTCCATCGGCATCACATCTGTAACGATTCCGCCGTCTGTATAGTCCACATGAACCAAACTTTCAGCATTGTCATACACATTTAGAGAGTCATCTAAGATTCCAAAACTATCATTGCCGTATGCAGAAGTGAAATCATCGTAAGACAAATTATCTGTAATGGACAACAAATGTCCATCCTCATAATACGGCACATATCCTAAGTCATCCACTTTCCAAATGTTAGTAAACTCGTTGTGGAAAGGAAACTCTTGTAATGTAAAATCCGTCGCGAAGTTCGACACTTCCATACAATGCGTCTCTGCATTGTACTGATATGGAGCAGGCTCGTCCGTTGCCATCATGAAATAGTTGGAGTCTTTCCATGAATGTGCAAATTTCTCAAAACCATACTCCAAGATAGAGCCTGTACCTGGGTCTGTCAGTACAACCGTTGAATTTTCAGGATTGGAAGGGTCTATATTTACACTCGTTACGATGAGAGCGTGGTCGGCATTAGTCAGATTTCGATAGAACTCATATTCTTCAGTTCCAGGCTCAGCCCACAATTCATGAGCATCAACACCTACAATAACCCTATGACCTTCTTTCAACTCATTTATAAGGTCATACACTGAATCGCAATGTTGAGAATGTGTACCGACATTACACGTTTCAAGCAAATTTCCAACATCGCTGGGCTTGGTACCAGTTCCGTGGTACCAACCCTGCTCTGTTGCGTATGCCGTCAACTCCTCTTTGGGTATCTGGATTCCATAGTCACGCAATATCATTTCTTGGCAACGAATTGCACAAATAGGGTCACGCCCTTGATAGATATTGACATCAAAATCCGTCTGCTGTACTTTTGGACCGAATGTTAGCATATACTACTCTATAATTATAACATTATCCAAATTCTTGTAACCTGCTTTTATTAAAATATCCTTAGCACGATTCGGTAATTGTTTCCAAGCATCTAAAGGAATGGAATCAGTAATATTCGATTCTTCAGAGGAGAATCCTTCATCTTCTACGGAATGATTTTCTATAAATTCTTTAAATTCTTCCGAGTCACAGGGAGGAAATTGGTCTATAATCATTTTCTGCTGCTAATTTGAAATCAATACTTCGGTAAATTTTTACCGAAAAATTAAAAGTTAAACAATAGAACCGGCAAAAGCTGGTTCGAAAACACTAAAGAGGTCATTGAAATGTTGTCAAAAACGAATGGTTAAGCATGAAGAAATGTACTGAAAAAAGAGTGATAACCTGCTGATAATAAAGGTGAAAAGTATTGCATAATTCGTTTATTTTTAGTAAATTAGAAGTCTCTCAACTCTTCTGATTATGACTAAAGAAACACTCCTTATGCAATACCAATCCGAGTGCCTATCGGCTCTCAAATCAGTCGTGAATATACACAAACCTTTTGAAAAAACGTTCATGGATGCAATGAAATTATTCATGGCCATCCCTGATCGTATAAACTTCCTCCAATTGGGTAGGTATGGACGTTTTTCGGAACAGACCTACCGTAACCTTTTTGAGCATGAAACTTTCGACTGGTTTGCGTTCAACGGCTCTATCATCAGCAAGCATCTCACAGGTAAAAGAAAAGCCATCGCCATCGATCCTTCCTATATCCCCAAATCAGGCAAGAAGACACCTTGGATAGGTTACTTCTGGTCTGGTTGTGCAGGAGAGTACAAGCGTGGATTGGAAATCATGGGCATCGGTATCATAGACATCGACAACCATGAATGCATGACTTTAGGTTCCATTCAGACACCGGATTGTAAAACCTTGGATAATATGGACAAGAACCTCGTTGACTGGTACAGCAGCTATCTTATCAGTAGAAAAGACAAGATACAGAGCATATCAAGAACGGTGGTTGCAGACGCATTCTTTTCCAAGGAAACTTTCATAACGCCTATGTGTGAGAACGATTTCCATGTCATCAGCCGCTTTCGGAATGACGTAATCCTGTACTATCCGACATTGGAACAGAAAACAGGGAAACGTGGCCATCCAAAGTGGTTTGACGGAAGAATCGACTTTGCCAATCTGGATCTGACCCGGTGCAAGGAATACGAGGTGAACAAAGGAAAGCTATACGGATTGAGGGTATATGCAAAAGCTCTCAAAAGGTATGTTTCCTTAGCCATCTGGTATCCGATGGACGGGAGGACAGACAAGTGGCAGCTTTACTTCTCTACAGACGATTCGATGGATGGACGGGAGGTTCTGGATTATTACAGAACCAGGTTCCAATTGGAATTTTGCTTTAGAGATGGTAAGCAACATGCAGGAATCACCAACTGTCAGTCAACCGACTTCAGAAAGTTGGATTTTCACTTCAATGCATCGCTTGCTGCTGTCAACTTGGCCAAAGCGGCATGTAAGAGGCTCGGAATAACCTATTCCATATCCTCCTGCAAGTCTTTTATACACAATGCTTATATGCTTGAACGATTTATTTGCGTGTTTGGGATTAACCCAGACATGCAAGTTATTGACAAACTTTTCAAAGAACTCATTTTATTTACTGCCAGAGCCGCTTAGGCGTGGCTATTTTTTAACGAACTATTGTATTGATATTGTTTATTTCTTTTCGGAGCTCGTCTATTTTTTTATTGCCAAGTTCTAATGCTTCTATCTCCTGCCATTCATAGAGGCTATTATATGCCATACATCCGATAAGAATGGAGATAAGTATATATCCCAACTGTATTGCCTTATAGAAATTTCCTGACCGCTCCATTATTTTGATGACATTGATTTTTGGAACATGAATAAAAGTTTATCTTTTTCGTTCATGCGGATATTATCAGAATAATCGTCTTTTGTTATTTGATACCCGCATGGCTTGACCATAAAAACGCCTAAGCCCTTAGTGTATGAACTTACTTCTGAGGCGTAGTCTTTACTTGTATTTAATGGAACTTTCCCTTTAATATGACACCACTCATTATTGCAACTGATGTCTTCAATCTCAGACATCATTTTTTGCAAATCTGTAATAGCTTTGGAACTTGCCGCTTGGGGTATCTGCAACTCAAAATAGAGCATCGGTTCGAGGATGTCCACACCTGACTGTTGCAAGGCCAGCCTGAAGACATAAGGGGTCAGCTGTCTGAAATCAGCAGGTGTACTTACCGGGCTATAATACTCGGCTTGAGTAAAAGTTACTTTCAGATCTGTCACTTCCCATCCATGTAAACCAGATTGGCAAGACATACGAATCCCTTCAAAAACGGCATTTTGAAAAGAATGGTTCAGATAACCATAGGAGATGTCACTTTCGATTTGCAACCCTGCCCCTAACGGTAAGGGTTCAAGAGTCAGCCCTATTGTGGCCCAGTAAGGGTTGGGTGGTACTTCGATCTGAATAATCTTATTGACCTTTTTTATAGGTCGTTCTTTGTAGATAGTCTTGATCTCATCAAAATGGACCTTTACGGAAAATCGTTCTTCCAGCAATGTCTGTATGATTTCCTTTTGGGTCAAACCATATAACGAGATTTCCAATTCATCACTATATGAGTTTATGGAAAAGGACAAAGACGGGTCTTCAATCCACAATGTATTCAGAGCGGATATCACCTTGCTTCTCTCTTCGGGCTTATTTGGCCGGACGGAGGATTTGAGAGCGGGATGCTGATGAGATAATCCTTGAATCAAACAAGGTTTAGCACCTAAATAATCTCCGATTCGAAAATCTTCTATATCTTCTACAATCGCGATATCATTGGCACCCACTTCATCAACATTTATCTCTCTGCCCTGATAAATAGTCTTTAGATTTTTAATCTTGATGAATTTTTCCGAATCGTTGATTCTTACAACGTCTCGAAGTCTCAGACTTCCGTCAATTATTTTAAGAAAACTTCTTTTATGCCCTTTGGGGTCATGCTCTATCTTATAGAGATAAGCTGAAAGTCTGTTTGAGACTGATGCCGGAGGAAGTATAAAAGAAGAAATGGCGTCCAACAACTCATTGATACCGATATTGAACATTGCTGATCCATGTAGCACCGGATAGACTTTGGCTTTTGCCACAAGAGCGATTATCGTATTCCAATAATCAGCCGGTGAAATTTCGCTATCCGCCAAATATCGTTCTAATATATCGTCGTCATGGTTGCATACAAATTCTTTGTATTCTTCCTTTATATATGTTTGGGAGCAAATCGGATAAACCAATCCATCGACAACAGTTTGCATAAACAGGACATCTTGAGACAGATTTGTTTTTATATCCAGATACAAACGCTCTAAATTCACACCGTCACGGTCAATTTTATTGATAAATATAATTGTCGGGATTTGCAGTTTTTGTAAAGTATTGAACAGCAACTTTGTTTGCGCTTGTATGCCTTCCTTTGCGGATAAGATGAGGACTGCTCCATCAAGCATTTTGAATGTCCGCTCCACTTCCGCAATAAAATCCATGTGTCCCGGAGTGTCAATGATATTGCATTTCACTCCATTCCAGATAATAGATGTCGTAGAAGCCCGAACAGTAATTCCTCTACGTTTCTCTATATCCATAGAGTCTGTTATGGTGTCACCATTATCAACACTGCCGCGCTTTTCCGTTGCTCCGCAGGCAAATAGCAGATTTTCGGTTACGGAAGTTTTTCCTGCATCAATGTGAGCAAGAATTCCTAAATTTATAATATTCATTTGGATTAAGCAATAATATACTACAATAGATGCATTGTCGAAATGCACCTTTTAATACCTCCTCGTAGCATGTGAGAACTACAGGATTACTAACTCGTATTAATATG
>ERZ1034976.2590-NODE-2590-length-12169-cov-26.280667_pt1 | contig 12169 bp, 10 predicted proteins | sample MGYA00520623_ERZ1034976 | MGnify/ENA primary metagenome ERZ1034976 (study PRJEB33766, sample SAMN09781774) | gut metagenome | biome: gut microbiome | host: Homo sapiens | place: Madagascar | study: EMG produced TPA metagenomics assembly of the PRJNA485056 data... | reverse complement strand
TATGAGATAAAAACTTATCTCATTCTCAATCACTTATAAAAAAATACGTACTTTCAAGCCTAGAAAAACAGGGTGTTTTTGGAATGCAGGATAAGATCGATATCTACTTCCTGACCAATGATCTTCATGGCTCTGGCATAGTCCTCAGACAAAGGGACAATCAGAATGCTGTCGTTGTTGTCATACATCTTCTGAATCTCTGTAAGTTTCTGGGCTATGTCTTGAACTTCATCAGATGGCATGTCTGCCATGAAGATGGACTTCTGGACCCTAGTACATCCTTTTTTCAGTAGGAACTTTGCAATCAATGTTCTGACCTTGTTGCTGGTGATATCGTACATGATGAAGCATATCATATATCCTGGTTTCCTTTCTGCTGAAGAGATGATGTTCAGTATCTGTCTGATTCTTTCCGGTAGGGTGGGGAGCTCGTCTAAATTCCCCGTTACTCTACCGATGGTTCCTGTGCCGGATAAGCCGGCCTGACCAATTAGTCTGGTTTCGATGAGATGGTTTCCTTTCATGAGGTATATGTCAGAGTTTGTACGTAGTCATTTACCAGTTGCGCCATCATGCCATTGAGTTGCATGGAGGTTCCTCTCTTGGGAGATTCTACCACCGAGTATCCCTTGTGCCCGAAGAACAAGTTGATTTCTGCTTTCAGTTGATGGGTACGGAACATGAGTTTGATGCCGTACTGGATGTTTCTGGTATCATACAGTTCTACTCCCGTTTCTTCTATGGATTGCTTCAGGTCAGTGACTATGTTGGTGATTTCCTCGGGAACATAGATAGGGCGTACTTCCTGGGGCAGTTTCTTCTTTTGGCTCAGTTCCAATCTTTCTTTGATCCTGTTCATGGTTTCCCGGTCAGGATCCAGATTCTTTTCTACTGGTTCCAGGTCCTGTACTTGTTTCTCTTGGCTGATGCTTGGCATTTTGTCTTCCTTGATGAACAGGTCTACGCAATCCAGATCCACATAGTTCTCCAAGTTGACAGGTGTGGCTGTCATGTTAAGGATGGCATGGTCGTCCGCAGGAATGAAGCAGGCTCTGGTCACGTCATTGGTTTTGAGGTCAATGAATGTTTCCAAGTGATGTTCCTTGGCGAAGTCCCAGGCGAACTGCTTGTAGAATGATGAATAGATGTTTTCATCCAGGCATGGTTTGTCGAGCAGGAAGATGAGTTTCAAGCCACAACCGCTAGGAGAGGTGAACATCATGGCGATGCGCTCGTCTTTTGCCAGTTCTGATTTCAGCTCATCCAGCTGGATGCTCTTCTCGTCCACATGGTCTATGTCCAGGACAAATGATGATACTGATGAGAAGTTTTCCTTTCTTCTGCAGTCTGGGTCAAAGTGGGCGCAGACAAAGTAGGGGAGTGATTTTTTCATCAGGTTGTATTTGGCACTGTCCATGCGCTGGATACTGCGCAGTACTTCTGTCTGATTTCTGAGTGATGGCTCTGGGTGAGCAATCATCTCGAATAGGTCTATCATGTTGATAGATGTCAATTTTTCATTGGCAGTCACGATCTTGGTTCCCAATGATACAGTCTGCTCTTTCATATTAGTAGTGTTTTAATTGTTGTGCGAATTTTTGCATATAGAGAAATATATGGGTTTCTCTGCTTCTGGTCATTCCCTTGATGGATTCATTCTCTGAGAGGTAGTCATTGACTGACTGGATGATGACTCTTCTTCCCAGGGCTTCCAGCCATACTGCTCCTCTTTCATCTGTGGAGTAATAGTCCTCTGTTATGATATTTTGTGCCAGCAGGGAATAGACGATATAGTCTATCCATACCCTGTAGAGTTCTATCACATCATAGGAAAGAACGGGTCTTCCATACTCGTCTCTGTGGAGAATGCCAATATAGGGATCTATGCCGCAGCGTATGAGTGCATTCTCAATTTTTCCATACAGGATGCCGTATCCGTAGTTGAGCATGGCGTTGGCAACATCTGTAGCCGGATGTTGTGAGCGCTCCTTGAACCGGTATTTCTCGGGTATGAATTGATTCAATGCCCGGAAGTATTCCTTGGAGGCATTGCCTTCGTAGGCTCTGAGATTATTGGCGATTTCTCTTACCGTGAATCCTTCCAGGGCATCTACCTTTGTGATGAGTTTGCTGATTTTGTTACCAGCTTCCTGTACGATGAGTTCCTTCTGCCCTGTATCTACCTGCAGCATGAGGAGCAGGGCCAGTTGGTTTTGCATCTTTTGGATGATGACCTTTTTGATCCATTCCACTGCATCCTGTGATGCCGTGAATATCAGCTGTCCTTTTCTGATGGTGGAGATGGAACCATATTTGTGGCTCCATACACAGCCCATTACATTGCCACCTTTGTCGGCCAACGTAACCCTGATGTCATTTTCAATGGCAAGTATCAAGGCATCGGATGTGAGTACGGCGCTCTTGGCTACTAAGATGGAATCCACGTCTTTAACAGGTATACGATGGCTTCCTGTTGAATTGTTGAGCATGAATGCTCCATTGTTGATGCTAAGTTTAGCACCGTATGAATTTAATACGATCTCCATATGTTTATGGTTTTGATTTCTGGGTGCAAAGATAAAGCGGGATATTGAAATTGTATTTCGCTGACTCGATTTTCATGATTTTATTGGTTTCTGCATCTCATTATTTCGGGTATGGATTGTGCGTTCTTCACTTTTCTTGTCATCGTCAGTATCTCAAATGAAGTGGAGAGGGGAGTGATGGATATGCTGGATTTATGTTTTGTGATAGTAGATAGCCTTCTTTTTCTGATATTTGTAAGTGCTTAATGTTGTTTTGGAGGTATTTTTTCGCTTGCTTTTAGGTTTCTGTCTCACGTTTTAGTTAACAGAATTAAATTTTAGGGCTGACAATAGCTAAATATTTAAGATAAATTGGCTTGCATATCTCGAAAAAAAGTCGTAACTTTGCACCCGCTAAGAAATAGTTAATTTTCGGTTAAGAAAAGTGAATATTTCTTTAGTAAGGTTCTTTAACTTATTGATAATCAATAATGTCTTGTAAGGTCGAGTACGAGACCATCGTCCACTACAACAAGGATTAAGACCCACTCGTAACCAGCCAAAGAAGGCTTAATTAGATTGTACGAGACCATCGTCCACTACAACAAGGATTAAGACAAACTTGCGACCGCAAGCAGAAACTTTAAGCTTCGTAGCTGTACGAGACCATCGTCCACTACAACAAGGATTAAGACTACCCATTGACCACTCACTCTTGTTGCTGATAAGCTCGTACGAGACCATCGTCCACTACAACAAGGATTAAGACCATTGGTATTATAAAGATAAGTTTTAAGAGCTGAAGTGTACGAGACCATCGTCCACTACAACAAGGATTAAGACAACAAAACTTATACTATCTCCAAGATAAGTGTACGAGACCATCGTCCACTACAACAAGGATTAAGACATAATCATAAAATTTAAATAATTATAATCAGTTGGTGTACGAGACCATCGTCCACTACAACAAGGATTAAGACTACGAACTGCCGATTATCGAAGTACTTGTCATATACGCGTACGAGACCATCGTCCACTACAACAAGGATTAAGACATTACGTACTTCGGTATCACCACTATCATTTGTGGTACGAGACCATCGTCCACTACAACAAGGATTAAGACTTTTTTGTTCCTTTCGATCCGATATTTTTTTTATCAGTACGAGACCATCGTCCACTACAACAAGGATTAAGACTCTCCATATTATAATCAATTTAGGAGGTTAATAACAGTACGAGACCATCGTCCACTACAACAAGGATTAAGACATTTTATAATAAATTTGGAATTGATAAAACAAACTAGGTACGAGACCATCGTCCACTACAACAAGGATTAAGACAACTGGACATTGTCACCAAGTGTCATTACAATGTTGAGTACGAGACCATCGTCCACTACAACAAGGATTAAGACGTCTTCTCTTTTGATGGAACTACATTGATTGATGCAGTACGAGACCATCGTCCACTACAACAAGGATTAAGACTTACTTTCTTCATCGTTATCATTTTTAGCATCAACAAGTACGAGACCATCGTCCACTACAACAAGGATTAAGACTTCACTAACATCTTGTTTGAGCATCTTCTCAAGTCCGTACGAGACCATCGTCCACTACAACAAGGATTAAGACTAGTTATGCTCTTTAGAATAGCATTCTTTGAGATATGTACGAGACCATCGTCCACTACAACAAGGATTAAGACTAACTCTACTAATTTATCAAAATTACTTAATTTATTGTACGAGACCATTGTCCACTATAACAAGGATTAGAATCATTTGTTTGTGAGTTATTCATAGGTTATTTTGGTTCATTGTTAGGGTTTACTGTTACATGAAAAAATCCCATATCAAGGTTGGTTGCCTTGGTATGGGATTGATTTTAATATAGTGATTTGCTGTTCTGTTCAGGTCTGTTTGGACCTATCCTTTTTTACTTCTGGTAGGAATCATAGAGTTCCTTGGCCTTGTCTTTGCCTAGGAAACCGGACAGTTTTTTCCAGATTCCACTCTTGTCAAATGGTTTGGCAAGTTCCTTCACTTCCTTCTTGGATGGTTCCTGTAGCAAGCGCATTGAGGTATTGAAGAGGGCGTTGCAGTCGGATTCGTTGAGCTGTGATGTCTTGAAGTCTTTCAGCCATTTTTCCACCTTCTGAAAGCATACCTTGAAGTCCTTGATACTATAGTTTACGCCATCTCCTGCGAGTTTATCAAGGGTGGTGCCAAGACCAGCAGCATGTTCCTTTTCTTTAGCTTCCTGGGCAGCTTTTTCGGCTTGTTGCTTTTTCTCTTCTTCCTGCTTGGCAATCTGTTCATCGATATCGGCAACGATTTGTCTTTCTTCCTGGATGTTAATTCCTTTTTTGAGAAGTTCGTCCATGATTGCGTTATAGAGTTCCTTTGCCTTTTGGAAATCCTTGGTTTCTACACAGCTCTTGGCGAGAGCATATTGCTCGGAGAGTGATCTGCGGGCTTCTTTTTCTGCTCTTTCACCTTTAGCCTTGAGTGCAAGGTCTCTGATCTTATCCTTGTCTTCATCCGTGAGCCATGAGTGGATTGGTGTACCTTTTTCCTGGATCTTGTTGAAAGGATTCTTCTTCTCGAACTTGCTGTCTCCATACTCTTTCATCTCCATCATTCTGACTTCTTCGTCTGTATGTTCACTGAGGATATTGACGAGTTGGGTGATGCTTTCGGTTTGGGCCCACAACTGCTGGTAGTTCTCATAAGTGAACACCGACATCATTTCCTCAAAGCGCTGCATATAGTAGTTCATGTCTTGGCTAAAGCCGCGAAGGGTGATGTCTTCCTTATCGATGTGGCATTTGCCGAAGCCAAAAGCCTTGGCCATACCCAGGTTGAAGAACACATCTGGAGTCATATTGAACGTCAGGGCTGCCAATATAGCTCCAATCTCAGCTTCTCTTGTATTGTGCAAGGAGATTCTCAGAGTGAAGGTTTGTCCGGCTGGAAGGGCCTTGAATGTTGTTCCCACATTCTTGTTTTCTCCTTGTGGAAGCTGGGTGGTGGTTCCCTCAGAATGGATTCTATATAGCTTTCTTCCTGCGATACCCTCGTTTTCATCATAGGTCTTGTAGGGTGAATGCTGTTGCTTCAGATACAGAGGATAGTAGGAGGCCTTAGGGGTTCCCAGAATTCCTTTTGTCTCTATAAGTTCAGAGTCCTCTACTGTTCCATCCATGAAGGCATGACTGATCTGTACTCTTCCCTTCAGGTTGTCGTCTCCTGTGTATCCAAACAGGGTTTCTCCCAGGTCGTGTCTAGTCTTGTCGGTCTTTTGCAGGATTTCTACCTGTTGGCGTACATTGTTTCTGAATGGGAGTTTGAACATTCTGGACATACCGAGGATCTCCTGACCATTTTGCATCTTGAGATAGAATACCGGTATTTCATAACCCTTTTCAAGAGCCATCAGGAAACAGCCTTTTCCTTCTTTTTCCTTGGCGAAATCTGGAGTTCCTTCATAGATACTCTTGAAGGCTTTGATGGTTTCCTCGCTTAAAGGGATGCTGTCACCTCTGTCTGAAGGGAACAACAGTTCATGTTTCTTGCCTTGCATGAGTCCTGTGCAGACGATTCGGTAGCTTATTCCATCTTTTTCTCTCTCAGGATAGGTAGGATAATGGTTGGAATCTGAGCCTACTGAAACATTGGTTTCCCAGACAGAGCCATTTGGTTTATATCCTGGGAAATTCAAACCTACTTCTATTCTATTGATCTTTTCCAGTTGTCCATCGCATGGGGTGAAGAAATATCTTTCACTTTCCTTTGAGAGCCAGCCTGGTATGGCATTATTTACCTTATTGAGGTATTCGGCGCTTTTAGCCTTATTCATTCTGTTGGCCACATCACGATAGCCAAACCATCTGTTCTGGAAGTCCTTGTCCTCCTGCATCTTGCCAAAGGACATGATTTCTATGATTTCACGCAACATTCCCTTGATGGTGGTGCCTGGGATGAAGTAGTGGCGTTTTCCGTCCTTACCCATGATATGGGCAGAGTGCTCATTCAGTGCACCGTCGCGTGTGAAGAGAGGAGATACGTTCTTGATTTTCACCTCGATCACTCCATCCTCTGAGTCTGAGAATGGCAAGTCCTGAGTAACCTGCTCACTCCAGGAAGGGTAGAGCACCTTTTCATTGAGTGGCACGAAATTATAGGGTGCTGTAATTTTCATTTTGCAGTTCCTCCATTATTTTTCAAATCCAACAAATATGTTTGCCTTGAGCTGAAGGGTAGGCATGTTTTCACAAAGCTCATCCTTCACCTCTTCCCACTGGCGCAGGAACTTTAGTGCCTTCACGCCTGGAAGACGGTGTGGCAGGTAGGTAACCGGAGTTGTGGTGGCAGAGCCATCCAGTTCTTCCTGCTTTACCTCGTATGTTGTTACGAAGTACTTTCCATCCACATAACGGATCTGGATAGAAGTGTTTTCTTCCGGGTTCCACAGCAGTCCCTCTACGACGAAAGGATTCTCGCCGTCTGTAAGGGTAAGAGAAAGAGGTTCTCCTTCTCCTATGATTCTTGGCTTGCTCTGGTCGCTTTGCCAGAGGTAGCCTTCATATTTTGCATTTTTTATCTGATGTTCCATGCTTACTCTTGTATGTTAAGTGTTCCGATGAATATACCATTTCCTCTGTTGGTACCACCGCCCAGTGGCAGGAGGCCGTTGCAGATGTCCTGGAGGGCTTTCTCGAATGCCTTTCTGACATCTTCGTCTTGAAGGGCTTCCTTTTCAACCCGGATCTCTTCCACGAGTTCCTGGTTTTCCGCTGTGCTTACCTTTTCCTGGAACAGGGCACCGTCCATCACTCCACCGGTAAACTTATCTACCCTGATGTGAGGAAGAACCTTTGAGTCCGTGTTCTCAATGAAGACATCTGAGAAGATGGCTTTTCCTCTGGATGGTTTGACGTCTCCTTCGTCCAGTGTGGTGCCGAAGATATCCAGGCATGCCTTGTTTCTGTCGCTTGCGATAGCCTCTGCGTTGTCCACAAAGTGCTTTGTAAGGCGGTTCCAGTGGTAGGCTGTACGGTGTGAAATGGCTCCTTTGACGGATGTTGCCGGTATCAGGCTCTTGGCCTCCTTGATTTCTGGCTTGCCGGTTGACCAGTCCACATAGTTTTCCTTGACGGGTATCATATCGGCATCTTCGTCTCCAAATCCTGATGAGAACAGGAAGAAGTTCAAAGGCTTGAGAGTGAGGGTATATTTGATCCAGTCAGCTCCCTGCAGTTCGCTTGGCTTCTTCTCGATGGCCTCATTCCAGTCCTCTTCCAGCGATGATGACTTTTTCAGGTAGGCATCGAGGTCCTTTTCCTGGGTCAGGTCATAGCTTGCGTACTTCAAGCTCACGACCTTCATGCTTCCGAAACCATTTCTCGTTCCGCTGCCGACTCTGAAGGTAGGAGAGGAGATGGTGTTCAGAATGTTCTGCATATTCTCGTCATCCTTCGTTTCAGAGAGGAGTTCCATCTCGAAGATGAATCGGGTGCCTTTATACACAACCTGTTCGTCGAACTTGCCATGGTTGGCGCCTGTACCCTTTTCCGTGATTCTTACATGCTGGCGGATAGGCAATACCTCAAAGGCCTTGAGATACTCATCCTGCTCTATATTCTTAAGTCCGTCCATGGCCTTCTGGTTGCTGCCTAGAAGCAGTGCGTCGGAAATGAGGACCTTGGAGCCTTCTTCCTGGCCTCCGAAGATAGAATCACTCTCCTTCAGGTCTTTGATGCTGTGACGGATGATGCCCATGAGTGATGTTCCCGGGATATATGGCAGGTCATTCACGTCTCTAACCACGGGTGCATCCGTAATGATGTCCTTCTCGCCGCTGCCCACTGCCAGAGGTGATATCGCCTCCAGGGTGATGCGTGCGATCATGCGGTATTTATATTTTGTCATCTGCATTGCTTTATTGTTTTTTTGCCATTTCAGAGGCAAGGTTCACTAATGCTCTTTGAGACAGGTCTCCATACTCCTGGTTGTTACCCATCTTCTCTATAAACTCTCTGAGGATTTCTGCCCTCTTCTTGGCTTTCCAGTCCTTGGCCTTGATACCATGGTTAATATAGCCGGTTGGCTCTATGACTTCGGTTCTTGGATCTGTTGGAGACGGCTCTCGCTTTTTCATTTCCTTCTTGTCGAAGAGTTCAAGGAGAATCTCGTTCATGGTAGGATGCTGGAGGGCGATGCTGCGGATGGCCCCCCATTGAGAAGAGAATTTGCCTTGTGAGAACAATGGCTTGTACTTACTGACGAAATTGTTCACCTGCTCATAGATGTAGACAGAAGAACTGTTCTTGTGCTTCTTTCTTGCCAGGAATGACAGCAGCGGTGTTCCTTCCAGTGCTCTTGTCTCTGTAGCCTGAGCTTTTGTCTTCTGGGAGAGACTGAGGTTGGTCTGACCATTTTCTCCTGCCTTTTGCAACAGGTTCCATCCATAGATGACCTTGCCGAATCCCTCATTCTTATAGTTGCCTACATAGGAAGGGAGCTGTGAGGCTGTTGGCTGTTCACCAAGTTTGACAACGAAGACACTGCCTTTTTCGATACCTACACGGTCTGCATCTCTGGTTTGGCGCTTGCCATTCCAAGGAGCATATTGGAAGGTTCTGATCTGTGACTTCTCCCAGTCGATTTCTCCGTTGAGTCCCAGCATCTGGGCTGTTGGCTGGAAGGTTGCCGTTCCTGTTTCATCCAGGAAGATGAGTCTGCCATCGGCATAGACCGTGATATAGTTACTTCCATTGATAGAGAACTGGGATGCTGCAGATGGAATTTCCTGGAAGGAAGCTTTCGTGATTTCAATGAGCCCATATTGTGCAGTCTTGGATCTGCCCACATGTTTTCTTCCTGTCAGCTTTTCCTCGATGATAGGGGCAAGGGCTTCATCGTCTATCTCTACAGAGAAATAGAATTCGCTTCCCTTCTCCAGTCCCTCATATCCGAACATCTGCCTGTCCTTACTCTTGCGAAGGGTTCTGTCATAGGCACTCTTGATGGCAAAGTTCTTCAGACTCTCTACTGCGTTAGCCTCGTTCTCTGCAAACTCATAGTAGCCTTCGCGGCATTGCTTGAGCTGCTGTGGCTGGCCACCAGCACCATGCTTGTCATCTGAGCGGCTATAGAAGTGGTGGATATAGCTTTCCTTACTCAAGGATTTGAGTTTTGGGTAGAAGAGGGATGCAGGAATATGGAGGCTTCTTGTCTTGGCATCCTTGGATGCCGGATGTGCGTCACCGAATCTTACATGTCCGCTATGGAAGATTTCTGCCTGCTCTTGGGGCTGGAAGTTCATGTAGTCTTTAGCTACGATGCCCAGGAAGCAGTTGCCTGGAATGAAGGTCAGGGATTCCTGGTTTCCTTCTGTGGCTGCTCGCTGGTTCAGGATGATATCTGAGAGCAGTTTACATTTGAATTGAAGAGTTTTCATGCCTTACCTCCTTTCTCTATGCTGAATTTACATCTGCCCAGGCCTCTGTTTCTGCCTGTTCCCATATGTTTGATGAAGCCAAGTGCCGCTTCCAGTACGCTTTCCATGTCATCATCCGCATAGAGGATTGTTGCATAGAGCGTGCATGGAATGGTTGTTTCGATGGTGCGAAGGCTATGCTCCTGGGTGATTCCGTTTTTCTCGTCTATGGCTGTTGCCACCTTGTTTATATATAGCAGGTCTTCCACATGGTTGGAAAGGATACTTTTAGCCTCGTCTTCTTTGAGGGTAGCATTGGTGAAGAACAGGGTGCCGGATGGCAGCGCTTCTTCAGCGGTAGCTGCCTTGCCGAAGGCTTTCTCCAGGTCCATGTCCAGACCTCTGAGGGCAGCATAGTCCTCTACAGCTTCTCGAATGAGGCCTTTGATCGTCTTGCCGGGAATATATGGCAGGCCATTGGTGTCCTTGATGACGAGGGAGTCTGCGTCTGCTCCGGCAGAGAGTCCCGACCCGCAATGCCATGGTGAGAAGAACTCTATTTTTATATTTAAGTCTTTCATTGCTTTATCCTTCCTTTGTTTTTTGGGTGAGAATTGTATTTAAGTCCAGCAGATCCGCTGCAGGATAGAACGCATCTTCAGACAGTGTTCTATTCTGAGGAGTGATGGCTTTTTGGAAAGTTCCCTTGGTAGAAGCTGAGAGCATGGCATAGCTGCGATTGGCTGCCTGCTTGGCCATTTCTGTGTTCTGGTGCATGTCGGTCATCCATTTTCTGATGCTGGTCTTGGCTACGTTGCCCTCTTTACCATTGAGTTGATTGGCTGCATCTTTCAGGTCTTCTATCGTCCAGTATTCCTCCGTCTGGTGCAGGAAGTAAGGTCCGAAGTTGAAGGATAGTCCCTTTTGTGGGGTCTTTTCCTTCAGGATCATATTAGGATAGCTTTCTATGAAGCTGCCCTGTACCTTATAGAACATCACACTCGATGGCGCATTTGGGACATCTTTCTGGATGAGTGGATTCTTTGAAACGATTTTAGCCTGTGTACAGAGGGTTTCTGCCAGGTCATATCCGTAGTGGAAAGGATAGGAAGACTTGATGAAGGCAATACCTGCGCATGCTGTGAGTCCATTCTCTGCGCCTAGCTTTTGTTTGGTGGCATTCTCGAACTCTTCAAGATAGACCTTCACGTAGTCAAGGGCAAGGCTTGCCTTGCATATCATGGTCATGTCATCTCCACCCAATACTACAGGGCGGAAAGGGAAGATGCTTGAATCTTGTCTGTAGTCTTCAGCGGTATATACTTTCTTGAAGGCTGCATGAGCTGCCTGGCAGGTAGCCTGATTGAGGTTTGTTGAAAAACGCTCAAATTCTTTTGGGGAACCGCTGAATTTGGACAGGATTTGCCCCAGACCATTACCATCTGCATGGATAATGGCAATCCAGTCATTCTCTCCAGTGAGGTCCTTGATGTCCAAGGCGATGTTTTTGGGGGAGAGTTCCTTGATGCCAAAGCTCTTTTCTGCCAGGGTGATGGTAGCCTTTCCGCCGATTGATAAGTTGCGTTTCTTTAGGGTTCCCTCATCCAGGTACTCTTGACTTTCCTGAGTGACGGCTGGAAGACCTGTGGTTCTTGAACGTTCTACGCCCATGAAACCTACAGTCATGCTCTTGGAAGGTTTGTTGCGTTGGATTTTCAGTTTTTTCTCCAGCTGATCCATGCAGGAAGCGAAGTTTGCTTTGAACTCTTCTTCCGTTACCTTTACAACAGCTTGGCTGATGGTGATACCGGGCGCAGCCAGCATCACTGTTTTTGGAAACTCCAGGACGGTTTTCTCACATTCCTGAAGGTTGTCATAGACACATTTGATGTTACCGGCTGCTTTGATGATTGACGTGCCCCCTTGCTCATAGGTGGATTCAAACAGAGTGGTACATACCTTCTCAACCAACTCACTGCCACCAACGACATCTTTAAGTGAGTTGGTAGAGAAGATAAATCCTTGAATGCCCTGTATGGAGGCTCCATATATGTATTTATTTTTCTCCATCTTGTTTTGTTTTAAGATTGTGGGTGTAAAAGTATAAAAAAAAGATGGAAAAAACTATTTTTTCACTCAAAATTACGCTAAAATCTGCCGAATAGCTAAAAATGAGCATTTTACAAGTTTTTC
>ERZ1034976.2585-NODE-2585-length-12196-cov-28.893831_pt1 | contig 12196 bp, 10 predicted proteins | sample MGYA00520623_ERZ1034976 | MGnify/ENA primary metagenome ERZ1034976 (study PRJEB33766, sample SAMN09781774) | gut metagenome | biome: gut microbiome | host: Homo sapiens | place: Madagascar | study: EMG produced TPA metagenomics assembly of the PRJNA485056 data... | reverse complement strand
GGGGTAGGCGCTGAAAACTGTCACAACTGTCACAACTGTCACACTTTTGGGGTTGAGGAAGGTGGAAGCATTGGTGGATGATTTCTTGCTTCCTGCTGTTTACGGGATGAGAAAGCATAGAGAAACTTTTTACATCACATAGTTTTCTCGCACGATAAATTATGAGTTGGCAAGATTAACCGGATGCGCCCGAAGTGTTAAATCCGTTTAACATAACTCTGCAGGGTGAAATTTGGTAGTATTAGAAAATTGCCGTACCTTTGCATCGTCTTTTGGAAGAAAGGCTTGCGCACCCCACCAAGTCAACATTCAACACTCAACATTCAACATTAATTAATAATTTAAGATCATGGAACAGAAAGGAACATTGAAGTATCGTAAGTTGCAGCGTACACCACAGAGTGGAGAGAACGCAGGTAAGAAAAAGTGGTATGCCACAGCGGTAACCGACCGCGAGGTGGATTTTGAGGGATTCGTATCCCACATCTCTGACCACGGTTCGCCATACTCTCGTGGTACCATCCACGGTGTGCTGATGGATGCACTCGACCATCTGCAGGAGTTGATTCTCGACGGTAAGAGCGTGCGTCTCTCTGATCTCGGTCTGTTCTCTATCGGTATGACTTCGAAGGCGGAGGATACCAAGGAGAAGGTAACGGCTGCCAGCGTAGAGGGTGTACATCTGATTGTGAGAAACACAAAAAGCTGGAGCAACTCCGAGCTGCGCAAGAAGTGCAAGATTCAGGAGTACGGAGGCTATACCGGCACCGACGAGGGTGGCACCTCTGGTGGTACCTCTGGCGGCACTGAACAAGGCGGCGATACCAGCCAGGGCAGCGGCACAGAACAGGGCGGCAGCGGAACTACCGGCGGCGGTACGCAGGAAGGCGGCGGCTCTCAGGAAGGCGGCGACGGGCTTGAATAAAGCCCTCGCCTGAGGCCACCCCCCCCACTAAGTCAACATTCAACACTCAACATTCAACATTAAAAATTAAAGATTATGAAAGCAAGTACCTGGAAAACAATTTTGCAGATTGCAATCTCCTTCCTTACAGCCATCGCTACCACCCTCGGTGTAACAAGCTGCAGCAGCTTTTAAAGGTAAAAAGGTAAAAAAGTAAAAAGGTAAAAAAAAGCCCCGATGCATCATGCATCGGGGCTTTGCTTTTATCTGCTTTTCTTCGTTATCGGATATCTCTTCCTTCCTGGCTGTATCCTTCGAGCATCTTCGGGCTGCTGATAGGCTTGCGCGAACAGTAATCGAAATCTACCTTCTTGTAGCCCTGGCTGGAACGCCAGCGGATGGTGAGCTTCACTGTCTTGCCTTCTGTATCAGGCACGACATCGTTCAGATTGAACGCTACGAGGGCATCACGCCAGTAGTTCTGAGGATCGCCATTGGCATTGTGACGAAGCTCTACCTCGTAAGGATTCTCAGGATTCACACCCGTAACGAGGTTGATGTAATGCACCTTCTGACCGCCCCAGAGAGCACGGAAACGGAGGGTGAGATAACCATCTTCTGCCACCGTTACCCAGTCGCGCACGATTTCTACCTGGCTGTTGCCATACTTCTCGCTGTTCTCGATATCAGAACCGAGCGATGGAACTGGCTTCTTGGTCAGGATGCTGTCTATCCAGTTGACGTGAATCACCTGGTTGTATTTCTCGCTCTTCTCCGAGGTCTGGGAGTAGTTGACGAGGGCGCGAACCTCCTTGCCATCAAAGATGGTTGGTTTCAGGTTCTTGGCGAGCAGCGTGGTGTTGTCGTCGAGCTGCAGATAGCAGGCATCGCCACTCTTCTTCACGGTTACCAGTGCGTTAGGGAAAACGCGGTCCCAATCGGTATCGTTATCGGTATCGCACGACTGGAATGTGAGGGCCGACAGGAGCATCATCGCTGCCAGCCCGATCTTCTTGAAATCAATTTTTCTCATATATAATGTTCCTTTCTTTTTATTGTTTCACTTTCTGATAATAAAATAAGAAAGGAACAGAAATCTTGCTTCTGATTTAGAAAAAGATTGTTAAAAATAATACGTGCAGCCGATGGTGGCAGCGCGGTTGCCGAAGTGCTGGCTCGCCATATCGTGGAAGCGGCCTTCGAGCGTCCAGTGCTTGCCCAGATTCTTGTATACCCCTACCTCGGCATAGAGATTAGCCGGGGTGTAGGCTTCGCTGCGGCGGCGGGTACACCAGATGAGGTTGCCCGTAAAGCGCCAGCCATCGGCCATTGTGAGCTGCGGTGCCAACTTGAATACGGCAAAATGATTGTACTCTGCATTGCGCTGCTGAGCCTCCTCAGAAGGGGTTTCGCTGCGCTGCCAGAAGTAGTTGACACCGGCTGTGAGGCGAAGGATGCCCTTGTGCCAGAAGGCGGTGGAGCCGATGCCGAGCGTATTGTCGTGAATGGTGCTGAGCAGGTGCTGGTGGATGTTCTTCACCGAGGTGCTGAGCACGAAGGCAGGGCGGCTGTAGGTATGCTTGAGCTCTACCACATTCGCCATGCTGTTGCCGATATCGGCGGTATAAACCGGCTGCCAGGCACCCTCCATATCGCCCGCGGTAACGAAATCGCCAAACTCGGGATTGAAGATGCGGCGGCAGTAGGTGGCCTGCAGGGTATGACCCGGCGTGAAACTGTAATAGGCGCTCGCCGAGTAGATATGGTTGCGCGTGGTATGCTTCCAGTGCTCTTCCGGCGCAATCTGCTTAGGACGGAAGTTGATGATGCGGAAGCGGTCGCCTGCCATGAATCCCCACTTGCCGATGTTGTAATCCAGCTGGGCGTAGAAATCCTGGTAGTTGGAATGGTTGGTGTAATTGGCGATGCAGTTCTTCTCGATGGAGAGTCCGCCCTCGAAACCTGCCGTAATCCAGAGATCAGGGGTGATGACCGGAGTGGCGTATTCTATCACCATGAAGGGGTAGGTAGAGTGGTTCTGGTAGGGCGCAGTCTGGGCTTCTTCCAGCGTGCGTCCGTTGTCGCTGATATGCTCGGCACCGAGGGTAAAGAGGATACTGGAGCCGTTGTCGGCGAGCGTGCGGGTATAGTCGGCCTGCAGATGATAGGCGCGCACGTAATCGGCTGGGGTGTGGGTGAAATGGTTGCGGGTGTAGGTCTGCATCGCATCTATTTCGAGCACATCCTTCGCGGTAGGTGTCCAGAGCAGATTGAGTTTGGCGCCCTCGTGGGAGTAGTGGTTCACGGTGGTTCCTGAGATGCCCTGGTAGGCGTCCTTATCGCTGCTGGAGGTGCGCTGGAAGTTGCCTTCTACATGACTGAGCACACGGAGTTTATCCTGCTGGCTGATGACGCTGACGATGCCTTTTGCGCCGCCGTAGGTATCACCGAAGAGTCCCCATCTGCCGGTGGTTCCGTTCTCCTTCTTCCGCAGTGTGATGTCGATGACTTTCTTCAGACTGCTGCATCCCTTCATCACTTCGGCGTTCTGGCACACCTTGATGGTTTCAATCTCCCGAGCCTTGAAATGGTGGAGGAAGGTGGCGTAATCGAGTCCGTATTCCTGGTTGTCGATACGGATAACGAACTTGCCGTAGAGGTTGGCGAATGGATCTCCGCCGATGATGTTGTTGCCGTCGAGTGAGATGACTTCCGGGCACATCATGAGCACATCGAGGAGTGATTCTTCGCCTGTGAGTTCCATTTCTGGAATATGCATGATGTATCTGTCGCCGATATGTTCTATCGGAGCGGCCTGTGTCTGGTAAGTAGTGCTGGCCATCGCGAGTGCGATGATGAGCAGGCTTTTCTTCGTACTGTTGTTTATCTTCATTTTTTTCTAATTTATATTATTGGTAAAAAGGATTGCTTCGTGCCAAATCTATTTGCAAAGATAAGGCAAAAATCGGGGAATAACGAAATTTGGATGAGTTTTTTTCCGTTCAATGCGTAAAAAGGGGTGTCATTGCGTAAAAAAGTGGAGAACGGGGCAAAAAAAGAGGGCGTAAAACTTGCGTGGTATTAAAAAAAACATTATCTTTGCAAAAGAACAAAGAATTTTCTAAGAACTATACATATTATATAATAACCCTTAAAAAGATAAGAACTTATGAAGCGACTATTACACATTCAATTTCTATTGGTATTGTTGCTGGCGCTGGGATACTCTTCTCTGCAGGCTAAGCGAATCACACAATGGCAGGCTCAGCAGCAGGCCTACAGCTTCTGGGGAAAACAGATGCCGCAGAAGGCAAGGGCGAAGAGCAGGGCGGCTACTACCGCATCGCGCTCTGATGCTTACTATGTATTTAACAACGACGCAGGCGGATTCGTCATTATCGCTGGTGATGATGCCGTAACGCCAGTCTTGGGCTATACCTCAACGGGATCATTTGATGCAGAAAATCTGCCTGATGGACTGAAGGATCTGCTGAAGAGCTATGAACGGCAGATTGCGGCGCTGGGCGACAATTATGTAGCGAACCAGACTGCCACAAGAGCAGCATTTACAGGCGAAAAACTGCTCAATACCGCAGAATGGAACCAGATGGCTCCATTCAACAAGTATACGCCAAACAACTATGTAACAGGCTGTGTAGCAACGGCTGGAGCCATCGTAATGAAGCACCACGGCTATCCTGCCAAGGGCACCGGAAGCCATTCTTATACCTGGAACGGCAAGACCTGGACTGCCAATTTCGAGCACGATTATGATTGGGCAAGCATGCCTGCCAAATATGACGGCACCAACGATGCTGCTTTCGACGGCGTGGCAAGACTGATGGCAGACCTCGGTGTGGCTGTGGAGATGAAGTATAATAAGACAGGAAGCGGTTCGTATATCGGCGACCTGGTAACCGCCCTGCAGAAGTACTACGGCTACAGCAAACTTTCGCATCTGATGGCAATAGAAGATGTGGGTGCAGAGGCATGGAACGGCAGATTGCGCGAGGAGATTGACGCCAACCGCCCTGTGCTCTATGCTGCTTCCGATGCTAATACTGGTGGCGGTCATGCCTTCGTTATAGATGGATACAAGGACGAAAGCTTCAGCGTAAACTGGGGCTGGGGCGGCTATTGTGACGGTTTCTACAAGATTGGAGCCTTGAATCCGGAAAGCGCAGGAATGCCAACGGGCGATAAGTATAATGTAGGTCAATCGGCAGTATTCGGCATGCAGCCATCTGACGGTACGGAGAAAGTATCTGCTATCGGATTCGTGAAGGATAAAGATCAGATGCAGGTACAGAATATGAATATTACCGACGTAAAGAAGGGTCAGAAAGGTACACTCTATTCTATGCCTATTGGCAATACTGGAGACCATGTTTTTACCGGAGAGTGCGTCGTAGCCCTCATGAATGCTAAGGGAGATAGGCGAGAAATCGTATCGTCTCAACCTATGAAATTGGACAATTTGGCAGTTAATAGTTATTATATTTCTCCAACTTTTTCTCTGCAGTTTACACTGGATGCAGAACCGGGTGATTATCTGGCTATCCTAGCTAAGGAAGAAGGTTCTTCGGAATACATAGAACTGTACGACCGAAACTTTGAGAGAAAGCGTTTGCCGGCAATCGGATATGAGCCTCTCACATTTGAACTCAATACGAAAATGGGTAAAGGTGTTACATTTAAGCAAGCTAGTGGCGGATATAATCTTCCTAGCGATTTCTATAAAAACAAGCCTGTCCTCGGTTCTTGTTATCACTATTACCTGACGATGGATGAGGGTATATCAAATTTTTTTGCAATAATGAATGGTAAACTGGTGGATAATGTCAGCACAAAGCGCATAAATTATTTCGTAGGTGTAAAGCCGGTTTATGACCTCGAGGTAAGGACTTATCGCGAATATCAGGAGCAGGAACTGGTGGTAAATCTGCCAGGAGCCGGGCAGCTGAAGGAAAAACTTGACAACGAAGATCCTGACTATGTTGTATACCGAAATATCAAGGTAAACGGCAATATAGACAAGCGCGACTTTGATGAACTCGCCAGTCATTATTTCAAGAGCATCGACCTGAGCGGTGCCAAGGTGGTGGCTTATGAAGACAGCAGGGCTGATATGGTTCCTAAGTATGCATTTGAAGGCAATGCTTATTTGGAATATTTCAAGATGCCAGCCGGTGTAAAAGAGTTAGGTTCCAACGCCTTTTCGGCAACCAAACTGAAGGAGATTGACTTGCCAGAGACGATAGAGGAATTCGGCCTCAATACATTTAATTTCTGCCTCAATCTGACAGATGTATATATGCGTCATAAGGCGGCTCCTGGCTGGATCAGCTGGTGTGTATTTGCTAGCAAGAGTACAAGTTTATACCGCACACTGCATCTCTACGAGGGGGTTGTAAGGCGACGTATAATGCTTATCCATACACCAAGAACTGGATTAAATACTTTGATAATGTGGTAGAGGATCTGGAGCCTACCGGCATCCATTCTGTAACATTGGATAAGAAGCCAGGCAATGCTGCCATTTACGACCTGAACGGCCGCCGCATAACTGAGGCGATGAAGAAGGGCGTATACATCAAGAATGGCAAGAAAATCAGCGCGAAGTAATGTTGAGTGTTGAGTGTTGAATGTTGAATGTTGAGTGTTGAATATTACAATTAAAAGATAGGAATCCCCTGGTGCTTTCTGTGGCATCAGGGGATTTTTTTCGCTTAATACGTAAAAAGAGGGGGCAATACATAAAAAATGAGGGTAGGGACGAAAAAAAGTGCGAAAAAACTTGTTTGGTACGAATATTTTTCTTATATTTGCAGCAGAACAAAGTATTTAAAAAACTACAGAAGCCCGATATTCAGGCTGGGCTTATTCAGGTGGATTTATACAAGTGAACTTATATCAGGATATATATTAGGATATTTAGTAAATTATTAAACAACAAGAACTAATGAAACGAAAATTACACTTTAAAAACATATTGGCATTGTTGCTGCTGCTGGTATATTCTCCTTCGGAGGCTAAGCGGATAACTCAATGGCAGGCACAGCAGCAGGCTTACAGCTTCTGGGGAAAACGGATGCCACAGAAAGCTAGAGCCAAGAGCCGGACGGCTAATACCGCATCGCGCTCTGATGCTTATTATGTTTTCAACAATGACGCAGGCGGATTCGTCATTATAGCAGGTGACGACGCAGTAGCGCCAGTTTTGGGGTATACCTCAACAGGAACATTTGATGCAGGAAATCTGCCCGACGGATTGAAGGACCTGCTCAAGAGTTATGAACGGCAGATAGCAGCGCTGGCTAACAGCAATCAGGCGAACCAGACTGCCACAAGAACCGGTTTCAGCGGCGAAAAGCTGCTCAATACCGCGAAATGGGACCAGATGGCTCCATTCAACAAGTACACGCCAAACAAATATCCGGTTGGCTGTGCGGCTACGGCTGGTGCCATCGTGATGCAGTTTCACGGTTATCCTGCCAAGGGCACCGGAAGCCATTCCTATAAATGGGACGGCAAGACCCTGACTGCCCAATTCGAGCACGAATATGATTGGGCAAACATGCCTGCGCGATATGACGGAACCAACGCTGCTGACTTCGACGGCGTGGCAAGGCTCATGTCAGACCTCGGTGTGGCTGTGGATATGCAGTATACTGAAGACGGTAGCGGTTCGTATATAAGCGATCTGGTGGCTGCCATGCAGAAGTATTTCGGCTACAGCAAGATTTCGCATCAGATGTCAATAGAAGCTGGGAGCGCAGAGGAATGGAACGAAAAGTTGCGCGGAGAGATAGATGCCAACCGTCCTGTACTCTATGCTGCATTCGACTCTATTGGTGGCGGTCATGCCTTCGTGATAGATGGTTACAAGGACGATAGCTTCAGCGTAAACTGGGGCTGGGGCGGTCTTTGCAACGGGTTCTACCATATAGGAGCCCTCAATCCGCAAAACGAAGAAGGAAAGCCAGTTGCCAGTCGGTATAACGTTGGCCAGATGGCAGTATTCGGCATGGAGCCATCTGACGGAAAGGAAAAAATCTCTGATATGAGATTCACGAAGATGACTGACTATCTTCAGGAAATGAATATGAATGTTACTGATGTGAAGAAGGGACAGAAATGTATCGTCTTTTCAGTACCAATCAAAAATGAAGGAAAACAGAACTTTGACGGAGAACTTGCCATGGCTCTGATGAATGCTAAGGGCGAGATTCGGGAGATTATATCATCCAGCACCAAGACGATTAAAGATTTTGGACGGGGCTACATCTATCCTAAATTGGTCTTTACGGTTCTGAGTACTGTAGATGCAGAACCGGGTGATTATCTGGCTGTTGTGGCTAAGAGAAATGGCTCGGAGGAGTATATGGAACTGTATGGTCAGGACTTTGAGAGACTGCGTCTGCCGGCAACCGGATACGAACCTCGCACATTTGAGGTGAGAACCAAAATAGGAGAAGGTGTAACATTCGAGGAAGCAGGAAGCCAGTATAATCCTTCCCGCAATTTCTATAATGGCAAACCTGTCATCGGCTCTACTTATTACTATTATCTGACGGTGGATGAAGGCGTATCAAAGTATTATGCACTGGTGGATGGTAAATTGGCTGAAAACATCGTGTTTGGTGCTGGAAGCGTGAACAGCGTAAGAGGTCTAGAACCGGTTTATGAACTCGAGGTAAGGACTTACCGCAACCTGGAGTCTACCGGCATCCATTCTGTAACATCGGATCAGGAGACCGGAAATGATGCCATTTATGACCTGAGCGGCCGCCGCATTACGGGGGCTATGAAGAAGGGTATATACATCAAGAATGGCAAGAAATTCTGCGTGAGATAATGATTAGTGATTAATGATTAGTGATTAATGATTAGTGATTAATGAATTATATAAAAATCCCCTGGTGACTTTGTGGCATCAGGGGATTTTTTTCTCGTTACGAAAAGAGGAGGGTGATGAGCGGGATGGTGATGATGCTGCCAACCGTGGTGATGAACGTCATCTCGGTGATGAGCGAAGGATTGCGGCCGTATTTCAGACAAAACATCGTGCCGAAACTCGCTACTGGCATCGCAATGACAACCGTATTGATGTCGTTGACCAGATCGCTTACACCACATACCTTGAACAGGAAATAAATGCTCAGAGGTACTACCACAAGACGCAAGAACGAGGAGAGGTATACCTTAGGACTGCCGATAATCTCCTTCACCGGCAACTTGGCCATCGAGGAACCGATAATCATCAGGGCTGCAGGAACCGTAATGTTGCCCACCATCGTTACCGGACGCGCAATGATATCAGGCGTATGTACCCCGAAGGCTACCAGAATGGCGGCAACGAAGGCACCCAGAAGAGCCGGAGAAAACAGCACCTTAGGATTGAACTGCTTGATGCTGTACTCGCCCTTGATGAGCATGACACCTGCCGTAAAAATAAAAAAGGTGTTCGGCATGTTGAGCAAGGCTGCATAAAAAATGGCCTTCGGACCGAATATGCTCGAAACGATAGGGTAGCCGATGAAACCTACGTTGGCAAACATCAGCGCAAAACCTATCATGCCCTGGTCGTCATGATTGCGAGTGATGAGACGCGGCACCCAGAATCCGAATACCAGCAAAAGAATGTAGGTAAGGAAACCTACGCCCAGAAGGGGGAGAATGAGCGTGCGGTCGGGCAGCTCATCGCCCATTACTGACGAGAGCACCAGCAGGGGACAGGTGATATCTACCACCATGCTGGATAACTTCTTGTCAAACTTGTCGCCCATATATCCCAATTTGCAGGCGACGTAACCTAAAATCACGATGATGAAAAGTATCACCATCACTTCCAAATTCTCCATTTATCCTGAAAATCTATACCTTATATATATGTATGCCGGAATCCCGATTTTCCATCGGAATTTCCGGCAAAAATGGTTTAATCGATAAATCGCCTGGTAATATCCCCGTAGTTCTCGATGCGGCGGTCGCGGAGGAATGGCCACCAGCGGCGCACATTCTCGCTGTGCTTCAGGTCGATATCTACCACCAGGCTCTCTTCTTCCTGGTCGCTGGCACGGTAGTAGAGCTCGCCCTGAGGACCGGCTACGAAACTGCTGCCCCAGAACTGGATGCCCTCGGTCTGACCGCTAGGATCAGGCTCGAAACCTACGCGGTTTACGGCGATGACCGGCAATCCGTTGGCTACGGCATGGCCACGCATCACGGTAGTCCACGCCTCGCGCTGGCGCTGCTGCTCCTCCTCGGTATCATAGGTGGCATAGCCGATGGCGGTAGGATAGATGAGCATTTCGGCTCCCTGCAGCGCCATCAGACGGGCTGCTTCGGGATACCACTGGTCCCAGCAAACCAGCACGCCGAGCTTGCCTACGGAAGTCTGGATAGGGTGGAAACCGAGGTCGCCTGGTGTGAAATAGAACTTCTCGTAGTAGGCAGGATCGTCGGGGATGTGCATCTTGCGGTATTTTCCGGCAATGCTTCCATCCTTCTCCATCACTACCGCTGTATTGTGGTAGAGGCCCGGAGCGCGGCGCTCGAAGAGGGAGGTGACGATGACGACGCCGAGATCCTTGGCAAGTTTGCCGTAGAAATCGGTTGAAGGGCCCGGAATAGGCTCTGCGAGGTCGAAGAGGTCAACATCCTCTACCTGACAGAAATAGAGGGAGTTATGAAGCTCCTGAAGCACGATGAGCTCTGCGCCGCGATGGGCGAGGTCGATGATGCCTTCTGCCAGGCGCTGCTTGTTGTTGGCGATATCTGCCGTATTATGAAGTTGTAATAAACCGACTTTCATTTTTTACTTTTAATGTTAAATGTTGAATGTTAAATGTGGAATGTTGAGTCTCTGAGGGCTCCCTCGGGCAACTGCATGGTGATGCAGTGGATACTGCCATGCTGGCGGATGATGGTCTGTGAATCTACGCCGATGATTTCGCGGTCGGGGAAGGCGAGCTGAATCTGCTTGCGTGCCTCCTCGTCCTTTTCCGGCTGATTATAGGTTGGATAAATCACAGCCTTGTTGAGTATCAGGAAGTTGGCGTAGGTGGCTGGCAGCCGGTCTCCCTCGCTCTCAGGGTTGGTGGTGAGGCAGTTGCCCTCATCATAGATTGGGTCGGGCATCGGCAGTTTGAGCAGGCGGTATGGATATCCCTCCCAGGTAAAGAGGCTCTTGAGCTGCTTTTCCAGCGCCTGGAAGTCCTCATACTGCTCATCTTCCGGATTGTCGCAGCCTACATATAATAAGGTGTCGTGCGGAGCTACTCTCACGATGGTGTCGATGTGGCCGTCGGTATCATCGCCAATCAGATTGCCGTAATCCAGCCAGACGACTCTCTTGAGCTGGAAGAAAGTCTGCAGCAGATGGTCGATGCTGTCGTGGTCGAGCGGCTGGTTGCGGTGAGGCGCCAGCAGGCACTGTGAGGTAGTGAAGAGCGTACCCTTTCCGTCGCTCTCGATGCTTCCTCCTTCGAGCACGAAGCCCTGGTGGTTCTCAATATCGGCATTGAAGGCTGCCTGATAGTATAGTTGCAGGGTGATGGCATTATCCTTCTCCCATCTGAACTTTTCGCCCCAGCCGTTGAACTTGAAGTCGAGGATGCGGTAAGGCACCATCCAGGTGTTCTGCTTTTTGCGCAGCACCATCGTGAGGGGGCCGTGGTCGCGTACCCAGGTATCATTGCTTTCTACCTCGTAGAGCAGCACGCGGCTCATCTGTTCGGCAGAGAGCTTTTTCTTGAGCTGGTATCGGGTGGCAGGCACATCGGGTGTAGCCACAAGCAGCTGCTCGTAGCGCGTGATGATATCTGCCAGTTCGAGATAAGTATCTGTAATTTCAGGCAGATACGGCTTCCAGTCGGTGCCGGCATGTGGCCAGGTGAGCATGATGGCGCTCTGTGGCTCCCATTCGGCAGGGAGTGCGAAATCGCAAGGTAATGTAGATTGATGCATAAGCTATACCATTTTTATTATATGATGTTCTATACCAATTTATTATACTCTGTTCTTCATCGGGAACCTTTCCTTGGGGGCGGGCTCCGTTCTGCTTTTATGAAGTATGCTTGCAAAATTAATAAAAAATCTACAACTATCGGCTGTTTTTGTGAAATATTTTGCGCAAAAGCGAAACTTTATATTAAAAAAGTTTAAACGAAGGGCTGTATGGAGATAAAATCGGGGAAAAATGAGTAACTTTGCAGTCTAAAAATAAAATATTGAATAGGAGCGTGAAAATAAAACAGGTAGTTGATGCCCTTGAACATTACGCGCCTC
>ERZ1034976.2583-NODE-2583-length-12199-cov-4.965580_pt1 | contig 12199 bp, 10 predicted proteins | sample MGYA00520623_ERZ1034976 | MGnify/ENA primary metagenome ERZ1034976 (study PRJEB33766, sample SAMN09781774) | gut metagenome | biome: gut microbiome | host: Homo sapiens | place: Madagascar | study: EMG produced TPA metagenomics assembly of the PRJNA485056 data... | reverse complement strand
CTGGGCCTTGTGGCGGTGCTGGCTGTGGGCTGCGCTCTGGTGAGTATCCTCTTCTGCCGCGGCCTGCACATTACCGAGCACCTGGCCGCCCGTGTCCTGAAGGATCCCTTCCTCCGTGCCGCCGCGGGCGGCTGCGTGATCGTAGTCGCCACGCTGCTGCTGGGCACCACAGACTATAACGGCGCGGGCATGGATGTGGTGGCGCGCGCCCTGTCCGGCCAGGCAGACCCCTGGGCCTGGCTGTTGAAGCTGGCCTTCACCGCCGTCACCATCGGCTGCGGCTTCAAGGGCGGCGAGGTGGTGCCGTCGTTCTTCGTGGGCGCGACCTTCGGCTGTGTGTTCGGCGGACTGCTGGGCCTGCCGCCCGCCTTTGCCGCCGCCATCGGCCTGGTGTCCGTGTTCTGCGGCGCGGTGAACTGCCCCATCGCCTCCGTCATCCTCAGCATTGAGCTCTTCGGCTCCGGCGGTCTGGTCTATTTCGCCGCCGCCTGCGCCCTCAGCTACCTGCTCTCCGGCTATTGCGGGCTCTACAGCAGCCAGACCATCCTCTACTCCAAGCTGAAGGCGGAGTTTATCAATGTGCATACTCATGAGTAAAATGCAGCCCCCGGGAACCCGGGGGCTGACATTTTATAAGCAAATCTTAACGTTTCGTTCACATGATTTTCTGAAAATCGTGGTATCCTGCGGGTAGTACAAGAGAAAGAGGTATCGCCCGTGAAGCGCACGCTGACCGAACAACAGAAAAAAACGCTGTCCGTACTGGCCATCGTCATATTCGTTCTGCTGTCGGCGGCGCTGGCCTGGTTCGTGGGGCGGCCCATGGTCCGCTTTGCCCGCCAGCCGGAGCAGTTCCGCGCCTGGGTAGACGGCCACGGCGCCTGGGGCCCGCTGGCCTACGCGGCCATGGTGTTTCTGCAGGTGCTGGTGGCCATTATCCCCGGTGAGCCGCTGGAGATCGCCGGGGGCTACGCCTTCGGCGCCTGGGCGGGCACGGCCCTGTGCCTGCTCGGTGCCGTGCTGGGCAGCGTGACCGTCTTTGCCCTGGTCCGCCGCTGGGGCCGCGGTCTGGTGGAGGTGTTCTTCCCGGCGGACAAGCTGGAAAAGCTCCATTTTCTCCTCCATACCTCCCCCAAGCGCACCGCCCTGTTCTGGCTGATCTTCACCGTTCCCGGTACGCCCAAGGACCTGCTGTGCTACTTCGCGGGCCTGACGGACCTGCCGTGGGGGACCTGGCTGCTGATCGCCACAGTGGGCCGCCTGCCCTCCATCGTCACCTCCACCGTGGGCGGCAGCGCCCTGGGGGAGCAGAACTACCGGGCGGCGGTCATTGCCTTCGCTCTCGCCCTCGCTGTGGCGGGTGTGGGCTATGTGATCTACCGCGCCGTCTGCCGTCGGCACGGACAAAAACCGGATAACACAAAGACCGACGGCTGAGCCGCCAACAAAATCCTTCCCTCCGATATCTGTGACCGGGCAGGCGCTTTGACAGACTGAAAGACCGACGGCTGAGCCGTCGGTCTTGTATCTTTTCCTGTCTCAGAATGCGCCCAGCGCCTTGAACAGCACCGACCAGGCGAACATGGTCACGATGCACAGCGCGCTGGTGGACACCACGATGTCCCCGGCCAGCTCCGCGTCACCGCCCATCTGCTGTGTCATGGTGAAGGAGGCGATGGCCGTGGCGCTGGCGAACACGCTGATCAGTCCCGCGAAGCCCACGCCCCGTATGCCGATCAGAAACGCCGCCGTCAGCAGCAGCGCCGGCATCAGGAACAGCCGCACCAGACACACCTCGATCAGGTCTCTCCGGTACCGGCGCAGGCCGCTGAACCGGAAGAAGGCCCCCAGCAGGAACAGCATGAACGGGCTGGTCATGGCGGCCACCTGGTGCACCGCCGACTCCAGCGCCGCGGGCAGCCTCCAGCCGGTGCCCAGGAACACCAGCCCCACGGCGGAACCCAGGATCAGCGGATTGGTGGCCACCATTTTGATGAGCCTTCCGGCGGGCAGTCTCTCGCCCCGGAACGCCGTCAGGGTGATGACCGCCAGTACGTTGAACAGCGGCACGATGATGGCCGCCAGCATGGCCACCGGCCCCATGTCCGCCCCGGGCACCAGCACCGTGGCCAGCGGCAGGCCGATAATGGCCAGGTTGCTGCGGTACATACCCTGTATCTTCACGCCCTGCTTCTCGTAGTCCTTCTCCGTGGGCAGTACGATGGCCAGGGACAGGCCGTACATCACCAGCGTGGCCCCCACGGCGAACAGCAGCAGCTTCGGCTGTAACGCCTGGTCGATGGAGGAGGTGTACAGGTTCCAGAACAGCATCACCGGCATGAAGAACCGGAACGCCATCTTGTTCAGTCCGGGCACGTCCTCCACCCGGATACCGCCCAGACACTTGACCCCGTAGCCCAGTCCCATAATAAGAAACAGGGGCATCACGGCGTTAAAGCAGACTTGCAGATTGCTGAGCATGACCCATCGGCCTCCTTTCCCCCGTGCAGCCCCGGCGCACGGTCTATTGCGTCAAAAACGTCATGGCTGCCAGCAGCACGGCCAAAAAGCCGAAGCTGACGGCGGAGAACAGTGCCAGGAACCGTCCGGTCTGTCCCTTGACGTGCTTCGTATACTCCCGGAAGGTGATCAGGCTGGCCAGCGAAGCTACCAGCGTCCCCGCCCCGCCGATGTTCACCCCCACCAGCAGCGCCGGGTAATCGTCGGTAAACTGGCTGAGCAGTATGGCCGCGGGCACATTGCTGATGACCTGACTGGTCAGCGCCGCCACCGGCATGGCCCCGTGGGCCAGCAGCTGCCGGAACAGTGTCCGCACAGGCTCCATCCGGGCCATATTGCCCGAGAAGGTGAAAAACGCCGCGAACGTCACCAGCAGCCCCCAGTCCACGCCCAGCAGCGCCCGGCGGTCCAGCACCAGCAGCGCCGCCGTGATGGCGGCCAGCCCCAGCCAATACGGTATGCCGCGCAGCACCATGGCCGCAGCCGTGCAGAACAGTACGCCGTACACGATGCACCGGCGCTTGTCCACCGGCGTCTCCTGCGCCGGTACCGTCAGCGTCTCCCGGGGGATCAGCAGGCAGCACGCCAGGATCAGCGCCGTGGACAGCAGGAACGGCGGCAGCATGATGGTCAGGAACTCCCCATTGGGGATAGTATAATGATTAAATAGGTATAGGTTCTGCGGATTGCCGAAGGGCGTCAGCATCCCGCCCAGATTGGCGGCGCAGTTCTGCAATATGAACGTCAGCGCCGTGTGCTTCGTCTGCCCTGTGCCCTCCAGCACGAACCAGCTCAGGGGCAGAAACGTCAGCAGCGCCGTGTCGTTGGTCAGCAGCATGGAGCCGATCAGCGTAACGACCACCAGCGCCGTCACGGCGCTGCGGGCCGTGTGAAACGCCCGCACCAGCCGCTGCGCCAGCAGGGGGAACAGTCCCGCGCCCCGCAGGGCGCACACCACCGCCAGTATGCAGAACAGGCATGAGAGCGTCTTCACGTCGTAGTACCCGAGATAGGTGCTGTCCGGCGGCACGAATACGGCGGTGACGGCCGCCGCCAGCACCGCGATCACCGGCATGGCGTTGGCGCGGCACCACTGGAGAACTTTCATGTATGTATGCACCTCCGCACGATACGACTCAACGGCTGTTACCTTACCATATTTTGGCCGGAAACGCAAGGGTTCGCCCCGGCTTTCTTGCCCTTTTCCGCCGCCTGTGCTATACTGAAAGCGATACAGAAAAGGGAGGTTCTCCATGGATGACATTTTGAGCCGTTTTTCCATCAACTGCCACAGCAGCATCCGCTATGCCGGCGCGATGACGGTGTGGTTCGACCCCTTCCGCGTGGCGGACGCGCCCTGCGATGCGGACGTGGTTTTCGTCACCCACGACCACTATGACCACTTCTCCCCGGAGGATATCCACCGGGTGATGAAGCCCGGCGCGGTGCTGGTGCTGCCGGAGACGTGTGTGGCGGCGGCGCTGCGGGCCGGCTTTGTCTCGGCGCAGCTGCTGCCGGTGCGCCCCGGAGAGGCGTACACCGTGAAAGACCTGCCCTTCACCGCCGTGCCCGCCTATAACCTCGGCAAGCCCTTCCACCCCCGCGGGAACCGCTGGGTGGGCTATGTGGTCACGCTGGGGGGCCGGCGGGTCTATGTGGCCGGCGATACCGACGATACCCCCGACGCCCGGTCCGTGTCGTGTGACGTCGCCTTCCTGCCGGTGGGCGGCACCTACACCATGACCGCCGCCCAGGCCGCCGGTCTGGCGGCCGCCCTCCGCCCGCAGATCGCCGTCCCCACCCACTACGGCTGTATCGTGGGGGAGAGGACAGACGGCGCGGCCTTTGCCGCCGCCCTGCCGGCGGACATCTCCGCCGTGCAGCTGATCCGCCAATGACCCCGTACAGAATTCCGCCCCGGTGTCGGCCGATGCCGACCAGACGGTGGCGGTGACGGCCCCGGCACCAGCCGGGGAGGATGATCGAGCGAACGAAAAAGACATTCATCGGCCCTCGGCGTCAGCCGGGGGGGATGATCGGATGAGCAAAAAAGGCATTCAGCGGCCCCCGGCGTCAGCCGGGGGCCGTCACTTCATTTTTGCTGCATTTTGCTTACAAAAAAAGCACAAAAAGGGAACCAAAGAGTACAGGGCGGGTACAGAAAAAGCAAAGCAAATGTGTCAAAAGAAAGCACTATTTCTCGCTTTTTTCCTCCCGCGGCAGCACCAGATTGAGCAGTACGGCCATCAGTGTGGCCACCACCACCGGGGACTTTCCGAAGATGGTCGTCACCGCCTCCGGGAACTGTGCCAGGGCCTCTGCCGCCTGGGAAATGCCCACACCCAGTGCGGCGGAAAGCCCGACGATCGTGGTGTTTCGGGCGGTCAGCCCCTCGGCGGCGATGAGCTTCATGCCGGTCATGGCGATGGTGGAAAACACCGCCGCCGTGGCCCCGCCCAGCACGCATTGCGGGATGGTGGTGAGTACGGCGGAAAATTTCGGAATGATACCGGCAAGCAGTAAAAACGCGCCGGTCAGCGCAAAAACGTTGCGATTTACAACTTTATTTGTGGCTACAATTCCCACATTCTGGGAGTATGTCGCCGTGGGAAGACCGCCCAGCAGCGCTGTCAGAATGTTGCTGACGCCATAGGCTGCGATGCCGCCCCGCAGCTCCTGCGTGGTGGGCTCCCGATCCATGCCGCCCACGGTGGTGGCCGTCAGGTCGCCGATAGCCTGAATGGCGTTGATGGCGAACAACAGCCCCAGTGCGACGCACGCCGAGGGTTCAAATGTCACGCCAAAGGGCAGAAATTCCGGCAGAGAGAACCACCCGGCCCCCGCGATGCCGGACAGATCCACCATCCCGGCCCCAAAAGCGACGGCGTAGCCCGCCAGAATACCCAGTAAAATGGACGCCAGCTTAAAAATGCCCCTGCCGCGATTGGTCAGCACCAGCACCACCGCCAGTGTAAATGCCGCAATAGCCCAGTTCTGCCAGGATCCGTACACCAGAGCTTCCGGCAGGCCCCGCTGCACCACAACGCTTTCATATGTGTTGCCGGTGCCGCCGGCCATATAGTTGATGGCCGTGGGGTACAGAGACAGACCGATGGTGAACACTACCGTACCGGTAATGACCGGCGGGAACAGCCTGCGGATAGGCTTGATGAAGATACCCACCAGTGCTGCCACCGCACCGCCCACGATCATAGCGCCCGACACAGCGGCCAACCCGCCGCTGCCGGAGACGATGGCCTGCATACTGGGCAGATAAGCGAAGCTGACACCGAAGATCACCGGCAGCCCCGCGCCGAAGCGCCCACCGATGGGAAACAGCTGTAGCAGCGTGGTAACGGCGGACATGACCAGCGATGCCTGTATCAGCAGGACCCGCTGGTCATGCGCCAGTCCGGCCACGTTGGCAATGATGATGGCTGGGGTCACGCAGCCCACGATCATAGCCACCAGGTGCTGCAGCGCCATGGATACGGCCATGCCAACAGGTGGCAGGCCCCGGTATTGAAACAGCGCCTCTCGGCGGCATTCAAGCTTTCGCATGGTGTGGTCTCCTTTGTGCGTAGTGTGCTCAGTATAGCACGTTTTTAACGGGAAACTCAACCGTTTTCTCACAAACAGCCCAAGCGGCGTAAAACCGCCCTCCGGTATCGTCGGAGGGCGGTCAGATCATGCGTGTTTATGCCTGCGGACACTGGCGAAAAACGGGCGCTTCAGCGTGTCTGTACTGCTGAACAGACCGGATTAGAAGGATGACAGCGCCTCGCCTGCGTGCGGGGGCACTGTTTTTGTGCTTGACAAGGGAAGCGCAGCGGCATATAATAACGCATTGTTATTGATAACGCATAGTGATCGTTGAGGTGAGCGTAATGCCGGCAGCAAAACGAATATCCAAAGAGGCCATCATCGACGCCGCAGCGGAGGTGCTCCGCATCGGCGGGTTTGAGGCCATCAACGCCCGCAGTGTGGCGAAGGCGCTGGGGTGCTCCACCCAGCCTATCTATCTGTCCTTCCGCAATATGGAGGAGTTGAAGTCCGCGCTGACCCAGCGGGCCATCGAGCAGCATATCCAGCGGGTACGGGAATCTCTGCGGGCGCATGAGGGGTGCGATAGTCGGTACAGCAGCTACGGCATGGGCTTTGTGCAGTTCGCGGCCCAGGAAAAGCAGCTGTTCCGCTGGCTGTACCTGGAGGACAACCAGCCGGGCCGCCATCAGGAGGACGTGCTGGAGCCGGAGATCATCCGGACCGTCATGGACGAATTCGGCTATGACGAGGTCACGGCCCGGGCCTTTCACCGGGATATGACGTATTATTCCTACGGACTGGCCATCCTCGCCAACACCGGGCATCTGGCGCTGACAGAGACGGAGCTTCGTGAGGCCTTTCGACGGGAGTTCCGTGCACTGGCGGCGTATTACGGTCCGCCGAAGAAGCTGCCGGAATTTGCAGAGAGGGAGAATGCAGTGCATCAATTATTCCGCTAAGAGGCCGTCTTGCAAAATTGTAAGAAAATCGCAGGAAATGTAAGGAAAAGCAATGGCTGCCATGGGATAATGGCGGTATACTCCTCCGGTGGGAAGAAGGTGTTGAAGTGAAAACAAATAAGACATTGGCACAGAAGCTGTGTCTGCTGGACCTGGTGAGTCTGCTGTCGTATACGGCGGCGCTGCTGGCAGCACTGTGTTTTTTGGTGCTGCTGCCCGGGTGCAGCCTAGGGGAGAAGGTGGATCGCGAGCCGGTGCAGGCACTGGAATGTACCCGCCCGGCATCCCTGTCCGGGCTGTATCCGGCGGGCGGCAGCGTGGTGCTGATCAGCTGGGCGGACTATGAGAGCGGCAGGACCACTGTGCAGCTGGTGGATGCGGAAGCGGACACCGTGAAGCGTGAGGTCACGCTGGATGGGGTTTGGGATACGAAGCGGCAGGCCCTGGCGCATGGATTTGCGCTTTGCGACCGGGAGACGAATCGTTGTAAGCTCCTGGACGATGCGCTGACGGAGACAGGCAGCTTTGATGCGGAGAACGTGGATGGCTTTTTCTCATATGACGGGGAGAGCTATTACTTCCTGCGGGACGGGGTGCTGCATTGTCAGAACGTAGCCGGAGGAGAGGCGCAGCCGGTAACGGCGCTGTCACAGCTGCGGTTCGCGGAATTGACGGCCTATGATGCGGCAAGCGGGCGGATGGCGGCCCTGTTCCACCTGTCACCCTACGGCAGCGTCTGCGGTACGGCGGTCTTTGACCCGGAGACGGGGGCGATCAGCCTGCTGCAGGAGCAGCGGTATCAGGTGATGTTGGCACCGGCGGGCGGCATGAGCCTGCTGGCCTTTGACAACGATAAAATGGGATATTCCGCCCTGTGCGGCAGCGGCGATACGTTCTGGTTCGCCGATGCTTCGCTGTTTCTGGACGCGGGAGGCGCGCTGTACGCCGTCGGCGATGCGGAGGAGCTGATCGGTGTGGGAACGGGCCGCACGACGCTGTATAACGTGGGGGAGAGCATCACGGCCTGCGACCTGACGGCTAACGGTATTGCCGGAGAGATGTACGACTGCTGCGTTCTGCCGGAGGCAGGCCTGCTGGTGGGCGGCATGTATGAAAACGGCGCCTTCCGGCTGTACGTTATAGACCCGGCGCAGCTGACCTTCGAGCCGGTAGCGTCAGCGGTGCCCGTCCCGTCGCCGCTGACGGTGAATGAGACACTGCTGCAGGCCTATTGGGGTGCCCTGAACGGCCTGCCGGTGGCAGAGAGCTTACAGGAGGCGCGGCAGCAGGCGGATGTGTTGGAGCAGCGATACGGCGTGCGGATACTGCTGTCCTCCCAGTGCAGGGAGGCGGCAGAACTGAGCAGCTATCCCATCACTCTGTCGGACACCATGGACACGGAAGCAGAGCTGAACGGCGTCCGCGCCGTGCTGGCGGCGATGGACCGCAGCTTTGCCCTGTATCCGGAGGGCTTTCTGGCGCAGTTCCACAACCGCGCCGGTGAGGGCGGGCTGTGCTTCCTGTTGGTGGCTCACATCGACAGCGACTATGGCGTGGTAGGCTGCACCTATGACACGGCGGACTGGCAGTATATCGCACTGGACGTGCAGGCCGACTATATGCGGGAGGGCACCGTCTGTCACGAGATCTGGCACGCTACGGAGAACGAGATACTCTCACGCGATTACACCGCCTTCAACTGGGATGACTGGAATGCGCTGAACCCGGCGGGCTTTACCTATTGGAACGACAGCGGTGACTATGACCGGTACGACGCCCGCTGGACAATGTTCGACAACAGCGAGGGCGTGTACTTTGTGGACAGCTACGCCAAGCTGGCGGCACAGGAGGACCGGGCGCGGATCATGGAGTATTTCATGGTACATGAGGACGAGGCGGGGCTGCTGATCCAGTCGGACGCCATACGGCAGAAGCTGACGTGGATGTGCCGCGCTGTGCGGGAGTGCTTCGATACCGCCGGATGGGGAACGCCCCGCTGGGAGAAGCTTTTGTAAAATAAAGGAGAGTCTATGATACCCGAATGGAAAATATATCCCCGTTCTCAGGGACACAGCACCGTGTACCTGCAGAACGTGGTCACAGATCCTGCCATACAGGTGGGGGCGTACACCATCTATGACGATTTTGTCAATGACCCCCGGGACTTCCAGCGGAACAACGTGCTGTACCACTATCCCGAGTGCAACCATGACCGGCTGATCATCGGAAAGTACAGCTCCATCGCCTGCGGGGCGAAGTTTATCTTCAACGCGGCCAACCATACGCTGAGCAGCCTGTCTACTTACCCGTTCCCCATCATGTTCGAGGAGTGGGACCTGGGGACGGCGTGTGAGGACATTCCCGCCGCCTGGGATAACCACGGGGATATCGTGGTGGGCAATGACGTATGGATCGGCTATGAGGCCGTGATCCTGGCGGGCGTTACCATCGGCGACGGCGCCATCATCGGCAGCCGCGCCGTGGTGACAAAGGATGTGCCGCCCTACACCATCGTGGGCGGCCTGCCGGCCAAGCCCATCCGCAGGCGGTATGACGAGGAGACCGCCGCGCGGCTGGAGAAGCTGCGGTGGTGGGACTGGCCGGAGGCGCAGGTGCGGCGGGCTATCCCGCTGCTGCAGGCCGGCGATCTGGACGCCCTGGAAAAGTTGGTATAAGGCCGGCGGCCGTGGACCAGGCGTACACGCCGGACACTTTCTGACCCTGCTGTAAAAGAGTATCTGAGGGATACGTGTATACGGACAACGAAATGAGCCCTCCGGCAGCTGCCGGAGGGCTTTCAACTGCCTGTTGCGAAACGGGCCGGGGAAAGGTATAATCTAAGGAGAACATACTGCGGAACGGCGAGAAAGGAGAAACCTATGGGTAATGTGACAGCGGACCGCGCATGGGATGTCCATCCGGTGACGGAGGCGGACATAGAGGCGTATCTGGACATCTATCTCAATTCCTATCCGGCGTACAAGACGCTGGACGAGGAATGCCGGGCACACTACCGGAGCAAGCATCTTACGGAGCTGCGGGAGGACACCCAGACTCGGACGATGGGCCTGTTTGAGGGCGGCACACTGATCGCCACCATGAAGCTGATCCTGTTCTCCATGAACTTCTTTGGGGTCATGCAGCCTGCCTGCGGTGTGATGGCGCTGGAGGTACACCCCCTGCACAAGAAGAAGGGCGCGGCGCTGTATATGATACGGTATGCCGAGCGCTATGCACGGGAAAACGGCGCGCTGCTGACCATGCTGCTGCCGTTCAACATCGGCTTTTACCGACGGATGGGCTACGGCTTTGGCGGGAAGTTATATGAATACCATCTGCCAACCGGGGCACTGCCGCGGTTGGACGGAGAGGTGCGGGCGCACCTGCGCCTGCTGCAGCCGGAGGAGTTTGACCAGGCGATGGACTGCCAGCGGCGCTTTGCCGCCCGAAACCATGGCATGGTGGAGAAGTTCGACGAGGAGCTGCGCGGAGCCCGGGGGGATATTCAGGTGCGCCGTATGGGTTATTACGACGGCGGACGCCTGTTAGGCTACGCGGCCTATCGGTTTGAAAGCGCCAGTGCGTGCAACTATACCCAAAACCGGCTCAGCGTGGAGGAACTGGTGTATGAGAACGGCACAGTGCTGCGGGCGCTGCTGGGCGGCCTGCGGATGCAGGAGGATCTGGCCCAGACAGTGATACTGCGGACAGGGGAGGAGGATTTCCACCATCTGCTGGACGATCCGCAGGACGTGTCCGGAAACTACATCGACTACGGCTTTTTGCAGACCAATGTTTCTGCCGTGGGGACCATGTTCAAGCTGACGGACGGGGCGGACTTCGTGCGGCGGACCGGCTATCGGAATTTCCCGGCGGGGACGCTGACGGCGGCCTTCCGCTATCGGGATGAGATGGCGGACCGGGAGGAGGAGCTGCGTATCGGCTTTGCCGATGGCCGCTGGGCCGTGGCAGAGGGGACCGCGGACGTGACGGTGATCTGCCGGCAGGGGGATCTGGCGGCGCTGCTGATGGGGTCCTGCGGTCTGACGGCGCTGCTGCGGCTGGGTGCGGCGTCCGCAGATGACGCCGAAAAGGCGCGGCAGTTGGCGCAACTGCTGTACTGTGTCCAGAAGCCCTGGCTGAACGCGGATTATTGAGCTGCCGCGGTTGACAAATAGAAAACAACGCAGGAGAACAAGAGATGCGGAACATATTGAAGGAAAAGCTGGCCAGAGGCGAGAAGCCGCTGGGCACATTCGTGGGTACCGGCAGTGCCGCAGTGGTGGAATGTCTGGGCTGTGCGGGGCTGGATTTTGCTATCCTGGACAATGAGCACAGCCCCATCGAGGCGGAGACAACCGCCCGGCTGGTCTGCGCCGCGGAAAGGCGGAACATCACGCCCCTGGCCCGGGTGCGGGAGATCAGCCGCCCGGCGATCTTGAAGCTGCTGGACGTTGGCGTGCAGGGGATCATTATTCCAGATGTGCACAGTGCGGCGGAGGTGAAGCGCGTGGTGGATTACGCCAAGTACGCCCCGGTGGGGGAGAGGGGGTTCTGCCCGTCCCGGAAGGATGGTTGGGGCACCGATACGCCGGTCGGCGTACTGGAGACAATGGCGCACTTCAACGGCGAGACACTGGTGATCCCCCAGTGTGAGACGGCAGAGGCGCTGGCGGATATTGAGAATATCGCAGCGATGGATGGTGTGGACGGCATCTTTATCGGTCCCTTCGATCTGTCTATCTCTATGGGGCTGCCGGGGGCCTTTGAGGAGCAGCGCTTCAAGGCGGCCCTGACGCGGATACAACAGGCCTGCCGCCAGGCGGGCAAACCCTGCCTGATATTTGCCGGGGACGGTACGGCCGCCGGTGCACGGCTGGCCCAGGGCTTCGACGGCGTGGCCATCGGGCTGGATGCCACGATGCTGATCGCCGGTGTACGGGCGCAGCTGGTTGTCTGCCGCGGATAAAGAAGAAAAGAGGACGGCGCCCCGTGGGGCGCCGTCCTCTGCATATTACATATCCTTCATTTTTTCCAGCAGCTCTACCATCTTGTCGTAGAAGTACCGACATTCGCGGATGCTCAGGTACTCCTGAGTGGAGTGGCAGTTGAAGGCGTTGGGCGTCAGGGAGATGGCGTTAAGGCCCGGAAGGTGATGGCCCGTCTGCCGATAT